>Ga0180432_10000604_pt1 | contig 59830 bp, 35 predicted proteins | sample SS_ome_10_FD_132414 | JGI IMG/M metagenome (GOLD analysis project Ga0180432, IMG submission 132414) | Hypersaline lake sediment archaeal communities from the Salton Sea, California, USA - SS_1_MS_2 metaG | ecosystem: Environmental > Aquatic > Non-marine Saline and Alkaline > Hypersaline >... | reverse complement strand
GATGAGAAGGTCGACAACGTCGAGATGCGCAAACGCATCTACCGCGACCGGAACCACATCAGCGTCTACGCCAAGGCCATGTTCGGCATCGCCTGCCATAAGGTCGGCGACGTGGAAAAACGCAACATGCTCAAGCGCAACGTCGAGCAGTATCTCGTGCAGGACGACGAGAACCAGTCGGCCTGGCTGAAGCTGCCGCACGGCGGCTACTGGTGGCGCTGGTACGGCAGCGAGATGGAGGCCCACGCCTTCTACCTCAAGCTGCTGTGCCTGACCGAGCCCAAGAGCCGCAAGGCCTCGCGACTGGTCAAGTACCTCATCAACAACCGCCGACACGCGACGTACTGGAACTCGACGCGTGACACGGCGTACATCATCGAGGCCTTCGCCGAATACATCAAGACCAGCGGCGAGGACAAGCCGGACATGACCGTTGAGGTCCTGGTCGACGGCAAGCGGCATAAGACCGTCAAGATCAACAAGGACAACCTCTTCAGCTTCGACAACAAGCTGGTGCTGCTCGGACCGAAGGTCACCACCGGCAAGCATACCGTCGAACTGAAGAAGCAAGGCACCGGGCCGCTGTACTTCAACGCCTACCTGACCAACTTCACGCTCGAGGACCACATCACGCGGGCCGGGCTGGAAATCAAGGTCAACCGCAAGTACTACAAGCTCGTCCCGGTCGACAAGACCATCAAGGCCGAAGGCTCGCGCGGGCAGGCCGTCGACCAGAAGGTCGAGAAATACGAACGAAAGGAACTCAAGGAACTCTCGACGCTGAAAAGCGGCGACCTCGTCGAGATCGAGATGACCATCGAGTCCAAGAACGATTACGAGTACATCGTCTTCGAGGACATGAAGGCCGCCGGGTTCGAGCCGGTCGAGGTCCGCAGCGGATACAGCCGAAACGGCCTGGGCGCCTACATGGAACTCCGCGACGAGCGGGTGACGTTCTTCGTTCGCCGCCTGGCCCGCGGGAAGCACTCGATAAGCTACCGCATGCGGGCCGAGATCCCCGGCAAGTTCAGCGCCCTGCCCACCAGGGCAAGCGCCATGTACGCCCCCGAACTCAAGGCCAACTCCGACGAGATCAAGCTGAGAATCGTGGACTGACCGCAGCGCCGCGGCTAGAACATGGGCAGCGTAGTGCTGCTGAGAGACGTGGCATGGGCACCTGTCGGCAGGCAGGCGCCCGTGTCACCCTTTTCAACAACCCCACCGTCGGCATGTTCTACAATCAGGTAAGGCGTCCCCCGAATTGTGGGCATGGTGCGTGATGATGACGTGGAAACATTCGGGAGCAGGAACATGAATGCGAGAACGTGTGCGATGACAGCGGTTGCGGTGCTGACCGTATTCCTCAGGGGCGCTGACGGCAAGACCCCCCCGGCGATCACGACAGTCGAGATCGGCCCGAATCGCGCGTTTGTCGTCAATGGCAGACCGTTCTTCCCGATCATGTCCTGGCTTCAGGACGCCGGAAACTTCAAAGCCGTCACGGCGTGCGGCATGAACGCCACCGCGGGCTACTGGCCCAAGTCCAGCGGCACGAAGGACGTGACCGAGTACTTGAAACTCGTTGAAGCGGCCGGGCTCTACGGTGTGATGCCGTTCGATCCGCGTTTGAAGGGTCGGCCGGCACTGCTGGGCTACATACATAGCGACGAGCCCGACCTGCCGCACCTGGTCAGCAATGCGGTCATAACGCCGGCAAAGCATCTGAAGATCAACCGCAGGACGCCGCTGTGGAAACTGCTCGACGGAACGACGCACAGTTGGTCAGTCCTCGATCCGCTCAAGGGCGCGTCGATAACGATCAAGCCGAAGAAGAAAGTGACTGTCAGTTCGCTGGGGGTCTGGCTGACGGTGTCCAAGGGCCTGGCTGTCGCAAAGGAGATGGTCTTCGAAGGCGACGGTAAGGAGATCCTTCGGGCGACGCTGGCTGCGAAGAAAGGGCGTCAGAAGTTCGACCTGCCCGGGCCCTCGACCTTCAGTGAACTCAAGGTGACCGTAACGGCGACGTATCCGGGCAAGAACGTCTGGGGCTCGCTGGGCGAGATCGAGGGATTCGACGCGAACGGCAAGAACGTTCTGCTGGCCCCGCCGCGAAATGCACCCCGCATGACGCCTCAGCAGGTTGCAGCGAAGTACAAGAGCATCAAGGCCGCTGACCCGACCCGACCGGTGTTCGTGACGTTCACCGGATACTTCCTGCCGTTCTTCAAGAAGTACAGCGACGCCGAACGCGGGATCTACCGCCTCTACGTCAAGTCGGCCGACGTGGTCGGATACGACATATACCCCATTTACGGATGGAACAAGCCGCAGTGGATCCATCTCGTCCACGACGGCACGAAGCGACTGGTCGAATTGGCCGGCGACAGACCGGTCTACGCATGGATCGAGACCTCGCGAGGCGGGCAGTGGACAGGTCCGCTGAAGAACCAGAAGGAAGTCACGCCCGCACACATTCGAGCGGAAGTCTGGATGGCGATCTGCCGCGGAGCTACCGCCATCGGATACTTCACGCACATCTGGAAGCCGTCTTACAAGCAGTTCGGCGTACCGGCCGAGAATCGCAAGGCGCTGGCTGAGATCAACGCCCAGATCACGCGCCTTGCGCCGGAGATCCTGGCCGCCGAACCGAAACACCCGGCGACGATCCAAACCGATGATGGCGTCAAGGTGGATGTGATGTCCAGATCGGCGGGCAACGGAATGACGATCTTCGCTGTCAACTACGACGAGCGATTCAAGCGGACCAAGGCGGTCATAAAGGTCGATGGGCTGCAGGCCGGAACCAAAGTGATCGTAGTCGACGAGAACCGAACCATCACAAGCCAATCCGGTTCGTTCACAGACAGTTTCGCCCCGCTGGCGGTCCACATATATCGTATCGGGCTCGCCTCAGAGAACGCAGACAAGTCGGCCGGTCGCACTGACTAGTCCATCGCGGCCCCTCCCGCGACGCCCCGGAAGATTCCAGCGCCCTGCCCACCAAGGCCAGCGCCATGTACGCCCCCGAACTCAAGGCCAACTCCGACGAGATCAAGCTGAGAATCGTGGACTGACCCCGGCGCCGCGGCCAAAACATAGATAGCGTCCTCAGGTTCGAGAATTGAGTAAGCTGTCCCCCGAATTCGTGGTTATCATGCGGCGGACGTGCCGTCTTGTGTGCGAATCATACATTCACCACGCACATTTGCATGTTCCACTCTGTAAACCTCACAGGGGCGCGTGGCGGAAGATGTAGCTGCTAATATGCTTTAAATGATCGACTTATAGATATTCGCCGTCCCGGACTTCCGGGGAGGTTACCACGAAAGTGGAACATAATGGAACACTGGAACATCGGCGGTGCGGTGTGACATTACGCGACGGGCAGGCCGGGAGCTTCCGGCTTCATTCACCCGCTGTCCTGTTGGCCTGCTCACCTGCTCGAGTCGGCGTTCGGCCGAGGGCGGCTTGCGATTGTGGAGGGCTTCGATCAGGTCGAGGTCGGCTTTCTTCTCGAACCGGCGGACTTCAGATCGAGGATCGGCGTGTCGTCGAAGGCGTCAATCCTGTCGATCGTCACGATGCCGCCCTTGACCGACAGGACCTTGCACGTGGTGATGGCGATCAGGTTCGGCCTCACCGGTGAGTGCGTGGCGAACACGCCGGTCAGCGGGTTGTTCCTGTTGCCGCGGGGGTGGACCTTCATGATCTTGCGCCTCTCGGGCGTGTCGTTCTTGTGGAACCACCAGACGACGACCACGTGCGAACAGTACTCCAGCCGGTGCAGGGCCGGGATGTACTTGTCGAAGATCTCCAGTGTGACGGGCTTGCCCTTCTTGTTGTGGATCCGCCCGATGGGTGAGACCTTGTAGACGGTGTCGATCGTGTAGCTGAAGTCGGTCTTGTCAGGCTTGGCCTCGGCTGCCTTGCCGTCCAGTGCTGCCCAAGCCCCGCAGGTTGCCAGACCCGCGCCCGTACCCATCAGTCCGCGTCGCGAGATGCTCATGGTAAGTTCCTTTCGATCGTCAGGTATCTCGGCAGTTCAGGTTAGCTTCTCGTAGGGCCACATGGCAATGCCCCCATCCATCACGCGGACGTTCTCGAAGCCGGCGGCCTTCAGAATGAGCGCGGCCTCGTATCCCCGAAGGGATATCTTGCAGAAGGTGACGATCTCCTTGTCCCCGGGCAGTTCATCGAGTCGGCCGCGCAGCGCACCCAGCGGGATCAACGTGGCGTCGGGCAGGCGCACCTGGTCGTATTCTCCCTGGCTGCGCACGTCGAGGAAGACGACGTCCTTCTTATCCGCCAGCATCTGGTGCACTTCCTCGGCCGACACACCGACCATGTGCCCGTCGAGCTTGTTCCGGGCGATATTGGCGGCGGTGATGATGTTGTCCATGGCCGGAGCGAAAGGCGGCGCGTAGCACAGGTCCATATTGGCCAGTTCATCCACGGTCAGGCCGGCCGTGATTGCCACAGCCGCGATGTCGATGCGCTTGTCGCCCGCCCCGGGTCCGGCGGCCTGGGCGCCGAGCAGGCGCCGGGTTGTGCTGTCGACCACGAGTTTGAGCAGCAGGGGCTTGGCGGTGGGCATGAAGTGGGCCTTGTCGGGCGCGGGGGCCAGAACGACGGTGGTGTCGTACCCGGCGGCGCGGGCCTCGGCTTCCGTGAGGCCCGTTCTGGCCACACAGTGATCGAAGACCTTGCAGACGCTGCTGCCCAGGACGCCGCTGAACCGATCATCCCCGCCGCAGAGGTTAACCGCCGCCACGCGCGCCTGCTTGTTCGCCGTGGACCCGAGCGGAACGTAGCAGGGCCGATCCGTCACCAGGTTCGTACTCTCGGCGCAGTCTCCCGCCGCGTAGATGTCCGGGTCGCTGGTGCACATGCGCTCGTCGACTGCGATGGCTCTCGTGGGGCCGATGTCCAGCCCCGCGTCCTCGGCGAGCGTGACGTTCGGACGCACGCCCACGCCGAGAATGACCATATCGGCAGGGAGTGTGCCGTTGTTGGTCACGGCGGCGGCGACCTTCTGATCGCCCTCGAGGCGCTCCACCTTGGTGTCGGTAAGGACCTTCACGCCGTGCGACTCCATGTGCTGAGCGACCAGGCGGGCCATCTCCCAGTCGAGCATGCGGAGGATCTGAGGCAGCATCTCAACAATGGTGACCCGGCAGCCCTTCTCGGCAAGCGCCTCGGTGACCTCCACGCCAATGAGCCCGCCGCCGATAATGACGACGTCGTGGGCCTTTCCCTCGGCGAGGACGGCCTTGATGCCCTCGGCATCGTGCACCCCGTGGAGCGTGAAGACATTGCCAAGCGCTATCCCATCGATGTCCGGCACGATTGGGCTGGCCCCCGTGGCGAGGACAAGCTTGTCATAGTCCAGCCAGGACTCGTCACCATTCCCGACGCGTCTGACGTGCAGACGTTTTCCGGCGCGGTCTATCGTTACGGCTTCCGTCCCGTTCATCACGTGTATGTTCTTGACCTTCTGGAAGAACACCGCATCGCGAACGACGCCGACCGGCGTGCTCATGAGTTCGGCCTGCTCCCTGACAACGCCGGAGACGTAGTAGGGCAGCCCGCAGCCGGCATACGACAGAAGCTGGCCCCTCTCGACAATGGTGACCTCAGCATTGGGCATGAGGCGGATGATCTTCGAGGCGGCTTTCGGGCCCGCGGCAACACCGCCGACAATGACGACCTTCACATTATCATTCATCGTTCCTGTCCTTGCTCTAGAGGGCTGCATGATTCGCCTGGTGCCATCCTAAGGCCACCTGCCCCACGCGGCGACCGAGATTTCGTGCGGTCTCCAGGCCGTCTTCATCCGCTGCGACGCCGCCTTCGCCCCCGCTGTACAGGGCGGCCCCGAAGTGGGCGCCGGGCCTGCCGTCGCCAACACAGACCATGTCGTGACAGAGCATGGCCGCCCTGACGGCTTGAAGGGTCAGTTCCTGTCCGCCGTGACGGAACCTGCCGACGGCCAACACCCCGCCGACCTTGTCGCGAAAGAGCCAGCCGTTGCGCCGAAAGACCACGCAGCGATCCAACAGCGCCTTGCACTGGGCGGTCATCGACCCGAAGTACACGGGGGTGCCGATGATAACCCCCGCGACCGTCTTGTCGGCAAGGACGGGGATCAACTCGCCGAAGTCGTCGTCGATGCCGCAAATGAGCCCCTCCTTGCATATGTTGCACGCGATGCACGGGCTGATCTGCCTGCCCGCCAGTTCTATCAGTTCCGTATCGATTCTCTGGTCCACTTTTCCGGCCTCGGCGAGACAGATCTCCATGGCCTTGAAGGTTTCCCGCCCCTTCCGCGGGCTGCAGCAGATGCCCAGGATCTTCATCGTTCAGCCACCTTTCGTTGGTCGCAACGCCGTGTGTTGCCTGGCCCGGTAGTACGACGTGCCGTCTGTACGCAGGTGGTCGAGCAGGTCCCGCTCGGTCAGTTCCTGGACGTACTTGACCGCTTCATTTCGGTGGATGCTCAACCCGGTGGTGATGTCGTCTATGGAACAGGGGCGTCTCCGCAGCAGCTCCAACACGTCCTCCCGCGCGACGGCGAACTCCTGATCCTGGTGCACGCCTCGATAGTCCGCGATGACCTCCGCGGTTGGGACAAACAAGGCTGCAAGCTGATGCAGGCGTGACAGGGGGACGGCGAAAGCGTAGTCCTCCGCGGGCGGACGAGTCGCCGTGTTGAGTTGGACACGGTCCGGCTCGATCAGCCGGACGCACCCGGCCAGCTTCGCGGCCTCGTCATGGATCGCGTTGTGCCCGGCCAGGAACATCACCTCCAGCCAGTATTGCCCCTGGAACTCCCGGCGGAAGGCGACGAGCCCGTCCAACATCCTCTCGAAGGGGATATCCTCGTGGGGGCGATTCACCGCTTGAAGTACCGTGGTGTCACCCGCGTCGAGTGACGGTATGACAAGATCGGCTTTCTTCAGTTGGTCGCGGACCTCCGGTTGCCACAACAGCGACCCGTTGGTCAGGACCGCGACGGGAATGTCCGTCATCGTCTTGATGCGGTCGATCAACTCGCCCATTCGCGAGAACAGCGTGGGTTCGCCGCTCCCGCTGAGCGTGATGTAGTCCGGTTGGCTGGACAGTTTGTCCTGAAGTTCCTCAAGAACATCGGCCAGCGGCACCCACTCTTTCCGCTCGACCGTTCTGTGCGTCGTGCGGCCAAGCTGGCAGTAGATGCAGTCGTACGTGCACGTCTTGAACGGCACGAGGTCCACGCCCAGGGACCGGCCAAGGCGGCGCGACGGGACCGGGCCGAAAACCGCGCTCATGAGAGTGCTCCGTCCCGGCGGCTTGCCTGCCCTTGGCTGCGCGGGCCCTCTGCGTGATCGGAGGAGACGTCGAACGTGACCGTCGTGCCCACGCGACAGGGCAGACAGCGTTCGGGAAAGGCCGCCCACATCTGCGCCCAGGCCAACATGCCGGTGCAGTGCGTCGGGCCGAGACGGTCGATGTCGACCTCGCGCAGCGCCGCGATCGTCCGCGACAGCCGATCCGGCGAGGCCGATCGGAGATGCATTCCGCCCAGGACCGCATGCATCGCTCTGCCGGCGGTCAACTCACGGACATGGCGCAGCGTGTTGATCACGCCGGCGTGGGCGCAGCCGAGCAGCACGACCGTGCCCCGGACGGCCTCGAAGAAGATCGCCTGATCGTCGACGAGCGGATCGCTCTTCTGACACCCCTCGTCGAGGAAGAAAGGCCCGCCGGTGTCCTCGAAATCGGTCGTTCGCGGGATGGGCCCCGTAACGAACAGCCCCGGGCACACTTCCGCAGGCTCGGTCGTGCGGATCCACCTGTTCGCCCGGCGACGGACCTGTTCTTCCGACAGCGGCGAACCGATGTGTCGGCACGTTCCGTCGTCACGGCGGCCGTACTTCGCGGCAAATGCCGCCGGGTGAGCGTACACGGCCGCGCCGGGAGCAGATTGCAGCACGAGTTCAAGCCCCCCGGTGTGGTCGTAGTGCCCGTGGCTCAGGACAACGGCATCGGTTTCGGCCAGGGGCGCGCGCAGGCTGTAGGCATTGCTGCGAAGCATGCGGCCCTGCCCGGTGTCAAAGAGGACGCGGTTCGGGCCCCACTGTATCCAGAAGGCCAACCCGTGCTCGCCAAGCAGCTCGCGCCCGCCGGCCGTGTTGTCCACCAATATCGTGACGCGTACCGGGTGATTTGCCACGGACTCACTTCCTCTCCACCGGCTGCGCCTGGGCCATGAACTTCGCCGTCGCCGTCACCTTGATCCGGTCATCCTGGACGAGTTCGGCCTCCATGAGATACAGCGGGGGCACGGCATGCATGATCCGTCCGTACACGACGGCGAGACGATCGGTGAGGACGGGATGGCGGTACCGCACCTTGAGTTCGCCGGTGACACCGACAAGGCCTTGGGCGAAGATGCAATGGGTCATTGCCCCGTCGAGCAAGGCCGAGATCACACCACCGTGCACGCTGCCGGCATACCCCTCGAACGCGGCGCTGCACCCGAATGACGCCCGTACGCTCCCGTCGGCCATGGACACGAACTGCACGTGCAGGCCGCGATCGTTCGCACGACCACACACCACGCAGTTCTGGTGCAGGTGCGCGCCCAAGGCGTTGCTGCTGTCTGGGGTGGGCTCAGTGGTCACACACGTTGTCTCCCGTTTCGAGCGTTCCGCTCAGGTACGCCGCGACGATCTGCTCGGGCTCCTCGGCCGGGGCGCCTACGACGACGCTGATCCCGCTTTGTGCAAACAACTGCTGGGCTCGCATACCCATGCCGCCGGCGATGATCACGTTGGCGCCTTGCTCGTGCAGCCACGCGGGCAGCACGCCGGGCTCGTGCGGGGGCGCCGTGAGCAGCGTCTTGTTGACGATGCGGTTCTGCCCGTCGGACTCCACGAGCATGAACTGCTCGCAGTGTCCGAAGTGCATGGACAGTCGTCCGTCCACCAGGGGGATTGCGATCTTCATACGATGCGTCTCCTTGGTCTGTATTTCGTTCGTGTTGTTACCGGTCTGGCCGTCACGTGCCAGAATGCTCTGCACAATGCTCGCGAATGCCCGGGCGGCCGGACAGTCCATCATGCTCCCGGCAAACGGTGTGCCCGCGTCGCCGAGGATGACAACATGTGGATCGATGGGAATCTGTCCGAGCAAGGGAAGGCCCAACTCCAGCGCCAGCGCCTTACCGCTTCCGGTCTTGAAAAGGTCTGTCTTCCTGCCGCATTCGGGGCATACGTATCCGCTCATGTTCTCCACGATGCCGGCGATCGGCAGCTTGAGAGTCCTGCAGAAGGAGATGCAGCGGCGAACATCCGCGATGGACAACTGCTGGGGGGTTGTCACAATGACCGCTTCGGCGGGTGAGCCGACCAGTTGCGCCACCGACAGCGGCTCATCGCCCGTGCCGGGCGGGGAGTCGACCACCAGGTAATCCAGCCGGCCCCAGGCCACGTCCTTGAGAAACTGGCGGATCACGCCGTACTTCCGCGGGCCGCGCCATATCACGGCGTCGTCCAGACTGCTCAGCAGGAACCCGAGGGACATGACCGAGAGCGTGCTGCTTATCGCCAGGGGGAGGATCTCCCCGGAAGTGACCTGCAGGGATCTGCCCTCCAGGCCGAGCAGCTTGGGAATGCTCGGCCCGTGGACGTCGATATCGAGCAGGCCGACTCTCTTGCCGGCCTGCGACAGCGCCACGGCGAGGTTCGCCGCCACGGTACTCTTGCCCACCCCGCCCTTGCCGGACAGGACGAGCAGCTTTCGGCCGATGTCTCGCATCCGGTCCTGCAGCATCTGCTCATCCATTTCCTGCTGGAGGGCGTCGTTGGCCTGGGGGTCTTGTCGGGGGTGTTGCGTTGCGCTCATGAACGGTCTCCTCCTGGCCGGAGGTGCTGGTCTGCGGGGGCCGGCCCGTCACCTGCGGGCCCGGGACAGGCGTTGCTGGCCTTGACTGTCAGGACAACGTCGCCGTGGTGGATAGCTTCTTCGAAAGCGCCGGACAATGCACGAAACACGTCCTTGCACTCCCCCGTGATACGCGAACTCATCGGGCCGATCTCCACGCGGGGACCTTCGCGACGCATGTGCTCGACAAAGCGCTCGACGGACTCGGTCAGCGTCGGCGTCCGCAGGGGATACAGACTCACTTCAGCCTGGACTGTCATCTGCGGACCTCCGCAACGATAAACGCGCCGGTCGGGTTTCGCCCGACAACCCATCGACGCTTGACCGACGACCACGCGCCCTTCTGCCGGCCCCCGGTCTCTCTGGCGGTAACGCGCATTCCAACGCGGCCGAAGGACCCCAGCGCGGTACGCAGCTCGCTTGGGGAGAACATCCTGGCCGAGGCGTAGGGTTCCTTGCCTTTGGCGACCCGGTGACGGTTGAGAGGTGCCCGTCGGTTCAGCGTGCCGACAAGCAGGCGTCCGCCGGGCCTGACGCAGCGGCACATCTCCGCAAGCGCCGTGGGCACATCCCGGACAAACTCGAGAGTGGCCATAGCGGCGACGACGTCAAAGCAGGCGTCATGGAAGGGCAAACGGCAGGCATCGGCGACCTTGAACAGGCCGTTCGGCGCATGGCGGGAACTCGCCTCCGCGACCATCCGGGGCGAGATGTCCACGCCGGTGACCGTGAAGCCCTGCTCTGCGAAGAACCGGCTCCAGTGCCCCGTACCGCAGCCCACGTCCAGCAGCCGAGCACCCGGGTGGGGCGAGGGCAGAAACTTCCGCACGAGGGACTTCTGCCGCTCGTCGTGGGCGCGTCCGGCCGGCGTGTCGTACCAGCTATCGTACTCGCCGGCCAAGGGGCCGAAATCGAACAGGCCGTGCGCGTTGTCCACTACGGCGTCGGGCATGACTCGCCACTTTCGATATAGACCAGCAGAATGCCCTCCGACACGCAGACGCATCCGTGGGTTTCAACCAGTTCATTGCTCAGCCCCCGCGTGGCGTTCGGCAGCGCCTCGTCTCCGAGCGAGTACTTCAGCCCCGTGGTTCGTATGCACTGTCTGTCCGGGCCGTAGGGAATCAACGAAACCGTCGTCCCGACCAGGCCGTTGAGAACGCACTTCTCCGACCTGTCGACCGCAACCAGTGTGGCGCTGCCGCTGAAGATGGCTACGCGACCCGGGTAGTGAGCCGCCAGGGCGACATTGGCCAGCGTGTGATCCAGTCGACCTCCGGTGGCGGCCACCAGGACAACCTGGTCGCATCCCTGCTGGAAGGCGTATTCCACGGCAATCTCCGTGTCGGACCTTCCCTTGTCCGGCGGATGGGGGATCTGCACGATCCGGCCCTGCCGCGACCACGGCCCGGGGCGGACCGAATCCATGTCGCCCACAAGGGCCTCCGGCTCCAAGTTCAAGGCGGCCAGGTGGCGCATCCCCCCGTCAGCCGCCAGAAGCAGATCGCAATGGCTCGCGGCCCGCTTTGCGCGCTCGGGACTGTCCAGCGTGCCGTTGCAGAACACGCAAGCTACTCTTGGCTTCTTGGCGCGTTCGCTGCTCACGTCGGTTCCTCCGAGCCTGAGCGGTCCAATGTGGCCATGGCGTTCATGGTCTCCGTCCACAGCCGGGTTACGTCCTTTGCCGCACCATTGCGCTGGAACTCGACCAGCGACTTCTGCTCGATCTGGGCTGCGGTGACGCCCGGGTCGTAGCGCACCTTGCCGGCCAGCCTCAGGCCGCGCCGGCGAGCTTGCGCCTCGATCTGCGAGGCAATCTCCTCATTCAGGTCATACTTGTTGATGCACACGAGCGTTTCGATGCCGAAGTGCTTTGTCAGGTTCGCCACGCGCTCCAGATCGTGCAGGCCGCTCAGCGTCGGCTCGGTGACCACCAGAACAAGGTCCGCGCCGGTGATGGATGCGATCACCGCGCAGCCGATGCCCGGGGCGCCGTCGACGAGTATCAGGTCCAGTCGGTGCGTTTCGGCGACTCTCCTGGCCTGCTGCCGGACCAGGCTGACCAGCTTGCCGGAGTTCTCCTCGGCGACGCCGAGCCTGGCATGGGCCATGGGACCAAACCGGGTATTGGAGACGAACCACTGGCCGTTGACGGCGGGGCTGAAGTCAATGGCCCGTTCGGGGCAGAACCATGCACAGACGCCGCAGCCCTCGCAGGCGATCGGATCCACGCGATACGTCTTGTCCGTCGTTCCGTTTCCCGGGCCGTCAAAGCTGATGGCCTCAAAGCGGCACAATTGCTCGCATTTCCCGCAGGCGGTGCACTGTCCGGGTATGATCCGGGCACGGGAGCCGCCCGAAAAGTCCTCGCGCCTGACGATTATCGGGGCCAGAACCAGATGCAGATCAGCCGCATCCACGTCACAATCCGCGATGACGACCTTCCTGGCCAGGGCCGCAAATGATGCAACGAGAGACGTCTTTCCGGTACCGCCCTTGCCGCTGATGACCACCAGTTCTTTCATGCTTCGGTCCTGATGAACGTGTGGGTGTGCTTGCCTTGGGTGGAGAGGACGAACCGCCCGCCCGCCGTGATAGCCGCCACGATCTTCCGCCGTCTCATGTGATGGTCGCTGAAGGACAGGAACCCGTCGCGCTTGAGCAGCCTGTGCATCTCGCGCAGCACCGCCTGCGCATCACGAAGCATATGGAAGACATCGTACATCAGCACGGCGTCGAGGCTGCCGGTTGCCAGGGGTACACGGCCGTTCGAGACGATTCCCATCACATGGGGCAGCGCGTTCTGCTGTGCCAGCCGCTCCGCTCGCTGAACGGCCAGTGGGTTGGCATCCAGCGTGTAGATGGTTCCCTCGGCCCCGATGCGTCGCGCCAGGGGCAGGAGATACCCCCCGGGACCGCAGCCGAAATCCAACACCGTCATCCCCTCGCGCAGGGGCACCTCCCGGAGGATGACCTCGCGCGGGCGCAGGGCATCCCGCAACGCGAACGCCGCACATAACACGGCAAACTGCATGGACCGTATCAGATTCCTCATTCAGTGTTCCTGAGCGACATCACGGAAGGGGACACGTCCCCGTCGGACAACTCGAGCCGGCCGACGAGGAACCGCCGGACTTCGCGGCGAACGTCGAGAAAATCTTCTCTGTGTCCCGGGAACCGCATTCTTCACAGGGGTGGGCTTTCCTGCTTCCGGCCCTTTCAAGGAACGAGCTGACGTGGCCGCATTTCTTGCAGCGATACTCAAAAAGAGGCATTTCCAGTCTCCTGAATATCCTGGCCGAAGTACTTCTCTCGCCACCAGGCAAAGTAGCCCCACGGGTTATCCAATCTGTAGGTTCCATCGGTCAGGCCCTCATCGAGGGGCCGCCCGGAATCCAGTTCTTCACAGCCTGTGCCCTCGGTCAGGAACCGGTATGCACAGTTGACGAGCATAAACTGCCGGTGCGATTGCAGGCTGCCGGCATTGTTGTCAGGATGATGCTTCAGGCTGAGCCTCCGCCAGGCGCGCTTGATCTGTTCGGCGTCGTGGACATCGGAAACATCGAGTATCTGGCGGGCCCTTCGTGCTCGCTGCTGCACCAGCCGTCTCTCAACCTGCCAATCCCTATCGTGCACAGGTCGTGACCTCCTGGTCGATGTCGCTCAGAAGCTGTGCAAAGACAGGCGCGTGTTCCGGGACGGCATCGCACACCATGTCCCCCCGCGAGTACGCCTCTGCGATCCTGCGGTCGTCCGGGATCTGGGCCAGTATCCGGATTCGGTTCGTGTCGCAGTAGGCATGCGTTCTCCGGTCGCCACTGTCCGCACGATTGATGACCACGCCACAAGGCAGCCCCAGGGCCCGAACCATCTCGACGGCCAACTCCAGATCGTTCAGGCCGAATGGTGTGGGCTCCGTGACCAGGAGCACGAAATCCGAATCCCTCACGGTTTCGACGACCGGGCAACTGGTTCCCGGGGGAGCATCCATGATCGCGATATCCGCCTCGGGCGCAGCGGCCTTGACCGCCCGGATCACGGGCGGGCTCATGGGCTGTCCGACGTTCAGCAGCCCACGGGCGAAATGGACAGTCCCCGCCAGGCCGACTTCCACGATTCCTATCTCGTGGAGCACGTCGGTGATGGCGCCGGACGGGCAGACCAGCGCACACCCTCCACAGCCATGACACAACTCTGCAAAGACGAGAACGGCCTCGTCCAAGGCCACAATCGCGCTGTACCGGCAGATCTCGCCGCACTTCCCGCAGTGGATGCACTTGTCTGCGTCCACCTTGGGGACCGACGTCCCGACAACCGTCGTACTGTCGATCTGCGGTTTGAGGAAGATGTGGCCGTTGGGCTCCTCGACGTCGCAGTCGATATACGCCACGCTCTTCCCGTTGTGCGACGCCACGTGGGCCAGATTCGTCGCGACGGTTGTCTTGCCCGTGCCGCCTTTGCCGCTTGCCACAGCGATCTTCATTTACCCGCCTCGAAAACTGTAATGGAAAGCCGTAAACCGTGCGCGAATCTCAACGCATTCACAATGACCTTTGCTGTCGTGTTCATGTCGCGGCCGTATTCTCCGCGTTCGCCTTGTCATGCCCCGCGGCCGGAGATCGTCGCCGTCGCGGCACCTGACCCGGCACCGGTATCATTCCGGGCTGATGGCTTCTACGGGGCATTCGTCCACGCAGACCTCACACTCGACGCACTCCTCAACGTCGACCTGGGCCTTGTCGTCCACGAGAGTAATGGCATCCACGGGACACGCCTCGACACATGCACCACAGCCGGTGCACAGGTCCTGATCAATCTTGATGGCCATCGGGCGTCTCCTGCTGTAGTTCCTGAATGCGATGTTGGATCTGCTGTGCCTGCCGAGATATCTCATCGGCCTGCTTCTTCAATGCTGTCAGTTCGTCATCGGCTCCGAGGTCGGCGCTGGGTACCGCCCCGTCCATGCCGCTGCGCATTCCTCGCCCGGCGCCTCGCCCCCCCCCCATCCCGCGTCCCGTACGTGTTTGCCTGCTGCCCCTGGCACTGCGGCGACGACTCATTCCGGGGCCGAAGGGTGGATTCGCTCCGACGGGGGGGGCTGTCGTGTCGTCTGAAGGACCGCCCACGCCGAACTTCGAGGCGACAGTGGCTCCACTGGCCCTGCCCAGTTGTCCCGCCTTGAACTGCTCGATCACGTCCGTTACCGTCCCGCCGCAGCCGGCAATCACGCCAATCCCGGCTGCCGAGAGCGTCTGATAGGCCTTGGGGCCGCAGTTGCCTGTCAGGACGAATTGGACGCCCCTTTGGGCCATCAACTGGGCCGACTGGATTCCCGCACCGTGGCCCAGCACCAGATTGGGATTCTCCACCGGTTCGACATCCAGGCTGTCGGTGTCGACGATCAGGAAATACGGGCACCGTCCGAAACGCGAATCGACGCTCGCCTCCAAGGTCGGTCCGGTTGCGGTAATCGCTATGGTCATGACGACTCCTTCCCTGCAGGCACGCCAGCCGGGGCTGCACACTGCCCGTCGCAGCCCCGGCGGCGATAGCGCCTGGGCCGGGAGCTACTCGGCTGTCTTGCCAGCCGTGTCCCGAAGTTCATCGATGCGTTTCCCAATGGTCTCCAGGGCATTCCGGAAGTACTCAGCCTGGGCCTTCAATGCATCGAGTTCCTGATCCCGTGTTACTGCCGGGGCGTACGGGCCGGCATAGGCGGCGGGAGAACCGTAGGCAGGACCACCTGCCGTCGCTCGCTGCCAGCCGTACAGGCCGGTTGCGTAGAACTGGTTGCGCCGCCCTCGCCCGCCGCCGCCTCGGCCGCCGCCCCCAAAGCCTCGCCCGGGGATCGGGTTCATGAACCCCGGAGCGCCTTGCCCTGCGCAGTACCCTGCTGCGCGTCCTGTCATTGGGCCCATTCCTGACGGGCCTGTTCCATCTCCACGTGGCATCGTAGTGCTCCTTTCATCAGTCAGGGGGCCTGGTGCCAATGCCTGACTCTGTCCATCGTCATCCACCACCTTCACAACGCAGGACCCCATTCCGCGTCCTGTCATCGGTCCTGTCCCGGCCGGGCCGGTTCCGTCGCCTCTAGGCATCTCGACCACCGCCCTTCCATCGTGGTGTTCCACATCGGCCTCGCCGCCGGCGCCCGAGGCGGGTACGCCGACGCCCGCCCCGGCAGCCCGGCATGGCGTAGGTGTCCTCGTCCAGTCGCCCATCAGCGAAGGCCGACAGCACGTCATCGACCGGACCGCACACGTCGGGCACCACCTGTACACCTGCCGACCGCAGGGCCATCTCGAGCGGTCGCGATACGGCCCCGCAGATGACGGCTTCGACGCCCAACCGGGAGATCTGCCGGGCACGTGCAAGCAGTTCCGTCGCCTCCAGCGACACATCGTCGCGTGCGGTCTCCTGGCCTTGCTCCAGCGTGACCAGGACGAACCTGCCGGCGACATCCAGAACCGGCGAGACTCGGCCCTGCCAGGATGGTATCATCACCTTCATCACGGCTTATAGAGTTCAACTCGCGTGCCAAAACCAGGATCGAAATGACGCCAGAGTGTAACACATTCATTTCACGTGTTTTATGGCATCATTAGGCGCGTCGTAACACTCCGAGAATAGTGCATGTTGCATTTTCTGAGCAAAAATAAGCTTGCACTGTGCATCATCCGTGGCTATGATGGAACAGGTAGGCCTTCCGGAGTCTGAAATGTCTGCTGAGACTGCTGATACGCGCCAGGACGTCATCCTGGACTCGATCAACGAAGGGGTCTTCACCGTCGACTCGGACTGGCAGATCACCGCCTTCAATCATGCCGCCGAGCGAATCACCGGTGTGCCCCGAGACCAGGCCGTCGGCCGACCGTGCTGCGAGGTGTTTCGCGCGAGCATCTGCGAGAACGCCTGCGCCCTTAGACAGACGCTGAGCACGGGCAAGCCCGTGGTCAACGCGACGGCACACATCGTAACTGCCGGTGGGGAGCGCATACCCATTCGCATCTCCACGGCCCTGCTGAAGGATGAACAGGGGGAGATGATCGGCGGCGTGGAGACGTTCCAGGATCTCAGCCAGGTCGAGCAGTTGCAGAAGGAACTGGCCAAGCGGTACACCTTCGAAGACATCATCGGGCGAAGTCCGGCCATGACGCGCCTGTTCGAGATCCTCCCGCAGATCGCTGAGAGCAGCAGCACCGTGCTCATCGAAGGTCCCAGCGGCACGGGGAAGGAATTGTTCGCTCGGGCGATTCACAATCTGTCCGGCCGCAGCAACAAGCGTCTGGTCACCGTCAACTGCGGGGCCCTGCCGGACACACTGCTGGAAAGCGAGTTGTTCGGTCACAAGGCCGGGGCGTTCACCGACGCCAAGCGCGACAAGCCCGGGCGGTTCGTCCTGGCTAATGGCGGGACGATCTTCCTGGACGAAATCGGCGACGTCTCCCCGGCCATGCAGGCCCGCCTGCTCCGCGTGCTCCAGGAGCGCGTGATCGAGCCGCTCGGGGCGGTCGAATCGGTCAAGGTGGATGTTCGGGTAGTCGCGGCCACCAACAAGAATCTGGCCAAGCTGGTCGAGTCGGGCCAGTTTCGGGAGGACTTGTTCTATCGCATTCGGGTGATCCGCCTGGAGTTGCCCGGTCTGCAACAGCGACGTGAAGATATCCCGCTGCTGGTGGACCACCTGGTGGCCAAGTTCAACCGCCTTCAGGGCAAGAACATCGCCGGCGTCTCGGACGAGGTCCTGGCCCGTTTGATGGACCACGACTATCCCGGCAACGTGCGCGAACTGGAGAACATCATCGAGCAGGCCTTCGTCCTTTGCCGCGGGGGCATGATACAACTGCACCACTTGCCCCCGGAGCTGCGTCCGGCCACCACAGCCGGCAGCAAGGAGTCGGGGCCGATGAGCCTCGCGGCGATGGAGGAGTACCTCATCACAGAGGCACTGCATCGGCACAAGGGGAATCGCAAGCGGGCATCGCGCGACCTGGGCATCGACACGAGCACGCTGTACCGCAAGATCAAGGCCTTGGGAATAGACACCCCGGCAACCGACGGGCGGGGGCAAAGGAGATAACAAGGTACTCTGCAATGTTCTGTGGAGTCAACACACGATCGCACGGCAGCCCATCACGCATGCGTGCTCCGGTAACCTCTTCCTGAAGAAAGCGTTAACGCCACGTGCCGCCTTCGCAGCCCCGATGGCATACGCCTTGCATTACTGCTGCCGGAAAGCAAACGGGAGAATAACCATGAAACTGGCAATCGCATCGCAAGGTCCGGAACTGACATCGCCTGTGGATCCGAGGTTCGGGCGCGCCAAGTGCTTCCTGGTCGTTGATACGGAAACCGACGAGATACAGGCTGTGGACAACAGCACCAACCTCAACGCCGCTCACGGTGCCGGTGTCCAGGCGGGAAAGACCGTGGCTGACCTTGGCGTCGAGGCCGCCATCGCCGGCAACGTCGGCCCCAAGGCCCTGGGCACCCTCAGCGCCGCCGGGGTCCGGGTCTACTCCGGCGCAACGGGAACGGTCGCGGACGCCATCGAACAGTTCGAGGCACACAAACTGACGCTGAACGTGCAAACCTGACCCACGGGTGCACCGGGAACAGGGCAGGCCGGACCCCCACAACCACGGCGAGCCGGGCCTCTATCGCTGGCCCAGCGCGATGAGCATGATGTGCAACACCTGCTGCTGACGTCGCACATGACGGGGGATGACACGTACCTCACGCCGCTTCGCAGCATGGCCGCGGCCAGGCGGCGGTACCTCAAGGCCCGCCCGTCGGGCGAAAGGCGCTCGTCGCCGCCCTCGAGCGAAACGCCGCCGCCCTGCGCGTCAACAAGCCAGGCTACACGTCGGAGGTCCGCTACACCGACCGCGTCCTGCGCTTTCCAAGCCTGTTCGGGGCCGACATGATGTTCCGCCAGCCCAAGGGCAGCTTCCACCAGCCCGACCCCAACCTGCTCTACCGCACCGCCACCGGCGACCCCGGCGGCGCGGAGTATTCTCCCCTGAACGCCGTCAGATGGCTCACCCCCCCAAGGCACATCGCCGCCCTGGTCACCCGCACGTCCCGCACCGGCTTCGCCGCCGAACTCTACCACTTCGGCACCGCCCGCAGGAAGATGGCCGCCACACTCTACCTCCTGAAGCCCGGCCCGTACCGGATGCAGTTCCGAACCGCCGGCAAGACCATCACCTCCCGCCCGCTGACAGCAACCGGCCCCCAGACGCGTGTGGAGTTCGGCCTGCCCCCCAGACGGCCGTGCACGTTGACCTTACGGAGCAGCGAGTAGTGGCTTGCCCTATGACATGGGCTGACCGGACCGGGATGCCCGGGGATGCCTGTGGCCCACCACCGAGGCCCGGTCAAACAGAAACCGGTGTGCCTGCGGCAGTCACCGCAATGACACGCCGTACCGCTCCAGCAGGGCGCTGACTTCCTGTTGGGCCTCGGATCGAGTTCGACCCGTTGCCTGCAGGAGGATCTCGTAGTTGTCGAGGGCCGCGCACAAGTGCGGATGCTGGTGCCCCGTTGCCGCTGTGAACTTCAGGAAGATCTCGAGTTGCCGCTGAGACAGTGATGCGGCTTCAGAGGGGCGGTTGGTGGCCATCAGCAACGCCGCCAGGTTGTTCAGGCGATTGCCCACCTTCGGATGGTCCGGCCCGAACGACACCTCATCGATCGCCAGGGCGCGGCGCATCAGTGGTTCGGCCTCGGACAAACGGTTTGCCCCATGGAGCAACTGCGCCAGATTGTGCAGCGTGGCGGCAACGGTAGGGTGGTCCGGTCCACATGATCGCTCGTTGATTGCCAGCGCGCGACGTACAAGGGGCTCGGCTTCCGACGGACGGTTCATCTCCATAAGCAGCAACGCGAGGTTGTTCAGGACGACGCCAACCGTGGAATGATCGGGACCGAGCAACTGTTCGTAGACTGACAGCGAACGGTGCATAAGCCGCTCGGCCTCCCGTGAACGGCCTGTGGCCTTCAGCAACTGTGCCAGGGTGTTCAAGTCCCCGGCGACGGCGGGATGGCCGGGCCCGAACGACTGCTCGTCGATCGCCAGTGCACGACGCATAGGCTGCTCGGCCTCCAATGGGCGGTTTGTGGCCTTGAGGAACTGCGCCAAGGTCTTCAAGTCGCCGGCCACCTCGGGATGGTCGGGCCCGAATGCCTGCTCGTCGATCGCCAGCGCACGACGCACTAGAGGTTCCACCTCAGATGTACGATTCATGGCCTTGAGCAAGTCAGCAAGACAGATCAGGTTACCGGTCACCTTCGGGTGGTCCGGGCCGAACGACGCCTCCTCAATCGCCAGTGCGCGGCACATGAGTGGTTCCGCTTCGCGCAGCCGGCCCATATCCTGAAGAAGTAATGCCAGGTTGGACAGACGGATGGCCACTTTGGGGTGGTCCGGGCCGAACGACGCCTCATCAATCGCCAAGGCGCGACGGAAGAGCGGCTCGGCTTCCGCCCACCGGTTCGTGTTGTGAAACAGGCCGGCTAGGTTGTTCAGCGTAGTAGCCACATCAGGGTGATCGGCTCCAAACGACTCCTCGGCAATCGCCAGCGAGCGGCGCATTAGCGGCTCCGCGCCGGTAAAATCAGCGCATATTCTCAGGAACTCAGCTACGTTGGCCAGACGTATCAGAAAGCCCCTGCCGGTTCCGATTGCTGTCTCGTACTCATTCAGTGCTTCGGTGTATTTAGCCACCTTGTCGTACGCGTCGTCCAGTTGCAGCCAGTAACCCAGCAGTTCGTACTGCCTCGTCTTCGTGAAGAGCTTCAGGAACATGTCCAGGTCAACCAGGCAGTTCTTCAGCTGCTCCAGTTTGTCCGTTCGTGCCAGTTGCCAGGGCAGTTCGTCGACCTTGCGGGCCGTCAGGTCGCGGGGAGCGAAGTAGTCGGCCAGGCGGGTGTGGGCCTCGCGGCGGTCGGTATCGGCGGACAGGTAGCGGTTCTCGACGGCCTGGCGGAGGTAGTCGTGGGAGAAGTTGATCAGGCCCGACCGCGTAAGCAGAGACCGGTCGGCGGCGACGTGCAGGGGTGACCAGTGCGCCCGCGGCAGAGGCTCGCCCTCACTGCCCAGGAGGTCCAGAAGTTCGGACTCGCTCAGGCCGCGGCGGGCGGCCCAGATCAGCGTCATCGCGTCCCGGACAAGATACGGGCGGTCGCGATCGTAGTCCCCCTCGTAGCGAGCCAGGATTCGCTCGTAGAGCTGCGGGACGTCCTCGGCGGCCAGATAGCCGTTGATCTGATCATCCAGGAGTTCATACCTGCCCACGATGCGCAGTTCGTCCAGGAGCGTCTGGAGGAACAGCGGGTTGGCCGACTGGGCGGCCGATGCAGTGCGAGCGGTCCGGGCCTTGTCCAGTGACTGGGTGTACGTCTTGAGGTACTCCCCGATGAACCGCCGCCGCTCGCCGGCCTTCAGGGGCTTGACCGTCATCGTGGGCCAGCCGCGCCTGGTCAGGGCGTCCATCGACCGACCGGGCAACGTCGAGACGATCAGCCGGATGCTGGGGGGGACCATCGGCGGCAGCCAGACCAGGTCAGGGGCCTGGTCCCTGTCCTCAAGCTGGTTCAGCGCGTCGAGTACCAGCACCACCCGGCCGCGGGCGGCGGCCATGTGAAGCCAATTGGCAAACTCCGCTCGCAAGGCATCCGGCTTGGTGGGGATCTCGCCGTCGATGTCAAACCGGCGCTTCAACTCGCCCATGATCCGTCTGAGCAGTGCGGCCCAGTCGGCGCTGTAGGCCGAGGCGCCGGTGAAGTGCACCAGCAGCGGCTGGTCCGGGTGGGCGGCGCCATACGCCAGTGCCCAGTTGGCCAGCAGTGCGCTCTTGCCCGAGCCGGATTCACCCAGGACCACCAGCGGCTCTCCGTCACCGGCGGCGTGGTCGTCAAGGCGGGCGAAGTACTCCTTGCGCCCAATGTAGACCCGTGAGCGGCTGACCGCGAACGCCTCGTGCTCGGCGGCCTCGGCATCCAGCGGGTCAGGCTCCGTGCCCGGCGGGAACTCCTGATCGATCGCGGCGGTCAGGTCGGCAAGTACCATCTCGCCCAGAGCCTGCGGGTCGGAGTAGTCCTCGCACAGCGCCAAGCCGCTCTTGCGAATGCGGTCCTTCAGGGCCGATAGCTTGTCGCGCCCGGCCGGGTCCGACTCAATGAACTTATCTTCGTCCTCAGGTCCAATGGTCTGCACGTAGGCCGGGTCGCGGAAGTAGAAGCACGCGCGGTTGGCCATCGCCGGGTCGTTCAGTACGCCGTGGAGAATCTCCAACTCTGTGACGGAATGTTCGATGTGTTCAGCCAGCCAGGGCTGCTTGGCGATCAGGTCGTCGGTGATCTCACCTTGTTGGGGCAGCGAACCGTAGCGCTCGCCCAGCAGGCCGATGAAGAAAGGCCGACACGTGTTGATCTCCTCCAGGCAGATCGGCAGGACCTCACCTCTGGCGGCCTGCTCGTCGGTGATGCCCCATCGCAGGTCGACGCCCGTCCACGTGATGCCGCGCCCCTCGCAGAGCTTCCGCAGTTGGGGAAACACCCGCCGGGCCAGTTCGTCCCGCTCGGCGTGCATGTCGCTGAACGTGCTCGAGACGAACACCCGCACCACGCGCTGGCGGAAAGTCTCTTGCGATGCCGGATCACTCACAGGTCACGTCCCTTCCGACACGGCGCCGCTGAACAGCCGGACCCGTGTCTGACTATCATGTCCACCATGGCCCCCACGTGCAAGGGCGGCCGGAGCAGGATGCAGCCGTGCGAGCGGCTGTCGAGCCGATGTATTGTGGATAATCCATGGCGGTGGCGCTAGGATCGTGGGGGATATCGGTATTCATCCACGTCGGGGGCGGCTGGGCAAGCGGTCAGCCTGCGACAGGGTGATGAGTTGCCGATATGTACGCTGAATGATCTTCAGGGATAACAGGCATGGAGTCTCACATGGCCTAGGCCAGCAAGAACGCAAGACGGCCAGCCCCCAGGCGAAGCGGCACGAGGATCATCGTAGCCGGCGACGTGACCGTGGACTGGTTCATGCACCCGGTAGGTGCCGGCGATTCGGGGGAGGCTTACACGAAAGTGGAACACTATGGAACACTGTAACACTCGCGGGCCGGTGTAACATCGCGCGATGGGCCGGGCTCGATTCCGGGCCTCGAAACGCCGCGTGCCCATGATGTCGTAGTCGGTCAGCGTGCTGTCCCACAGGCAGAACCCGTCGTGGTGCTTGGAGGTGATGACGATGTACTTCATGCCGGCCTGCCTGGCGATGCGGGCCCATTGCCTCGCGTCGAACGTGACGGGGTTGAACTGCTTGACCAGCGGTTCGTATTCCGCGACGGGGATCTTCGCGCGGTTCATGATCCACTCGCCGATCCCTTTGATCCGTTTGCCTTTCCACGTCCCGGCCGGGACGGCATACAGGCCCCAGTGGATGAACATGCCGAACCGCGCCTCGCGCCACCAGGCCATCCGCTTATCGCGTTGGGCCTTCGTTTCCTTCGCGGGTTCCGCCGCCGCGCAATGCCGTGGAAGCGCCGCGGACCTCGCGAGCAAGAGGACGAGCACCGAGGACACCACGCGAGTGCATCGAGAGGGCTGATAGGTCATGGCAGGCTCCTGGAAACCGCAGTGTTCCGGATAGTCTCTGGCCGCTGACTGCCGCCGACCCAAGAGTAATTCTAGCACCGGGCGCGCGGTCGGCCAACATCGGTGCGTGAACCTCTATGCGTCCCTGAGAGCCCTTTGTGTTGCCTGCCATCGCGTGCTGACTATGGTATTGACGATGTGCTCCGGCGTACAATGCGGGAGTGCCAGAGCAAAGCCCCACGTCAATGAGCCCGGAAAACAACGAAAACGAAGTCATGACACTGGGCGAAGTTGCCGAGTATCTCCACCTGGCCGAGAGAACTGTGCTTCGGATGGCTCAGCGCGGAGATATTCCGGCAGCGAAGGTCGCAAGCCAATGGCGGTTCATGCGGCCGCTGGTTCGCGAGTGGCTCGTGGGCCAGATGCAGTCGCTTCCCGTGCCGCAGCCCGATGGAAAGACCGACCTCAAAGCCCCGCTGTTGCCCCTTTCGGAGGTATTCCACAGCGACCTGATGACGTTCGACCTGAAGCCCGGCCCGAAGGAGAGCATCCTCAGGCAGTTGCTGGCGCCCCTGCTGCGGACCGGCTTTGCCAAGGACACTAACCAACTGCTCACAAGCCTTCTGGATCGTGAGAGGATGATGACCACTGCGGTCGGCCACGGGATCGCCATTCCGCACCCTCGTCGGCACCTGCCCGGGATGTTCCCCGAGCCGGCCATCGCCTTGGGAATCTGCCCGGCAGGAACGGACTTCGCCGCAATTGACGATCAACGGGTACACGTCTTCTTCCTCTTGTGCGCGACACGAGAGGAAATCCACCTTCAGTTGATGGCGAATCTCTCGTGGCTGACCCGACGCGAAGGGTTGATTGGCGACCTCAGGGCCGCCTCCTCACATCAGCAGGTGCTAGACCTGATCTCCCGAAGCACCGACTGACTCTAAGGCAAAGCACTTCGAGTCAAGCACTTCGGAAGATCCCCCTCGGGGGCGTTCACCGCGCAGCCGGCCCATGCTATAACGAAGCTCGTACATTACTTGGACTCCGACACACAAAAGGGTATTATGATGTACTATAGTGGCCTATAAGGTCCTGGACATGAAGCCAGAGACCCGTATGCTGTTACCCCCGATGAGACGGCGTATCGTGAAGCTCTCTGCCAAGACATGGTTGATTGTTCTCTGTGTGGCCCTCTGGCCGACAACGGCTCTTGCGTCCGGCGGCGCGGCCGATGGCGGAGTTGCGATGACCCACCGGATGATGCTCCTTGTGATCCAATTGGGGCTCATTCTTATTGCCGCCAAGCTCGCCAACATGGCCTTCGAGAAGATCAGGCTTCCCGGCGCTCTCGGGGAGCTTGTGGTCGGCATGGTCATCGGCCCGTACGCCCTCGGACAGATTGGGTTCTACGGCTTCTCGCAGGGGGTGTTTCCCGCCCCGGTCAACGGCGGCTTCGCCGTCTCGCCGGAACTCTGCGGTCTCAGTGCCGTGGCGGCGGTTGTGCTGCTGTTCAGCGTGGGACTGGAAACGGACCTGAGACTGCTTCTGCGGTACTCATTGGCCGGGGCGATTGTCGGGCTTGGCGGGATGGTCGCCTCGTTCTTCCTCGGGGCGGCAAGTGTGATGGTGTTCTCCGAGACGCTTTTTGGCCAAAGCCTCAGCCTGTTCGCGCCGCAGTGCCTCTTGCTCGGCACGATAACAACCGCTACCTCGGTCGGCATCACGGCGCGAATCCTCTCCGAGCGACGCAAGCTCGATTCGCCCGAAGGCGTGACGATTCTGTCGGCGGCGGTGATCGACGACGTGGTGGGGATCATTCTCCTGGCGGTCGTCATGGGCGTGGTGACGGCTTCGAAGGCCGCCGACACCATCGACTGGGGGCACATCGGCGTGATCGCAGGCAAGGCGGTTGGCGTCTGGCTGGCGGCGACGATCATCGGACTGCTGGCCTCGCGGCGAATCAGCTTCCTGTTGAAGTGGTTCGGAGATCGCACGTCGATCGCCGTGGTGGCGTTCGGCCTGTCGCTGGTCCTTGCCGGACTGTTCGAGGAAGCCGGCCTGGCCATGATCATCGGCGCGTATATCATGGGCTTGTCCCTGTCCCAGGCCGACGTCAGCCACGTCGTGCAGGAGAAGCTCCGCCCCGTCCACGCACTTCTGGTCCCGGTGTTTTTCTGCACGACGGGCATGCAGATCAACCTCGGCGCGCTGACCTCGCCACCGGTGCTGGTCTTCGGGGTCGTGTACGCCCTGGCGGCGCTGGTCTCGAAGGTGGCCGGCTGCGGGATTCCCGCGCTGTTGGCCAATTTCACCTTCCGCGGGGCCGCGAGGATCGGCTTCGGGATGGCGCCGCGCTGCGAGGTCGCCCTGATCATCGCCAGCGTGGGGCTCTCGGCCGGGCTTCTCAGCCCGGTCATCCTGGCGGCGGTCATCATCATGATCGTGGTCAACACGGTGGTGGCCCCCCCGGTGCTGGTGCTGCTGTTCCGCTCGGACGTGCAGGGCACGCGGAAGCCCGTCCCGGGCGACAAGGCCGTCGCCACCGTCGACCTGGAGTTCCCTTCGGACGAGATGGCGGAGTTTTTCGCGGGGAAACTGGAGACCGTCTTTGAAGATGAGGGGTTCTTCGTGCACCAGGTCAGCCCCAGGGCCCGACTCTACCAACTACGCAAAGACAAGACGATCATCGATTTTCACCAGTCCGGCACCGGGCTTGCATTCACGTGCAACGAGCCGGACGTTCCGCTGGTGAATGCCGCGATACATGAGGCCTTGGCCGAACTGGAAAAGGCCGTCCGGGGCCTGAAGGCCCCTCTGGACGCCACGTCCATGCGGACCAGGCTCCAGGATAGCGGTCCGTTGGGCCCGGCCGCCCTCGACATGAAAGGCTTTCTCACCCCGCAGCTCATCGAACCGCAACTTCGCGGCCAGAGCAAGGCCGAGATCATTGATGAACTGCTGGACCTCCTCGCGCGAAACGGGCGGATCCACGACATCGACGCCGCCCGGAAGGCCGTCTGGGAACGGGAAAGCAGCATGTCGACGGGCCTGAAGTACGGCGTGGCGATTCCCCACGGAAAGACAGACACGGTAGACCGTCTGGTTTGCGTGGCGGGGATAAAGACGTGCGGAGTGGATTTCGACTCTATGGACCATGAGCCTTCGACGATCTTCGTACTGACGCTTTCGCCCCGGAGCAAGCCAGCCCCGCACATCCAGTTCATGTCGACAATCAGCCAGGTCCTCGACCGTTCCGGGCGCGAACGGATCCTCTCGTGCAGGAGCCTTGGCGAACTCTACGAGGCCTTCACCGCCTCGCCCCGGGTACCCGCCGCCCGCGCCGCCCCGGCCCGGGCGGCTCGGCCCGGGCCGTCGGAGTTCCGCCTGGCGGACTACATCACGCCCGAGCTGCTCGAGCCCGACCTCCGCGGAGAGACGAAGGAGCAGGTGATTCTCGAACTGCTCGCGCTGTTTGAGCGCGAAGGGGTACTTCGAGATGTCGCCCGGGCCGCAGACATGGTCCTGGCCCGCGAGGCGCAGATGTCCACCGGCATGGAAGAGGGTATCGCCATCCCCCACGCCCGGACCGACGCGGTGGACAGGCTGGTCTGTGCCGTCGGCGTCACAGGCAACGGCGTGGACTTCGAGGCCGTCGACGGCAAACCGACGAGGATTGTCGTTCTCGTCCTGACGCCCGAGAGCGGCGCGGACCCTTACCTTCAGTTTGTTGCCAGAGTTGTGGGCGTTCTGGACGAGTCGGGGCGCCGGCGGGTGCGTTCGGCCGCGTCGCGCGAGGAACTCTGGAAGGCGCTGACGCGAGGATTGCCCGGATGAACGAACGGCAACGTGCGGACAGACGCATGTCGGACCGATCTGTCTGTCCGGACCATTACCGGAGAAACAGCAGATGAGACTCTCAGACATTGTTGTCGCCGAGGCGATCGTACCGCGCCTGGCGGCCCAGACGCGCGACGGTGCGATCGCCGAACTCGTCCAGGCCCTGGCCGATGCGGGGGCGATGCCGAACAGCAGCGCCCACAAGGCTGTCCAGAGCGTACTCGCCCGGGAGGCCCAGGTCACCACGGGTGTCGGCAAAGGCATGGCCGTGCCGCACGCGAAGGTCGAAGGGGTCGAGCGCCCCGTGGCGGCCATCGGGTGTTCGTGTGCCGGCATCGACTTTTCCGCCTTGGACGGCCGCCCCGTGTACTCGGTCATTCTGTTGTTGTCCAATCCGGACAATCCGGACGAACACCTCCACGCGATGGAAGCGACGTTCAAGCATATTCAGCGGGATGCGTTCCGCCAGGCCCTTCGGCAGAGCCGCGCGCCAGACGAGATCGCCGACGTGGTCCGGGAAGCGGACGAGTCCAATGGCGCGTGATATCACCGATGGAGGCGTGGAGCCCATGCGTCATAGCTCGCCCAACGGGCGAGCGACGGCGGATGGAGCACGTGCTCCTTGAATCGAAAGTGTCTCTGTTCCCGCACTCCCATCGGTTCGATCACCGACGTGACTGGCGGGTTCGTATTGAGCGTGATGGTTGCCCGAAATCAGAGGGCTTTCACGCCGGGGAACTTGATGTACTGGGCGGGTGTGACAACCTCGATGCCTCGCCGCTTGCGGGACGGGAAGTGCCGAACGTTGCCCGTAACGACGTAATCCGCCCCACCGGCGGCAGCGACCTCCAGGAAGACCGCGTCATCGGGATCCGGCAGTTCCAGAGGCCAGGGCGTCGGTGCCGTCAGGTTACCGGTCTGCTCGATGTAATCCAGAACAGCGTTCGTCAAGTCCTTGCTGAAACCGAACTTTGGCCGCCCCAAGACCTCCCGATACTCGGCGAGAACGCGGGTGTCGTAGCACAGCGCGACCTTCCCCGTCAGCAACAGTTGAAGCACCTTGGCGGGAGACCCGAAGGGCGAGAGCAAGCCGGCCACGAGCACGTTGGTGTCCAGCACGATCTTCATCGCCGACGGCCCTTGCGGACGTTGCGGACCTCCGCGTCGATGTCGTGGGGCCCGAGACGGTCCAGGCCCTGCTCGACCGACCGCTCCTGGAGTTCCTTGACCGCACACAGGGCTCGAGCCTGCCGGCGCTCGCGAAGCGTCTGCTCGAGATGATCCTCATCGGTGGCGCTGACGATCGCGATGGGCTTGCCGTTTCTGGTGATCACCAGGTCCTGTTCTTCGCTTAGCTTGCGCCACACCTCGGCCGGCGTGCTCCGCAGGTCGCGCACAGTGACAAATCTCATGCCCGTGTCTCCGATGGGTCAAGGTCTCACTATCGTCACTCAATAGTATACACGATTGTCGCTCGACATGCGCCACAAAACCTCACCTTTTTCTTTCTTCGTCCTTGCCCCACATCACGGCCCGGCCACAGCAGCGCCAAGACCGCCCCGTTCACCTTGTCTCAATCGTAATCCATGTTGGACTCTTGCCTGGCCAACGTGTCACAACGACACCTGATCCCGTCTACGGCTGCCGAATCGAGAGCACCTTTGCCAGCGACACGGCGATGGTCTCCAGGGCGTTGTCGCCGGGCAAGGCAAGCGTGAGTTTCAGTTGGCCGCCTTCACTCCGCTCGACGCACTGGGCGAGATGCTGACGAACCTGCCCTACCAGTTCGGCATCCCCGACCTGACCGGCCTCGCCTGACGGTGCGACATTCGGGACTGCCTGCTTGGACGCGGGGAGCAACTCGCCAAGGAACGCCAGTGCGGCCGTCAGAAGCTGCCCGCCCGCGCCGGCGATTCGCTCGCGCCGCTGCATCGCCTCGGCCTCGGCGGCGGCCAGCGCGGCTTGCCGTTCGTCCCGCGGGGCCGCGGGGATCGCCCCCAGAAGGACTTCCATCCGTCGCTTTAACTCCTCGATGCCGCTGGCAAGGTCCAGCATGTCCACGTCGGATTCGGCGTCCAGCGCCGCCAGGGCAAGGTGCTGCTTGGCCGCCAGCGTCGCCAGCAGGTTCTCCTCGATCGTCTGCTCGGTCACCAGCACGTACACGTGCACGGGGCGCTTCTGGCCCATACGGTGGGCCCGGGCAATCCGCTGCTCCAGCACGGCCGGGTTCCACGGCAGATCCACGTTGATGACCGTATTGGCAGCCTGGAGGTTCAGGCCGGTCGCCCCGGCGTTGGTGGTCACGAACAGCCGGCAGTCTCGGTCACGCTGGAAGGCATGGACGAGTTGCTGGCGTTTCTTCTGTGGGATCGAGCCGTCCAACCGGACGTATCGCATGCCGCGATCCTCGATCAGCGGCTCGATCAACCCAAGCATCGTCGTCCACTCGCTGAACAGGACGGTCTTTCGATTGCGTTCGCGGGCCAGGTCGTCCAGCAGGCCTTCGATTCGCTCCAGCTTGCTGGAGTAGCCGGGAGGCTCCTTGTTGACCAGGAACGTGCTGTTGGCAACCATGCGGCACATCAGCAATGCCTTCTGGAGCCGCAGCAGGTCCATCTCGGAGATGTACGCCTTTCTGACGATCGACGCCACGATCCGCTTGTGGCCGTCGTGGATGTCCATCTGCTGACCGGTGGGAGCGATGCGGACGATTTCCGTCGTTCGTGGCGGGAGCTGCTTCATAACCTGTGCGCGTGTCCGTCGCAGCAGGACCGGCGCCAGCTTCTTGCGAAGCTCCGTAAGATCCTTATAGCCCAGCACCTTGCCCTTGTCGTCCACCACACGGTGGCGGTTGAAGAAGCGGAACGCCGGCCCCAGGCGGCGATCGTCGACAAACTGGATCACCGAGTACAGCTCACCGAGGCGGTTCTCCAGCGGCGTGCCTGATAGGGCCAATGCAAACCGCGAGGCCAGACCCTTGATGACGCGGCTCGTCTTGGCCTGCCAGTTCTTGATCCGCTGCGCCTCGTCCAGGACGATCAGGTCCCAGTCGACCGTCTCGATGACCGGCAGGTCGCGGAGGACCTGCTCGTAATTGCAGACCGTGAAGAACGCCCCGGTGGCGTACTGGGCGGGCCTCTCGGCCGCCGAACCCAAGACCAACTGGCAACTCCGTTCACTGAAGCGACGAATCTCGCTTCGCCATTGGCTCTTGAGCGTCGTCGGGCAGACGACCAGCACCCGTGCGACGCCGGCCTCCCGGGCCAGCATCTCGGCTACGCCGATGCCCTGGATCGTCTTGCCCAGGCCCATGTCGTCGGCCAGGATCGCCCGCCCCACCCCCGCCGCGAACGCGATACCGTCCAACTGGTACGGCAGCAGTTCCGCCTTCAACAGGGCTGTCCGCAGCGGATGCCCGGCCGGGTCCGCGCGGATCTCCGCCACCTTCGCCGCCATCCGTTCCTGATAGAGCATATGCTGCATCAGCGCCTCGGCGTCCGGGTAGACGGTCACCTCCACCCCCGCAGCGGTCAGCTTGGCCAGGCGTCGCGCCAAGTCGTGCGCGTTGTCGACGGCCCGGCCGCGGACGGGCTCCAACAGCTCGGCCGCCTGGCCGCCGAGCTTGCCAGGCAGCAGCCAGCACAACTCCGCCCGTCGACCGTAACGCACCGCCACCGCAATGTCGTGGTGCACGTACGGCCTGTTCCGCACGGCGGCCGGGAACCTCCGGGCCACCTTGCGCTGCACGTGCAGAACGTGCTTGCACGTGCCCAGCGTGTTGGTGCGGAAGTCCGGGCACGTGCAGTAGCACTCGCCCGGCTCCCAGCCACGAAGGGCCACCCGGTACGTCTTGCCGCTCACCGCGTTGGTCACCGCGTAGTCGGTCCAGAGCGCCGCCGGATCGGCCGACTTTACCCGCATCTTCTCTGTGCGGGCGCGTTCCTCGCGTTCGGCCATGGCCCGCGGGACAAGCTCCTCCTCGCCGAGGCTCTCGACCGGCACGCGCTGCCGCGGCGGCGCCGCCAGCCCCAGCAGCATTTTCTCCTCCAGCACCAGCGAGAATGCCGCGCCCACGTGCTCGCAGGCGTCGTGACACGCCGAGCATCGCCACGCCAGCTTCTGCCGGGCGGCCGGGTCATGAGAGAGTGTCACCACCGCATCCGGCAGTGTGAGCGTGAACGCTTCATCGGACATCTTCACCTGCTCGTCGGGGATGATCTCCCGCTGTCCGCCCGCCAGGATCAGCTTGGCGCCGCCAGGCCCCAGCAGCCCGCACGCCTTCGCGTACGTCAGCCGCGAAAGCCGATCCTTCAACGTCAGATGCTTCACGCCATGTTTCGCCATCTGGGCAAAGGCCTCCTGCTCTTGGCCTTCTCATACCTCCTGTCACACGAGAAATCAATCCCCAGACGACAACACGGCCGCGACGGCCTTGGCCAATCCGTGGAAACGGCCTTGATCCCCATCGGATCGTCCGAACCGGCAGGCGGCCCGCGGTCAGGCCGGAAACGGGAAGCACTACGCACCGGCCAGACGGATATGGCGCCCCGCCAGTCCGATTCACTTGGCCTTAACAGTCCTGTCGATTGTCGTGATTCCTGACGAACCTGGCTGAAGGATGTGTTTGGCAAACAGGATCGTCTCTAGGCCGATTGGACTGTCAGCTTGTCAAGCTGAGTATCGTCGGTTCGAACCCGATCCTGGTCAACCGGTTCGCGAAAGCACTTGGATGAGCGAATGTGCAATTTCGAACCCAGAAAAGGTCCAAACCGGCTGATCTGGTAGGTGGCTCTGCGTTAAGGATTTGCGTGGCCTTGGACTCATCGGGGGTTGACCAAGCAGAACAGAGAGTTTGGGCCGGAACAGAGAGGAATCGGACCGAAACGGGACGTCGGGGGGTGGGATGAGTCCAAGCGTGCAGACTGATCGGCCCGCGACGAGGGTTGGCGAAAGCCTTTGGTTGCGGGCCAAGATGGCGATGGCCCGCCGGGGTACGCCGACGGCCGGTAAGAGGAGAGAGCGTTTCGATGAACGCTCGTTACTGGAGCAAGTGTTCCTGGAATCGAAAGCGTCTCTGTTCTCTGCTTCGGGTCCGAATTGACGGCTACCGGACACACCCACGCCGATGCTGCTGATCGCGTAGACCAGTCCCCCCGCCTATCCTCCCGGCTTGCATGGCCAAGACCGGCGATAGGCGAGTAATGCGGATAGGGCCCGATCTGCGGCGGTCCGGAGGGCTCCGTTGGGATACTGCTGGAAGAACGACTTCAACAGTTGACGGCAAGTCTGCTCAAAGGTCGGGCTCCCGGCGATCATTGCGGTGATACCTTGACCGCAGTATACGGCTTCGTCCAGCCATTGCGATCCGGCATCGCCAAGCTCGCCCTGACACGCCGGGATGCTGAAGCACAGGTCACCGTGCCGCGAGCCGGCAGCCGTGCTTCGTCCGACCACTGCGGAGGATCTCGTCCAGGTCCTCAGGCCATAGCATCTGTCGTCTGCCCCTGGTGTCCTTGAAGCTCATGCCGAGGGCGTATCCGAAGCCATAGCTGTTGTACAGGGCGATAGCCCGTTGCTTCAGTCTCCCGCGGCAGCGCCGGATGGCGTAGTACAGCATCATCTTCGCGGCGTTCCTGCCCGCCTCGGCCGGGGCCATCTCCGACCACTCTCCAGGCACGCCCTTGGAGTAGATGACCTCGCCCACTTTCTCCATATACCAGAAGGTCATCTCGTAGGCAGCCGCGGCAATCGCCTCCTTCGACCACTTCAGGGTGATTCGCCATCGCCCTTCGCCGAGCCTGGCAATGCGGTCTTCGCGCCGAGGGGGGCGAGGGGGATCGACCCGGAGCACGCGGCCGTGTTCCGATGGCTCGTACCGGAACGTTCGCGGCAGAATCCAGGAATCCGGCAGGACCGCAATGCGCACCGCCCTGCGGTCTTCGCCGACGCCGACCGTTACACGATCGGCGGCATAGTCGACCCCCATCACCTTCAAGCCCCTGGCTGCTCGAAGAAGGTGCCGGTCGAGCTGAGCCCTCAGCCGCCGATCCGATGCTTGATACGACTTGACCTCGGTCACGCCCGCGACGGTGATGCGAGGTCTCCTGACACCAGCGCGGTCGTCCATCAGGATGTGGAAGTCAGCCCCCTTGGCCTGTCCCTTGCCTCGCAGCCGGCTCGCACTCACAGAATCACCCACGTACAGCCGGGCCTCTGCGGGCAGTTCCTGCTCCTGCCGAAGCCGCTGAAGCACCGACAGACATGGGGCGGCGGCCAGTAACTCGGTTACCGCGCCCTTGAAGCAGTTCACCATATAGGAGTAGATGTACGTGATCACTGAGCCAGCCTGCTCGTCGGAGAGTCGCTGGCCGCGCAGTTCCGGGGGTACTCGTTCTTCCTGTTCATACGGTCCCTTGAGGAGGAACTGGCGGAAGAGTTCGCCGCGCCCGCCCGGATCGGATTCGATGGCGTTGATGGATGCCGCCAGCGCATCGCGGAAGATGTGCAACGGACGCGATCTGCCCCGAAAGACCGCCCCGCCTGCCAACGCGGCTTCGATCGCAGTTTCCACATCCCTGCCCAGTTCCTCTCCGAGCAGATCGAAGCCCACCGCTTGGGCTAGGATCTCAGCGTTCGACTCGGCTTGGTGGATGGCGGGCTTCATGTCTTGCAGCAGCTTATCATACCGGGGGTATCAGAACATGTCCCAGTGGGCCTCGATGAGCGGCCAGACGTTTCCCTTTGCCCCGCAGGGCCATCCGGAATCAACCATTGCCCTTCATTCTGCACCCGTTTTGCGCTTGACGTATCTCCCCCGGATAGCGTAGAATCACGGCGTTGAAGCTCAGGCTGCAGGGCGGAAGGCCGTACCGACTGTTGTCACCTTGCTCGCTCGCAATACTCACCGTGGAAGCGGCACATTATCGTGGATAGAGAGGTCGAATGATGAGAGGACTACTGACAGCAACGGTGTGTGTGCTGTTTGCCGGCGGGGTCGCTCTGGGCGACTGGAACGTTGGTAACCCGCACAAGATGCACTACCCGCAGTTGCCGGACCTGAACGGGACGGGGATGGCCGTGGCAACGTACTTCTCCGGCGGACTGAATACCGGCCTGATCCTGGCCGACGACTGGAAGTGTTCGAAGAGCGGGCCGGTCGCCGACATCCACATCTGGGGTGCGTGGCTCGACGAGGTGCTTCCGACCGATGTCGCCGGTAACGAGGACCCGGGCCTGATCAGGTTCAAGCTCAGCATTCACAGCGACATTCCGGCCGGCACGGACCCGGGCATAACCTGGAGCCGTCCGGGTCCGGAACTGTGGCAGCAGGTCTTCGAACCGGGCGACTCCAGGGTGACGTCGCGCGTGTACGCCCAGAACGCCAAGGAGTCCTACTACAACCCCGACACCGGCATCGGGATGGACTGGTACGACACCAGGGCCTACCAGTACAACTTCATTCTCGATCCGGATCAGGGCGAGATATTCCGCCAGGAAGAGGGAACGATCTACTGGCTGGACGTGCAGGCCTGGGTCGATCCGAACAATCCGAACCCGCCCATGAGCGGCATACCGAGCTTCGGTTGGATGTCGACGCTGGACGAGTGGAATGACGACGCGGTCTATGGCGAGAATACGACCTTCGGCGATCCTCCCGACCAGTGGCGGGAGATGCATCATCCGCATCCGGACATGCAAGGCAGGTCGCTGAATCTCGCCTTCGTAATAACCCCCGAGCCGGCGACGATAGGCCTGTTGGCGCTGGGCGGTCTGGCCATGCTGAGGCGCAGGAGGCGCAGATAACATTCAGCGATCCCCCTCTCGCTGGCGACGCAAGCCAAGCCGGGGTTGACAGGCACGTGGCTCGATCCCTTCCGTCCTGAGACCAGCTTCCGTATCCGGATGCAATCCGGCCGCACCGGAAGCCGGAAGCCGGGAGAATCGCTCCTGGATTTCATTTGACAGGAATACCTCCGCCCCTGTACAAGAACCTTCGACCTCCAGCAGAAGCGGGACGCTGGTGTCAACGGTTGTCCGGGTGGGAAGGGTTGTGCGGCAGGCAGTTGGCATGCACCGCACGTCGAAGCGGGCTGTGATGTGAACCCCACCTATTGGCGGATCTGTACGTGATGGCAGTTTTCGTTTGACAGAGGCACTCTTTCGCTGCCGGAACCGGCTTCGCCAAGGACAATCGGCGATGGCAGTCGCGCTCGCTGGAGTGACGGGTATTTCAGTGCGTAGTTGATGCTGTAACTGATGTGGTCTTGTGTTCGTGACGATTGCCCGGCCTGATGGTGGATCGCCGGGCGATGACGGGCGGCGACATGATGCAGGTTGGACCACGCATCTCGGCACGCATGTGTGGGCATGGGGTTGGTTGGACCAGGGGCGCTGCGATAGCGCGCCCACCTGTTATCTTTGATGTACTCACGCATCCTGTCGAGCACTCACGTCCTTTGCTGACTGATCTTCCTTTGACAGTTCGTTGCCGGTGCGGCTGCGGTCGTGCCGGCGGGTTGACATACCCTCTTTCTGTGGGAGAACGACAATGAAACCGGGTTCTCGAATAAACTCACTGTTCAGGCGATGGTACGGTCTTGTCCTCAGGCGGCAGCGGATCGCCGAAGCCGAGGCCGAGATGCCCAACTCGCGCAGGCAGGCGATCCGTGCGCTCCGCGCGGGGATGGCCCCGGCGACGATGGACGTGCTGGAGCCGAGGCTGATGCTCAGCGGCGCGCCGTGGGAGGTCTCGCTTGCGACGGACGATCGCTTCGCCGCCGAGCAGGACACCGACCCGGCCGCCGTGGTCGTCACACGGACGGACACGGGCACCGGCGACATCAATCAGCCCCTGACGGTCGACTACACGGTCGGCGGCACGGCTACAGCGGTCGAGGACTACCAGGCGCTGGGCGGCACGGTCGAGATTCCGGCCGGGCAGAGTTCGGCTTCGATCGTCGTGACCCCCGTGGACGATGACCGGGCGGAGTTTGACGAGCGGGTGGTCCTGACGCTGGCCGACGGGGCGGGGTATGACGTGGACCCGGCGGCCGAGACGGCCCTCGTGACGCTGGTGGACAACGATCTCGGCGTCGTTCCGACCGGCGAGGCCTTCGGCGTCAGCCAGACGTCCGACCCGACGCCGCAGCAGGTCGGCGACGCGGATGCGGCGTTCCTGGCCGGCGGCGGCCGCGTTGTCCTGTGGAGCAGCATAGGCGACGACGGCAGCAGTTGGGGCGTATTCGGACGAATTCTCGATGAGAACGGGGCGACGGTGGGTTCGCAGTTCGCGGTCAACGCGACCACGACGGGCATCCAGACCGCCCCGGCGGTGGCGGCCCTGGCCGACGGGAACTTCGTGGCGATCTGGCGGGGCAAGGGCGCCGACGACAGCACGGGTGTGGTCGGCCGGCTGTTCGACGCGTCGGGCACGGCCCTGTCCGATGAGTTCCAGATCAACACGACGACACAGGGCGTCCAGGAGATGCCGGACGTGGCGACCCTGGCCGACGGGCGGTTCATCGTCGCCTGGAGCGGCAAGGGCACGGGGGATAACTACGGCGTGTACGGCCGGCTGTTCCTGGCCGACGGAACACCTGTCGACGAGGAGTTCGCCTTCAACGTGAACCAGACGTACCAGCAGTTCTGGCCGGCATTGGCGGCCCTGCCGGATGGGGGCTTCCTGGCGGCCTGGACGAGCGGGTACGGCCAGGACGGCTCGATTTACGGCGTGTTCGCCCGGCGGTTCGACTCGACCGGGACGGCCGCGGAGCCCGAGTTCCAGGTCAACACCACCACACAGAGCGACCAGCAGTATCCGTCGATAGCCGTGGCACCCGATGGCGAGGCCGTGATCGTCTGGCAGAGCGACGCCGGCGACGGCAGCGCCAACTGCATCCTCGGCCAGCGGTACGACGCGGCGGGCACAGCGACCGGCCCGGAGTTCCTCATCAACTCGTTCACGATGTCCAACCAGTGGTCCCCATCGGTGGCGTTCGGCCCGGGAGGGCGGTTCCTGGTCTCGTGGTGCGGCTATGCAGACAGCGACACCAGCGGCGTGCACGCGCGGGAGTTGGCTTCCGATGGCACGCCGCTGCGCGACCAATTCCTGGTCTACGATGAGTCGTGGTCCGGCACGCAGACCGCCCCGGTGGTGGCCGGCGACCCGGACGGGTATCTCGTGGCCTGGAGCGGCGACGGACCGGCCGACGAGGTCGGCGTCTTTGCACGGGCATTCGTGCCGGGCAATACCGCGCCGGTCGCCTCGGTCTTGGCGGACGTGGAGGTCCTGGAGGACGCGCCCGATACGGTCATCGACCTGTTCGGCGCCTTCACCGATACTGAACACTTCGACGACGAGTTGTCCTATGCCGTGGTCGACAATACCAATCCGGGGCTTTTCGCCGCGACGACAATCGACCAGGCGGCCGGGACACTGACGCTGGCGTACGCCCCCAATGCCTACGGCTCGGCGGAGATTACCGTCCGGGGCACCGACCCGCGGGGCCTGTTCGCCGAGACGACATTCAGCGTCGTGGTCACGTCCGTAAACGACGTGCCGACGACCACGGGCATCGCCGACGTGGGGGTTGACGAAGACGCTCCGGCCACGGTGATCGACCTGGCTGCGGCATTTGACGATATCGAGACGCTCGATGCCGACCTGACGTACGAAATCAACGGCAACTCAAACCCGTCGCTGTTCAGTTCCACGGACATCAGCGGGACGGAACTGACACTGGCCTACGCCCCCAATGCCAATGGTTCGGCCGCGATTACGGTCCGAGCGACGGACCCCGAGGGGGCTTTCGTTGAGACGACGTTCAACGTCGTGGTGGCGCCCGTCAACGACGTGCCGACAACGTCCGGCATCGCCGACGTGGGCGTGGATGAAGATGCCCCGGCGACGGCGATCGACCTGGCCGCGGCGTTCGATGATATCGAGACGCCCGATGCCGACTTGGTCTACGAAGTTATCTCCAACACGACCCCGTCGCTGTTTAGCTCCACCGACATCAGCGGCACGGACCTGACGCTAGCCTACGCTCCCAACGCAAACGGCTCGGCCGTGATTACCGTCAGTGCGACCGACCCCGAAGGCGCATCGGTCGAGACCACGTTCAGCGTGGTGGTCGCGGCGGTCAATGACACCCCGACGACCACGGGTATCGCCGACGTGGGTGTCGACGAGGACGCCCCGGCGACGGTGATTGACCTGTTCGAGGCCTTCGACGACGTCGAGAGCGCCGAGGCGGCCTTGACGTACGACGTGGTAGGCAACACGAACCCGGCGCTGTTCAGTTCGGTCACTGTGGGACAGGCCGTGAACCTCACCGCCGCGACCGCGGGCTTGCTGGGCCACTGGCAACTGGACGATACGGGATCGACGGCCCTCGACTCGGCCGGAGATAACGACGGGGTGCTCAGTGGCTCTCCGGTCTGGGGCGGCGGCTACACCGGCGGGGCGCTGCAACTGGACGGCATTGACGACTCGGTGGGCCTGGGTAACCCGGCGGAATTGAACTTCACCGGGCAGATCACCCTCGCCGCCTGGGTCAGGCCGGAGGCCACCGACGGCCTGCGCAACATCGTGGCCCACGGCTACCATCGGTCACCCAACGGCGAGGTCTTCCTGAGGATCGCCAACGGCGAGTACCAGATCGGCAGCTGGGACGGCACGGACCACAAGACCGCCTGTGCGATCCCGGCCGAGGACATCGGCCAGTGGGTCCACTTGGCCGGGACGTACGACGGGACGACCTGGCGGCTGTACCGCAACGGCGCCGAGGTTGCCGCCGCGGCCAACGCCACTGGTGCGGTCCTCGTCCAGGACAACTGGGCGATCGGCGCCCGCGGCACCGGGGACGAGCGATTCTTCGACGGGACGGTCGACGACGTTCGCATTTACGACCGGGCACTAACCGCCGAGGAACTTGCCCCCGTACCCAACGGGGAGCTGACCCTTGCCTACGCGCCCAACGCCAATGGTTCGGCCGCGGTCACCGTCCGCGCGACCGATCCCGAAGGCGCCTTTGCCGAGACGGCGTTCAACGTCGTGGTGGCGCCCGTCAACGACGTACCGACCACCTCCGGTATAGCCGACGTGGGCGTCGACGAAGACGCCCCGGCCACGGTGATCGACCTGGCCGCGGCGTTCGAGGATATCGAGACGCCCGATGCCGATCTGACCTACGCAATCATGGCCAATACCAACCCGTCGCTGTTCAGTTCCACCGACACCAGCGGCACCGAGTTAACGCTTGTCTACGCCCCGAATGCCAACGGCTCGGCCGAACTGACCGTCCGAGCGACTGATCTCGAGGGCGCCTTTGCCGAGACGACGTTCAACGTCGTGGTCGCGGCCGTCAACGACGTACCAACCACGTCCGGCGTTGCGGACGTGGGCGTCGACGAGGACGCCCCGGCGACCGTAATCGATCTGGCGGCCTCGTTCGACGATGTGGAGACCGCCGATACTGGGTTGGCCTACGACGTCACGGCCAACTCGAACCCGTCGCTGTTCAGTTCGGTCCGGATCTCGCCGGCAGCGTTCCTGCCCGGCGTCACGGACGGCCTGGTGGGGCACTGGCGGTTCGATGAGGGCAGCGGGACCGTCGCCGCAGACGCCACGGACAACGGCAATGACGGCGTCCTGAACGGCTCGCCGGTCTGGAGCGACGGCATGGCCGGCGGGGCACTGGGCTTCAACGGCACCAATGATTACGTCAGCCTGGGCAACCCGGCCGAACTGGATATCACCGGCCCGATCGCCCTGGCGGCGTGGATCAAGCCCGAGAGCATCGACGGCTTCCGCAATATCCTCGTGCGAGGGTACGTCTCGAGCCCGGCCGCCGAGGTCTACCTGCGGATCGGCAACGGCCAGTACCAGACGGGCAGTTGGACCGGCGGCGGACAGAATCATCGAGCCGGCTTCTACGTGCCCGCCGAGGACATCGGCCAGTGGGTCCACCTGTGCGGCGTGTATGACGGAACGACCTGGCGGCTGTACCGCTACGGGCAGGAAGTGGCCACCGGCGTGTACGATACCGGCGCGGTCACCGTCACCGACGGATGGGCCATCGGCGCCCGCAGCGACGGGACCGAGCGGTTCTTCCACGGGATGATAGACGACGTGCGGATCTACGACCGGGCACTGACGGCCGAGGAGGTCGCCCCGGTCAACGACGGTCAGTTGACGCTCGCCTACGCTCCCAACGCCAACGGTTCGGCGGCGATTACGGTCCGGGCGACCGATCCTGAGGGTGCAGCCGCCGAGACGACGTTCAACGTCGTGGTGGCCCCCGTCAACGATGTCCCGACCACCTCCGGCATCGCCGACGTGGGCGTTGATGAAGACGCCCCGGCCACGGTGATCGACCTGGCGGCGGCGTTCGACGACATCGAGACGCCCGACGCCGATCTGACCTACGTAATCACAGCCAACACGGACCCCTCACTGTTCAGTTCGACGAACATCGGCGGCACGGAACTAACGCTCGCCTATGCGCCCAACGCCAACGGCTCGGCCGCGATTACGGTCAGTGCGGCCGATCCCGAAGGCGCATCCATCGAGACGACGTTCAACGTGGTGGTCGCGCCCGTCAATGACGTGCCGACGACCACGGGCCTCGCCGACGTGGGTGTGGACGAGGACGCACCCGCTACGGTGATCGACCTGGCCGCGGCATTTGACGACATCGAAACGCCCGACGCCGACTTGACCTACACGGTCGCAGCCAACTCCAACCCGTCACTGTTCAGTTCCACGGACATCAGCGGCACCGAGTTGACGCTCGCCTACGGGCCCAATGCCAACGGCTCGGCCGTTATCACCGTCCGTGCAACAGACCCCGAAGACACCTTCGCTGAGACGACGTTCAACGTCGTGGTGGCCCCCGTCAATGACGTCCCGACGACCGCGGGTATTGCTGACGTGGGCGTTGACGAAGATGCCCCGGCTACGGTGATCGACCTGGCCGCGGCGTTCGACGATATTGAGACCAACGATGCCGACCTGGTGTACGAAGTCATCTCCAACACGAATCCGTCGCTATTCAACTCTACGGACATCAGCGGCACGAACCTGACGCTTGCTTATGCGCCCAACGCCTACGGCTCGGCCGTGATTACCGTCCGCGCGACCGATGCTGAGGCCGCATCGGTTGAGACGACGTTCAACGTTGTGGTCGCGCCCGTCAACGACGTGCCGACGACCACGGGCATTGCCGACGTAGGCGTGGACGAAGACGCACCGGCCACGGTGATCGATCTAACGACCGCGTTCGACGATGTCGAGACCGCCAGTGTCTATCTGACCTATACCGTCGCAGCGAACACGAACCCGTCACTGTTCAGTTCCACTGACATTGCGGACGGCCAACTGACCCTTGCCTATGCGCCCAACGCCAACGGCTCGGCCGCGATTACCGTCCGTGCGATCGATCCTGAGGGCGCCTTTGCCGAGGCGACGTTCAACGTCGTGGTCGCGGCGGTCAACGATGCTCCGACAACCACGGGCCTTGCCGACATCGCTGTCGATGGAGGCACGGTCGAATCGGTGGTCGATCTGGCGGCAGCCTTCGCCGACGTCGAAGATGTGTCTGCAGACCTGACGTACACGGTCGCCGACAACACCAATCCTGACCTGTTCTCCTCGACGGACGTCAACCCGGCCACGGGCCGGCTGACGCTCGTCTATGCCCCGGGCCAGGTCGGCACGGCCGACCTGACCGTTCGCGCCACCGACTCGGGGGGGCTGTACGTCGAGACCGCCTTCAGCGTCGAGGTTCTCAACACACCCCCGGCTGCGTTGGGTATCGCCAACATCAGCATCCTGGAGGACTCCTCGCCGACGTACGTCGACCTGCACGGCGCGTTTACCGACATCCAGGACTCCGGCGACCTGCTGACCTACGAGGTGGTCAGCAACACCAACCCGGACGTCGTTGTCCCGCTGACCGACGAGAACGGACAGTTGTCCTTCGCCTATGAGGGCGACGCGTTCGGCACGGCCGAGATCGTGATCCGTGCCACCGACACCGCCGGGCTCTACGCCGAGAACGCCGTGATCGTCGACGTGGACGCCGTCAACGACGCCCCGGTGATCGGCGCGCTGCTGGACGGCCCGGATCCGGCGATCGAGGGGGCCGACCTGACGCTCGAGATCGACGGTCTTACCGACGATTCGGCCGACGTGAGCGTGGCCTTCTACCGCGACGCCGATGCCGACGGCGAATTGAATACGGCCGTCGATCAACTGCTGGGCGTCGACACGCTGGGCACCAACGCCGGCGGCTACGAGGACTGGAGCATCACCGTCTCGACCGAGGGGTTCGGCAACGGCCCGCAGACCTACTTCGCCCAGGCCACCGACAGCGGGGGCCTGGCCAGCGCCGTCGTCAGCGCCACTGGCACGGTGGGAATCGTCGGCGTGATCGACGACGGCGAGCCGGGCTACGAGGAGTATGGCACGTACGAGGAGTTCGGCGAGGCCTGGACCGACGGGACAGGCTCCGACGGGTACAAGGGCGACCATCGCGAGCACACGGCCGGGACGGGCGTCAACAAGGCCCGATGGACCTTCACCGGGCTCACCGACGGGCCGCACAAGGTCTACGTCACGTGGGTCGCCGGCGCCGACCGGGCAACGAACGCGCCGTTTACCGTCTACGACGGGACGGACGTTGAGCAGTCGTTCGCCATCGATCAGCAGGCCGCCCCCGCGGGCGTCTACGCTGACGGCACGTGGTGGGACCTGCTCGGCACGTACGAGATCACCAGCGGCGAGATGGCCGTGCAGTTGACCGACGAGGCCAACGGCGTGGTCGTCGCCGACGCGGTCCGCCTGATCGACCCGCCGCCGACGATCGGCTCGCTTGCGGCCGATCGCGACCGCGTGATCGCCGGCGACCAGATCGTATTGACCGCAGAGAACGTAACCGACACGGACGGCACGGTCACCAGCGTAGCCTTCTACCGCGACAGCAACGACAACGACACGCTCGAGGTCGGCACGGATGAGCTGCTCGGGACGGACACGGTCGACTCGGACGGCTGGAGCATCACGGTCGACACCTCGGCCGCGTGGTCGGGCGGGCAGACCTTCTTCGCCCAGGCGACGGATAACGACAGCCTGACCAGCGACCCGGCCGCTGACGACGTGACGGCCCTGGATGACGTGACGACGAACCTGCTGGGCCACTGGCGGCTGAACGATGCATCCGGCACGGTCGCCGAAGACGCGGCCGGCAGCAATGACGGCACGCTGGCCGGCGGCCCGGCGTGGGTCGACGGCCAGGCCGGGGGCGCCCTGGAGTTCGACGGAACCAACGACTACGTCGGCCTGGGCAACCCCGCGGAGCTTAACTTCACCGGGCCAATCACCATCGCCGCCTGGGTCAAGCCCGATGCCACCGGCGGCCTGCGCAACATTGTGGCCCACGGCCATCACCTCTCACCCAAGGGTGAAGTCTTCCTGAGGATCAACAACGGCCAGTACCAGATCGGCAGCTGGAACGGCAGTAACCACAACACCGGCTCGACGATCCCATCCGGCGACATCGGCCAGTGGGTGCACCTGGCCGGAACGTACGACGGGGGAACATGGCGGCTGTATCGCAACGGCGTCGAGGTCGCCGCGACGGGCGATACCACAGGTGCGGTCCTGGTCCAGGACAACTGGGCGATCGGCGCCCGCGGCACGGGGACCGAACGGTTCTTCGACGGCGGCATAGACGACGTGCGGATCTACGATCGTGCGCTGGCCGACAACGAGATCATCGTGTTGGCCGACAAGGGAATCGATCACGCGCCGGTGATAGGCGACCAGACCTTCGCCGTGCCGGATAGTCCCGTCGACGGCTCTGTCGTCGGCACGGTCGCGGCGAGCGACCCGGACCTGGTGGACACGATCAGCTACGCGATCACGGCGGGCAACCACGGCGATGCCTTTGCGATCGACAGTTCGACGGGCGAGTTGACCGTCGCCGATGCCAGCGAACTCGACTTTGCGACCAACCCGCTGTACCAGTTGACGGTCGAGGTAACCAACTCGCCGGACTCGGGCGCCAGCGACACGGCCGTGATCACCGTCTTCGAGACGGACGTGACCGATGGGCTGCTGGGGCACTGGGCCCTCGACGAGGTCAGCGGCGATGCCGCCGCCGATTCGGCCGGTGACAACGACGGGACGGTTGCCGGCGCGACGTGGGACGCCGGCGGCACGATGGGCGGGGCGCTGACGTTCGACGGCAGCGGAGACTACGTCTCGCTGGGCAACCCGAGCGAGTTGAACTTCTCCGGCAACATCACCATCTCGGCCTGGGTCAAGCCGCAGGCGACCGGCGGGACCCAGAACATCGTGGCCCACGGCTACACCCGATCGCCCAACGGGGAGGTCTACCTGCGGATCGCCAGCGGGCAGTACCAGATCGGCAGTTGGGACGGCGCGGGCCACAATACGGCCTACGCGATCCCCGCCGGGGATGTCGGCAACTGGGTCCACCTGACCGGAGCGTACGACGGGACGCACTGGCGGCTGTATCGCAACGGCGTGGAAGTTGCTGCCACACAAGAGACTACCGGTGCGGTGACCGTCGGCGCCAACTGGGCCATCGGCGCCCGCGGCAACGGGGGCGAGCGGTTCTTCCAGGGCATGATCGACGACGTGCGGATCTACAACCGGGCGCTGTCGGCCGCCGAAGCCGCCGTCCTGGCCGACAACCACGTCAACTCGGCCCCGCAGATCGCCACCCAGGGCTTCGACGTGCCCGAGACGGCCGGCGACGGGACGGTCGTGGGGACGGTGACAGCGTCCGACGTGGACCTCGACGATACGCTCAGCTTCGCGATCACGGCGGGCAACCACGGCAGCGCGTTCGCCATCGATTCGGCGACCGGCGAAATCACCGTGGCCGATTCGGCGGCGATGGACTTCGTGACCTATCCGGTCTACAACCTGACCGTCGAGGTCACCGACGACGGGGTCCCGGTCCTCAGCAGCGAGGCCACCGTGCAGATCGCCCCCAGCGACCTGACCGAGGGCCTGGCAGGCCACTGGCACCTGGACGAGGCGTCCGGGACGCTGGCCGAAGACGCCACCGCCAACGACAACGACGGGTCGGTGATGGGCGATCCCGAGTGGGTCGCCGGGCGTGAAGGCGCTTCGGCCCTCCAGCTGGACGGCAGCGGCGACTACGTCTCGCTGGGCAATCCCGATGCGCTGAAGATCACCGGTGATATCACCCTCTCGGCCTGGGTCCGCCCGGAGGCGACCGACGGGTATCGGAACATCATCGCCCACGGCTACACCACCAGCCCGAAGGGCGAAGTCTTCCTGCGTATCGCCGACGGCCAGTATCAGGTTGGCAGTTGGGACGGCTCGAGCCACGTGACCGGCTCGGCAGTTCCGTCCGAGGATATCGGCAACTGGGTGCTCCTGACCGGCACGCACGACGGGACGACCTGGCGGCTGTACCGCAACGGGGCTGAGGTCGCCTCGTCGACCGATTCGGTCGGCGCGGTGACGGTGAACGCCAACTGGGCCGTTGGCGCGCGGGGCAACGGCAACGAGCGGTACTTCGACGGCGCGATCGACGAGGTGCGCATCTACGACCGAGCCCTGACGGCCGCCGAGGCCCAGGCGCTGATCGACACGGCCGCCAACGCCAGCCCCGAGATCGAAGACCAGACCTTCGCCACTCCGTCCGACAGCGAAATCGGCGCGGTCGTAGGCACGGTGATCGCCGGCGACATCGACGAAGACGACACGCTGAGCTTTGCGATCACGGCCGGGAACGTCGGAGGCGCGTTCGCCATCGACAGCGCCACCGGGCAAATCACCGTGGCTGCCGCGCTGGACTTCGGCACCAATCCGACCTACGACCTCACCGTTGAAGTGACCGACGACGGGGACCCGGCCCTGAGCGACACGGCGACGGTCTCGATCATGGCCGGCGACGTGACCGCGGGCCTGCTGGCCCACTGGCGGCTGGACGATGCCGGCACGACGGCCCTCGACTCGGCCGGTGACAACGACGGGACACTGATCGGCGGGGTGGCGTGGACCGAAGGCTACACCGGCGGGGCGGTGCAACTGGACGGCGTCAACGACTTCGTGGGCGTGGGCAACCCGACGGAATTGAACTTCACCGGGCAGATCACCCTCGCCGCCTGGGTCAGGCCGGAGGCCACCGACGGCCTGCGCAACATCGTGGCCCACGGCTACCATCGGTCACCCGACGGCGAAGTCTTCCTGAGGATCAACAGTGGCCAGTATCAGATCGGCAGTTGGGACGGCAGCGACCACAAGGTCGCCGCCTCGATCCCCTCCGGCGACGTCGGCAGTTGGGTCCACTTGGCCGGCACGTACGACGGGGAGGCCTGGCGGCTGTATCGCAACGGTATACTGGTCGCCGGGGCGGAAGACGTCACCGGTGCCGTGGAGGTCCTGGACAACTGGGCGATCGGCGCCCGCGGGACGGGGACTGAGCGGTTCTTCGACGGAACCATCGACGACGTCCGCATCTACAACCGCCCGATCAACGAGGCCGAGATCGCCGTCCTGATCGGACGCCAGCCTGAAATGACCGCCCTGGCCGGCCCGAGCGTGGTCATGGCGGGTATGGATGCGGGTCTGACCGCCGAGGCCTACGACCCGGCCGGGGCGACCATTACGAGCGTCGAGTTCTACCGCGACGCCAATGCCAACGGTGCGCTGGAGGTGGGCACCGACGTCCTGGTGGGCACCGACAACAACGGCGGCGACGGCTGGTCGGCCGCGGCATCGACGACCGACCTGTCGGGCCAGCAGGTCTTCTTCGCCCGGGGCTCGATGAGCGGCTCACCGACCAACACCGTGGCGACCACGGTCACCGTCTCGGCCGATACCGCCGTGGGTGACGACGGCGATGCGGCCTACGCCGAGCCCGACGGCGACTGGAGCGACGGACAGATGGCCGGCGCCTACGGCCAGGACTACCGCCAGGTCTATCTCGACGGCACGGCCAACTCCGCCACCTGGACGTTCGACAACCTGCCGGATGGCAGCTACGCCGTCTACACGACCCACGTCGCCGCGGCCAACCATGCCCAGGCGGCCAACTTCACCGTCTACCAGGGCGCCGTCGATCCCGGCAACGTCGTCGGCTCGGCGACGATCGACCAGCAGGACGCCCCGGGTGACCTGGCTTACGCCGGACGCGACTGGGCCCTGGTCGACGTCGTGCAGATCACCGGCGGCCAGTTGACCGTCGAGGTCTCGTCCTCCAGCTCCGCGGACCAGTGGCTCCTGGCCGACGCCGTGTGCCTGACGACCGTTGAGGCCGGCCAGCTCACCTCCGTCGCTGCGCCCGATATGGTCACTCTCGGCGATAACATCCAGTTTACCGTCCAGGTGTTTGATCCTGGCAACGACATCGACAGCGTCAATGTCTACCTCGACGCCAACGGCAACGGTGTCCTGGACGGCGGCGACACGCTCGTGGGCGAGGGCATCGAGGGCCAGGACGTCTGGGCCGTATCCATTGCCACCGATGATTCGGCGCCCGCCGATGAACTGAAGCAAACAGGCGACAAGAGGCTCTTCGTCCAGGCCGTCGACGACGGCACGCCCGTCGACGAGATGTCGGTCACGGTCCTGGTCTCGACCGCGGTCGCTATCGTGGACAACAGCGATCCGGAGTTCACCACCAGCGGCGGTAACTGGGACACGGGGTCCGGCGGGTACAACGGCGACTACCGGTTCCACGCCAAGGGCGACGGCGACGCGTCGGCCACGTGGAGCGTTACCGGGCTGGACCCGGAGACGTACTATCACGTCTACGCAACCTGGGCGGTCACGACCAACGCCGCCCGCGATGCCGAGTTTGCCGTATCCGGCGTCACCGCCCCGGAGACCCGCGGCGTGGACCAGAGATCCGCGCCCAGCGACAAGATCGCCGACGAGCGGACCTGGGCCACGCTCGGCGCCTACAAGCCGACCGGCGCAGACTCCCTGACCGTCACGCTGTCCAACTACCGTCACGGCGCGATCGTCGCCGACGCGATCCGGGTCGAGGAGTCCACGGGCCTCTCGGCGATCACGGGCAACGTCACGGACTTCTACGCCGATCACAGCGACTTCCAGGGCGGCTACCCCAGCGAAGTCATGCCGGGCCTGGTCAAGACGAACCTCTCGGCCGGCGGCAGGCCCGAACTGGTCGACGACTACTACGATCCGGATGGAGATCCGCAATATCCGTACGGCGACGCGGGCATTGAAAGCGCCGAGAGCTTTGCCGGATGGTACCCCGGCACGGGTTCGGACCACACGATCAGGCTGGCCGACATCGGCAACGGCGTCTACAAGTACTCCAGCACGTCCTTCTTCCCGCTCGGCCGCTACAACAACCACTTCACGATGCATGCCACTGTTGCCTTCACGTACTACGAGGGAACCGACCAGTACGTGAAGGTCGTCAATGACGACGACGTCTGGGTCTTCATCGACGGCACATTGGCCATCGACTCCGGCGGCTACCACTGGCCCGCCGGGGGCACGGCCTACCTGGACAGCCGCGGCCTGACCGACGGCCAGTCCTACGAAATCGACATCTTCACCGCCGAACGCCAGATCTGGGGCTCGACCTTCGAGATCACCCTCGGCGGCGGTCCGAAGGTTGCTATCACCGCGACGAACGCCTACGCCCGAGAGACGAACTCTCAAGACCCGCGTGAGATCGACGACATCGGCGTGTTTACGGTAAGCCGCGGCGAGGGCAACACTTCCGGCGACCTGGAGGTCTACTATACGATCGAGACCTCTCCGACGAACGCCCTGGCGGCCGATCAGGACGACTACGAAGAAGGTGAGCTTCCCGGAAGCGTTACCATTCCCAACGGCCAATCCAGTGTCACGATCACCGTCACGCCCACGGACGACGCCACCAAGGAATGGGACGAAGTCGTCCAACTGACGCTTACGGGGACCGACCTGGTCTACAACTCCATCAGCGCCGACGACACGACGGCCACTGTCACCATCCTGGACAACGACGAAATCGGCGGGTTCATCGATAGGAACGTGGACACCGAGAGCACGGGCCTGTCGAGGGACGTTGTGGCCAACGGCACGATCGGCGTGGGCATCCAGCAGGGCGACGTGACGCTCGCCCTGCCTCTGACACCCTACGGCTTCGCCCCGAGCTACCGCAGCGACGACAACCTGCACCCGATCGTCTCGGTCGAGATGCAACTTCCCGGCGGCGAAGTTCCCCACCATATCCAGGCCACGCTGACCTTCGGCCAGGTGGCCAGCGATACGGTGGCCTACGCCTTGGACGACATCGCCTCCACGAGCGATGAGTTGCGGTTCGTGCTGCTCGGCGACGAGACGATCTCCGAGAAGCTGCGCACCGGCCACTACGACTACGACGTTGAGTTCGTCGCGACGTTCGCCGACGGCTCGACGCTCACCCGCACCGTTCGCAGCAGCAGTGAGGTGGTCAACCTCGTCGACAACACGATCGGTGAGATCCAGTACGGTGATCGGTGGTGGATCGACGGGCTGGACCGGATCGTGCCGGACGACGGCAACTCGGCGCGCCTGGCCCCGCAGGGACTGGCGGCGATCGGCGGCACGGCGCTGATCCGCGGCGACAACACCTCCGGCTGGTACGTGGCCGAGGCCCTGGACAGCAATGACGTCAACGTCATCGACAACACGGATTCCTCGAGGTTCACCACGACCGGCGAGTGGGTTGACGGGACCCATGAGGGCGGCCAGGGAGGCGGCTATCTGTTCTATGAAGACCCCGAGGGATCCAGCAGCGCGACGGCCACCTGGACCTTTGGTGCGGGCCTGAACGAAGAGCGGCTGTACCAGCTATTTGCGACGTGGGTGCCGGACGCCGACCGGGCCGATGCAGTGCCGTTCGAGATCACCGGCGCCACGCGGGTCGGCACGCGGCCCGTGGGTTTTGAGGTCGACAACACCGTCGAGATCGACCAGCGGTACACGCCGGGCGAGGTCATCTACGAGGGCACGCACTGGCGGAGCCTCGGGTTCTACACGCTCGACAGCGGCAGCAGCATAATCGCCGTCGAACTCGACGCGACCGGCCTGACCGACCAGGTCGTCGCCGACGCGGTTATGCTTGTCGAGGACTGGCAGTACATCACGCCCGACGGCAGCTTCAACGAACTGTACTACTTCGACGTGGGCGAGTCGGCCGGATCGATTGCGGGGGCCACTTACTTCGTCCGCCACGACTATGCCGCCCAGGCCGGAACGTATGCCCTGCTGACCAAGTGGGGCGGGCGGCACGAGTTCGACTACCAGGGCCTGCTGAACAAGCAGGTCGACCGGAACAACAACCAGACCCGGTACGACTACACGGACGACCTGCTGGCGACGATCACCACCCAGGGCGGCCTGACGTGGACCTACGCCTACGCCGGTGGCAAACTCGACTCGATCACCGACTTCAACAACCGGGTCACGGAGTACACGGTCGGGGAGTCCGTAACGACCGTCACGGGGCCTGATCCGGACGGCCCGGCGATCGCGCCCCAGACGACGTTCCAGTACTCGGGCGACCACGACGGGCTGCTCTCGACGGTGACGTCCAAGATCAGCGACAGCGCCAATGCCGTCACGCAGATCGGCTATGGCGACGGGACGTTCCGCGTCTGCAGCGTGACCAACGCCGACGGCCACGACTGGCAGATCACGCCCTTCCTCGTGGACGGGCTGACCGACCCGGTCATCCGCAAGCCGGCCGGCGGCTTCCAGGGCGGAGGCAGCGGCGAATACGTCGAGGCCGAGGCCACCTACTTCGACGGGCGGGCCAACACCTGGACGTACCAGACTGACGGCTTCGGCCTGAGAACCGCCGAGATGAACCCCTATCCGTTCGAAGACGTCTGGAAGTGGGCGCGGAACGCCGACGGGCTGCTGATAAACTTCACCGAGCCGGCCGGCGGGGGGGGAACGGCCAACCTCGGGGAACTGATGACCACGTACGGCTATGACGGCAAGGGCAATGTCACGAACGTCATGAACGCCAAGGGCGAACGGGATGTCCGGACGTACAACACCGACTTCGGCCGGGTGACATCCTACGAACGCCGGGGGGCCTCCAACGAGCTGATGCGCAGGACCGTCTACGCGGTGGACGCCGCCAATGGCAACATCGCCTCCATGACCGAGCACGACGTCCTCGGCGACGTCGGCGAGAACCGGGTCACGGCGTATGACGACTACACGTCCGATCCCGGTTCGATTACCGCCCTGGCCGGCGGGCTGGTCGAGAGTGTGACGGTTGCCGATAACAGCCTGTACGGCGACAACGTCACGACGACTACCGCCTACTACGACACGGGGCTCAAGATCGGTCTGGTCCACATGGTGACCTACGCTTACGGGTCGGGCAATACTGACGCCGAAGGGACCGTAATCTACGGTTATGACGACAATCGGAACCCGAACTCGGTCAAGGACGAGCTGAACCGCGAGACGACGTTCATCTACGACAGCCTGGATCGGCTGACCCAGACGACGCTGCCCGATCCTGACCCGGACAACGGCAGCACCGCTGACATCCCGGTGACCGACTACGAGTACGACGCCGTGGGTAACCGCACGGCGGTGATCGATGCGGCCGGCCAGCGGACGGACTACACCTACGACGCGATGGGCCGACTGCTCACGACGACTCTGCCGGCCCCCGGCGGGGATTCCGAGACCGATCAGACGCGAGCGGTGACGACGCTCACCTACGATCCCAACGGCAACCTCGCCACGAGCGAGGACCCGCTCGGCCGCGTCACGACGCACGTGTACGACCAGCGCAACCTGCGGACGGATACCATCCTGCCGGCGCCGAACACGCCGGTTGACATGGACGACCCCACTCCTCCGCTGGCGGACCACGCCGCGCCGGAGATCACGTTCGCCTACGACTCGCTGGGCAACTTGAAGTCGCAGACCGACCCGCTCGGCAACCAGACCACCTACGTCTACGATCAACTGCACCGCCAGACGAAGATCACTCGGCCCGCGACGTCCGGTCAATATGGTCACGCCTCGCCGATCACCAGGTACGAGTACGACGCCGCCGGGCAGGTTGTCCAGGCCTTCAATCCCGACCCGAAGGACCAGGATAAGCGACTCGTTGTCTACGAGTACGACTCCTTCGGCCGCATGACCCGCCAGACCCTCCCCGAGAACGAGGACGGCAAGAAGGCCGTCACCGACTACCTCTACGACCTGCGCGACAATCGGCTGTTCGTCATCAACGCCAAGGGCCAGGTGACCGAGTACGAGTACGACCAGCGGAACCGCGTCACCGATACGTACGCCCCGGACCCGGACGGCCCGGGCGAGAAGCAGGCCCTCCATACCGCCTACGACTACAAGATCACCGGCGAGGTCGAGAGCGTTACCGTCTCGCCGGCCGGCGGGAGCGACGAGCGGATGACCTTCCATTACTACGACAACCTCGGGCGCGTCATCAGCACGACCGAAATCGATCCGGACGGCGGCGGCCCGCTGGGTGTGAGCATCACCGACTATTACTACGACGTCATGGGCAACCGCACGGAGGTCGTCAGCTTCAAGGACTCCGGCATCGAGAACGCCACCACCTACGAGTACGACAACCTGAACCGCGCCTGGAGGGTCGAAGGCTTCGAGGACGCCCAGGCCAAGCAGTCCGAAACGATTACCGTCTTCGACCGTGCCGGCCGCGTTGTGAAGGTCAAACAGAAGACCGACCCAGCCGCGAGTACTTACCGCATCAGCCAGACCGCCTACGACGACCTCGACCGCGTCTACAGGCAGATCAGCCCTGAACCCGGCGACGGGGCAGACATACCCGTCACCTACAGCTACTACGACGCCGCGAGCAACACCCGGTTCGTCATCGAGGCCGCGAAGAAGTCGGACGGCACCATAGAGGCCATTACCGAGACCGAGCACGAGTACGATGAGCTGAACCGGCGGGTCAAGACCATCGAGCCCGAAGCGGTCGGCCAGCACGGCTCACCCATCACGCAGTTCGTCTACAACGTCGCCGGCGAGACTGTCAAGGTCATCGACGCACTGGGGCGAGTTACTGAGTACGTCTTCGATAACCTCGGCCAGTTGATCAAGACCATCCTGCCGGCCGCCTCGCCGCAGGCCGAAATCCTCTACTCCTACGACATCCTCGGGAACATGGTCTCGACCACCGACCCCGAGGGCAACGTCACCCAATACGTCTACGACGGCCTGAACCGCCAGATCAGCACGATCAGGTCCACCGAGGACGACCCCTTCAACGCCATTGTCGACGACGGATCGGCTACCTTCGTCGACCCGGCCGACTGGCAGTCCGAAACGGACTCCGAGGCCTACAACGGCGGCCACCACACCATCACCGACGGCCTGGCCACGGACTACGCCGAGTGGGCCTTCACCGTTGACGCCGACACGAAGTACATGGTCCTGACCACCTGGGCCGGCGACGACGCCAACGCGCCCGACGCGACCTACACCGTCCTGGACGGCGAAGCCTCCGAGGGCAACATCACCGTCGACCAGAGCCTCGCCCCGGCCGACCGCGTCCTGGACGGGCACTCCTGGCACGTCCTGGGCGTCTACACCGTCGTCACCACGGGCGACAACAACCTCAAGGTCAAGCTCTCCGGCGAATCGGCCGAAACGGGCGCACGCGTCGTCGCCGACGCCGTACGCGTTATCGGGGTCGGCGCCACAACGACCACGGACTACGACTGGATCGGCCAGGTCGCCTCGACCACCGACGAACTCGACCGGACCACCACGTACGACTACGACCTGCTCGGCCGCCAGACCCGCGTGACCTATCCGAACCCCGACGGGGCCGGCGTTACGTCCGTGGACGAGACGGTCGACGACGAGACGGCCGTCTACGAGCCGACAACCCCGGCCGACTGGCAGGTCGAGGAGACGAAGGGCGGCTACGGCGAATCCTATCACTACTACGACGGCACGGGCACCGGCACGCACACGGCCACCTGGACCGTCACCGTGCCGGCCGGAAAGGACTACGAGGTCCTGGCCACCTGGGTGCCCGACGCCGCCAACGAAACCGCCGTCACGTTCAGGCTCTTTGACGGCGACACCAGCATGCAGATCGGCAGCGATATCGTCGTCGACCAGACCCAACTGACCTCCGACGTGGTGCTGGACGGCACGTCGTGGCAGCGGCTCGACGTAGCCGGCGTCACCACCAGCACACTGATCGTCCGGATCGACGCCTCCGACGCGACCGACATCGTCATAGCCGATGCCGTCCGAATCGTCGAGGCCGGCTCGGCCATGTATACCACCTACACCTACGACCTGGCCGGCAACGTCCTGACCGAACGCAACGCCAAGGGCGAGACCACCACCTTCGGCTACGACGAGCTGCTCCGCCAGACCAGCGTGACCGACCCCAACGATGCCACCACTGAGTACACCTACGACTACCTCGGTCGCAATACCAGCATCACCGACCCCGAAGATAACACCACCACGTACATCTACGACGGGCTCGACCGGCTGGTCGAGGAGCAGATCGTCGTCGACAGTTCCACGCTCAGCCGCACGTATGACTTCGACGCCCTGGGCAACACCACACGGCTGACCGACCGTGACGGCCGCGTCGTGACGTACGACTACGACGAACTCCAGCGCGTCGTCGCCGAGACCTGGTACGACAACGCCGCCGACGCCGACGCCGAGCAGAACGCACGCAACACCGTCACGTACGCCTACGACGTCGTCAGCCGCACCGCGGGCATCGCCGACGACTACTCCGACTACGACTACACCTACGACAACCGCGACCGGCTGACCGGCGTCACCAGCAACAACAGCGGCCTGCCCACCGTCGTCCTGACCATCGGCTACGACCGCGACGACGACCTCCGCACGTCCCTGTCGGCCACGATCGACGGCACGGACGACTTCCTCAACACCTACACCTACGACGAGCTGCTGCGGATGACCGAGATCAAGCAGACCGGCCAGAGCGGCGGCAACACCGTGGCCGACAAGCGCGTCACCTACGCCTACCTGCCCGACGGGCAGCTCGACACGACCACCCGCTACGCCGATACCGACTCCGACGGCCAGATCGACGACCTGGTAGCCACCACCAGCTACACCTACGACGACGCCGCTCGCCTGACCGACCTGGTCCACGCGCAGGGCGCCACGCAGATCGCGGCCTACAACTGGACGTTCGATGCGGCCGGGCGGATCACACAGTTCCTGCACACCGACTACACCGACACCGACCACACCAGCGACTACACATACGACGACGCGGGTCAACTGACCGCCGCGGACCACGACACGCAGGACGACGAGGCCTACACCTACGACGATAACGGCAACCGCGTCACCGGCAACGGCGAGACCTACGCCACCGGCGACCAGAACCGGATGGCCTCCGACGGCACGTACGCCTACGAGTACGACGACGAAGGCAACCGCACGCTCCGCTACGTGGACGTCGACACCAGCGGAACGCTGAACACCGGCGATACCGACATCACCGAATACGATTACGATCACCGCAACCGCCTGACCGAGGTCGCCGACTATGCCACCTACGCCGACTACACCGCAACGCCGACGCCGATCACCACGATGACGGCCCAGTACATCTACGACGTCAACGGCGACCGGATTGCGAAGATCGTCGACGCCGACGGCTCGGGTAGCACGTACAGCGAGGTCCGCACGAGCTTCGTCGTCCTTGACAGCGAAATCCTCCTGGAGTTCAATGGCCAGACGCTGGCTTACCGCTACCTGCCTGGCCCGGCCATCGACATGAATCTGGCCATCGAAGAGATCAAAGCGTCTCCTGAGACGAACGAAACCCTCTGGTCCCTGCCCGACCACCAGGGCACCGTCCGCGACGTGATCGACGACAGCGGTACCGTGCAGAACCACATCGAATACGACACCTTCGGTCAGATAGTCTCTGAGTCCGACGACACCGTCGACTACCGCTTCACCTACACCGGCCGCGAACTCGACCCCGAAACCGGCCTCTACTACTACCGCGCCCGCTACTACGACGCGGCCAACGGCGTCTTCATCTCCACCGACCCCATCGCCTTCGAAGCCGGCGACCCGAACCTCTACCGCTATGTCACCAACAGCCCCCTAATAGCCACGGACCCGATGGGATATGGACCAGAATGGCACCACCTCATCGACAAGAGCATCTTCACTAAGGACTTCCTGAAGAAGCACGGGATTACTGACTTAGATGTGAATAGCGCCCAGTACGGATGGGTTGCGGATTTCAAGTTCCACAGGCAGGCAGGGGGAGGGAGTCTGCACAGTGCTGGTTGGTCGAGGGTCTGGAGGGACTGGATTGCGAGGAGCAAGAAGGCGGGGCAGCCGATAACCAGAGCAAGCATACTCAAACAACTTGGCACGATGAAACGCATGAAGCAGTTCAAGGGGACTCTGGCAAAAGGCCGAAAAGCAGTGTTGAGCTACAACGAATGGAGGGCCTTCTTACGCTTTCAGCAACATCTGAGAGACAGTGGCCAAAAAGTAGTAACGTTAGCCCAATTCAAGAGACTGCGCGCCCTAAAGGCTGCCGGAAGAAAGGGAAAGGCGTTCGTTCGCAAAGCTGGCAAGGTGGTGAAGATAGGAGGAAAGGTCGTTGGCGTGGCGATTACAGTTGGGACTGTGGTATACTTCGTTGTCGCTCCGAAACAGGCCATTGCGGACGAACTTGGCATGCCAGTCGAAATAATGGAGCTCTATGCGGAAACAGCCAAGCTTGACTTCCGTGGTGCGCCAGCTAGGCTATCCAAAATGTTCCGGATTAGCATGGGCATCGAGCAGGAAGTCAAGGTGGCTCCTCTCTACAACGTCCTTGCGAACTACTACGCTAAGAAGAATCCCGTCTCCTTCCTTAAGAAGGACGCGATCATCAACATATACAACCATAAAGCGAAGACAATAACGAAGTTCTCGATAGAGAAGGTTTATGAGCATTATGATGACGTACGTTACCGAAAAGGGGCAGTAAGCGACAAGGAGGAGCATTGTATGAACATGAGGCTGTATTGGGTATATGTCTACGGGTCAGATCGGCCCGTTACGTTTTGGGCAGTGGACCCCAGTCATGGCCGCTCGCTTGAACCTGCGGCAAGGAGAGCAGGATACACGATCATTGACAAGACGGGAGGGTAGCGCATACAGTAATCCTCTGCGCTTGGATATGGCTGACATAGTCTCCTCATAGGGCAAAAAGCATGCAAAGCACGTTCATTTTTGTTCTAAATGCCTTAAGTGCATTCGGCGAGAAGTTACCCATAGATGCGTTCCACGCTGAGATGTTCCATGGGAGTTGTACGAGAGGAGGTACGCCTGGTTACTACTGCAAGAACTACTTCCCCGATAGTTCACTCGAACATCCACTCTGCCTGACAAAGAACGTCTACAAGATCGCAGATCTCTTCATGCCCTCAGCTGGCACTATTGTGTCAGAGGCCGTGAAGGAGCGATTGAGCGTTCTACCCAACATAGCGTTCTTTCGTGTGCAGTTTGAGAAACTATTTGAATTCCCATATGAAGAAGGGGACTTCTCGATCTATGACGATCCGTGCTTCACGACGGCTGAAGACATCATAGCCTCCTCGGCTCACAGGCCAAGCCTTGAACGGCGGCTTCAGCCGTACTATGAACTACTGATCTATCGCCACCAAGACATAGAGCCGCGGTTCACTGATCTATCTGCTGTCGAGATGCACATTCCACAGAGCGTGTATCGCGATCCCCTGATTGCTCGCCTGTCTGTGCCCATGTTGGAGAGGTTTCCGGTCCTGTGGCATACTCATGGCCTCATCCTGGCCGAGAAGGCCTACATAATACTTGAGGATCTCGTTCGCCCCCCGTATTTCTCTGTTGTGACAGGAACGCTGTGCTAGAAGTCTCGGATGGATCGAGGGAGCTGAATTGGGATTCTGGGGAATCCGCATTAGGGAACAGGACTGCTTTGTGGAGTATCGCAGTGCATACGAGGATTATCGGCTAGTGAGTGAGGACGCAGGAACGAATCACCCGGCTCTGACTGTGGTGGCGTCGCTGTCGCGCAGGAAGGGCGGGCCGGAATTCTGGTTGAGCACATTGACTACAGTAGCGGGTTGCCACCCGTAACCGCCTCGTCGTGGCCGCCGCGATGCACCAACCGCTGAGCCTCGTGGAGGAATAGGAACGTCGTCACTGGCAGCGGATCCAACGCTGGGGCCTTGACTTGGCGGAGAACCTGGCCCAACCCGCTGATGTGGGTTCGCTGACCGCACGTATGCTACTTCTCGCCACAGTCCTCGTCAATACGCTCTTCGATGAACCGTTGAAGGAAGTCGAGGAGGTTCGCCGCTACTGGCTTGGCGAGCTGGGCGAGGTCTTTGGCCGTTGTTCGGTGATCGATCATCTCGTGCGAGATCAGCACGATACTCGGTGCCCCGTCCTCATCGAAATCATTGAGATTGAAGCAGTATACATCTCCACAGTATGTTGTGGCAAAGACGATGTAGCCATCATCTGCGACGTAGCATCCCGGAATCAACTCTTGATTCTCCTTCAGCATGTGTCGAATCGGCCAGAGCCGCACTTGGCCTTCAGCACATTCCACAGGCTCATACACCGCGTAGAACTCCGTAACGATCCGTGGCAATCCGAGGTGTCGGAGGTTTGCAAGATCCTGCTTGCTGGCCGGGCGAAACCGCGTGCCTGTCAGTACGGCGATAGCATCGGTCAGCCGGCGATAGTCATTCATGCGCGCCTGGATTCGTTGCTCAGCGCTAGCGTCGCCATCACACTCGGAGTGCTTGCTGGCCGGACTGGCACAGCCCGTCTGCTCGACTGCCCCGACACAGCCGAGTGCGTGAACCAAGATAGCAAAGCACATGCGTGCTACAGACATCCGCCAGCCCCTCGTCTTGCCATCTCGTTTAACAGTATTCATCGCGAGTTCTGTATAACAGCCTACAGTGACTGAAGAGATGACCTCAGCGACAAGGCCACTGAAGACATCTAGCTACAACGACTCCCGCATGATAACAAATGCAGTAGAAGGCGCAAGGACGCGGGCGGATCGCACATCGTTGTGTATGAGTATTGTACACAATTCCTGTGATGAAACCACTGCAATTTCGGAGCATTCGAACATTCGAGGACAGAGCGCCGATCAGGATGCGACCGATACCGACTCGGACGGCCAGATCGACGACCTGGTGGCCACCACGAGCCACAGCTACAACGACGCCGGGCAGTTGACTGACCTGGTCCACGCCCAGGACACCACGAAGATCGCGGCCTACAACTGGACGTTCGACGCGGCCGGGCGTACACGGGAGTTCCTGCACACCGACTACACCGACACCGATCACACCAGCACCTACACCTACGACGACGCGGGCCAACTGACCGCCGCCGACCACG
>Ga0180432_10000603_pt1 | contig 59876 bp, 44 predicted proteins | sample SS_ome_10_FD_132414 | JGI IMG/M metagenome (GOLD analysis project Ga0180432, IMG submission 132414) | Hypersaline lake sediment archaeal communities from the Salton Sea, California, USA - SS_1_MS_2 metaG | ecosystem: Environmental > Aquatic > Non-marine Saline and Alkaline > Hypersaline >... | reverse complement strand
TTCGGCTGCCGATACGGAAAGGTGGACTACGGCCACGGCGTCTATACCGAAATACTGAACAACCCCCTCGCCCGGTTCAACTCGGTCGAAGAGATCGAGGCCAACTACACCTGGCCATCGCCGGACTGGTGGGACTACTCGGAGATCCCCTCCCAGATCGAGGGCAAGGAGGATCGCCCGATGCGCGGCGGGGGCTCGGAGCCCTTCCTGACTTACAAGAGCCTGCGCGGCCAGGAGCAGGCGTTCATGGACCTGGTCCTGCACCCCGAGATGGTCCACTACTGCCTGGACAAGCTCTTCGCGCTCGCCTACGAGGGCACGTCGCGCATCTACGAGCAGGTGCCGGGGAAGGTGATGATCACCTACGTGGCGGAGGACCTGGGCTCGCAATCGAGCCTGCTGATCTCGCGTGAGCACATTCACGAGTTCCTCCTGCCGCGCATGAAGCGGATGATGGACCTGGCGCACGAGGCCGGGGCGTATGTCTTCCATCACAGCGACGGCTCGATCATGGACATACTGCCGGACATGATAGAGACCGGCATAGACGTGCTGAACCCGATCCAGTGGCGCTGCGAGGGGATGGACAGGGAGGTGCTGAAGGCGCGCTTCGGCGGGCGTATCGCCTTCCACGGCGCGATGGACAATCAGCAGACGTTGCCGTTCGGCAGCGTTGAGGACGTCCGGATCGAGGTGGCGGACAACATCCGGATGCTGGGGGAGGGGGGCGGTTACATCCTCGCCCCGTGCCACAACATCCAGGCCGTTAGTCCGCCGGAGAACATCGTCGCGATGTACGAGACGGCCTACGAGTTGGGCTGGTACTGATCGCGGAGGGGCGCGTGAACGCACGGGAGAGGTACCGACGAATCGTGCGCGGGCTGCCGGTGGACCGGATGCCGCACTCCTTCGGCGGGCCGCGGCGGTCCACGTTCGACGCGTGGATGCTCCAGGGGCTCTCCCAGGAGCAGCGGGACCGCTGGTGGGACTTCGTCGGCGAGGACCGCTCGACCTGGATAGGGATGCTCTACGACGGGCCGATCCCGCCCTTCGAGGAGCGGATCATCGAGGAAGTCGGCAACAAGCGCACCTGGATCGACCACTGGGGCGTCATGCGCATCGACGCGATAGACCAGCCGACCGACGGGTTCGCCACGCGGCAGTACCTGGAGTTTCCCGTGAAGTCGCCCGACGACTTCCGGCGGATGAAGGAGCGGTTCGACCCGCACTCGCCGGAACGCTTCCGCGCCTCGCCGGAGCAGGCGCAGAGGACCGAGCTAAACCCGGACGGCTACCGGCGGTACGCGGCGGGCGAGTGCTGGGAAGACCGGGTCGAGGAGTGCAACGCGAGCCCCTGGCCCGTGTGCGTCGGCGTCAATGCGCTCTTCTGGCGATGCCGGGATTGGGTGGGGCTGGAGAACCTGGCGGTGATGTTCCGCGACCAGCCGCTGCTGGTGCACGAGATGATGGAGTTCTGGACCTGGTTCCTGATGGAGATGCTGGAGGGGCCGCTGAGCCGGATCAAGGTGGACCAGGTCATGCTGAGCGAGGACATGGCCTACAAGACGGCCTCGATGATATCACCCCGCGACATGCGGGAGTTCATGTTGCCGCTCTACCGGCGGCTCTACGAGTTCTTCAAGGGCAAAGGCGTCGAGTGCGTGATGATGGACTCCGACGGCCACGCCGGGCAGGTGCTGGAGGTCTTCCACCCGGAGGCAATAGACGGGCTCTGGCCGGTGGAGATAGCGGCGAACAACGACCCGGCCGTCTACCTTGCCGGCTACCCGTGCCTTTACCTGGGCGGCGGCATCGACAAGCGCGCGCTGATGGGCACGCGCGAGGCGGCGCGGGAGGAGGTGGTGCGGCGCTACGCCGCGGCGCGGGAGTTCGGGCGCTACGTGCCGGGGGTGGACCATGGGGTGCCGCCGGACGTGCCGCTGAGGAACTTCCTTTACATGGTCGAGCTGCTGAAGGGCTTCGCGCGGGGGGAGGCGCTGGACAGCTACGAGCCGCCGGGCGACCTGGAGGCGCAGCTTGGGCCGATCGAGCGGATGTTCGACGCGCGGGACGCGACCCGGCGGGCCTACGGAAGCTGAGCGGCGCCGAAAAAAGGAGGAGGCCGACCCGTACCCGTGGCGGCGGAGGGGGATTGGTGCGCCGCCTCTGTCGGGGAGCGGCCTCAGCCTCCCGTTTCCTAAAAGGCAAAATTCATGCCGCCGGACGGCGCGGGGCAATCCAAAGGGGAGCGACTGACACAAGTTCTTTTATGGCAAGGGGATGCGAGCGGACCGGCGGGGCTGTTTCTCCGCATCCGGCGGGGGAAGCCGGGGGCGTAGGTAACCCGCAGCGTTACATGTGTAGGAATATGCCACAGATTCAGGTGTGGTAATCGGCGTTGATCCGCACGTACTCCTCGGTCAGGTCGCAGGTGAGCATCCGCGCGCTGCCGGAGCCGAGCCCCAGGTCCACGGTCAATATGACCTCGTCGCCCTTCATCTGGGCGGCGGCGTCTCGTCCGGTGGGGCGGCCGCATTCGAGCACCGTCACGTCGCCGATGGCGATGGTCACCTTCTCGGGAACGACCTCAGCGCCGCTGTAGCCGGCGGCGCAGGCGATCCTGCCCCAGTTCGGGTCTTCGCCGCGGACGGCGCACTTGACCAGCGAGGATTCCGCTATCGCGCGGGCGGCGCGGCGGGCGTCGGCGTCGTCCACGCCTCCCAACGCGCGCACCACGATCAGCTTGGTTGCGCCCTCGCCGTCGCTGACGATCTCCCTTGCGAGCTCGCCGAGCACCGCCTGGAGCGCCTCGCGGAACTTCTCCAGACCCTCTCCGTCCGCCTCCACCCGCGCGCCGGACGCGCCCGAGGCCAGGACGATGCAGGTGTCGTTAGTGCTCGTGTCGCCGTCCACGGTGGCGCAGTTGAGGGTGCAGTTTGCTGCCTCGCGCAGGGTGCGGTCGAGCACTTCGCAGGGCACCTCGGCGTCAGTTGCCACAAAGCATAGCATGGTGGCCATGTGGGGGGCGATCATGCCGGCGCCCTTGGCCATTCCGCCGACGTGGAAGGGCGTGTCGCCGATGCGGGAACGGACGGCGCAGGCCTTCGGGCGGGTGTCGGTGGTCATGATCGCGCGCTCGACCTCTCGAGCGGCCGTCATGTCCGTTGAGAGGGGACCTTTGGCCGCTTTCAGGCCGTCCTTAATCCTATCCATCTGTAGGCAATGACCGATGACTCCGGTCGAGGCGACGAGCACCTGGTCGGCGCGGCAGGAGAGCAGTTCGGCTGCCGTCTCAGCCGTCGCCTGGGCGTCCCGGCGTCCCTGTTCGCCGGTGGCGGCGTTTGCGCAGCCGCTGTTGACGACGACCGCGCGGACGGCCTCCGAGGGGAGGTGCTCGCGGCACCACAGGACCGGCGCAGCGGCGAAGCGGTTCGTCGTGAACACGCCGGCGGCTCGGGCAGGGCCGTCAGATACGAGCAGCGCCAGGTCCGGCTCGCTCTCGGCGGTCTTGATGCCGCAGCGCGCGGCGCCCACCCGAAAGCCGCGCGCCGACAGAAACCCACCGTCCTGTATCCACTCCATGTTCACTCCCCAAGCAGGATTCAGGCTACGCCGGCAATCGCGTCAGAATGCCTGAGAGCAGGCGAAGCGAGGTTCACAGCCCCTCAGCCACGGGAGCCCTCTGCAAGTCCAGAAGCCGGAGGCAGTGCGCACGGGCGCGCTCCGGGTCGCCAAGTTCGTCCGCCAGCACCTCCGCCATCTTCCCGTGCAACCCGGCGTCCCACGGGTTCAGTTCCAGGGCGCGCTGCCACAGGGCGGCGCACTCGGCCGGCTCACCCCTGCGCCGTTTCACTTCCCCCGCCAGCGCCAGTGCATCGAAGAAGTAGGGGTCAAGCTCGATGGCGGCAGAGGCCGCGCTGTCGGCGTCGTCCAGGCTTTCCTGCACCATGCGCACGCGGGCCAGGGCCAACTGCGCCCCGGCCGATGCGGGCGCCCGCTCGATGGCGTTCATGGCCGCTGACTCCGCGTTGTCCAACTGGCCGGTTGCCACGAAAGCCTGCGAAAGGGCGACGTAGGTCTCGGCGTCGGGACGGGACGCCACCGCGAGCTGGGCGTTCCGGAGCCCCTCCTCCGACTGGCCTGCCCTCATGTGGATCCGGGCCAGGGCCAGCCGGGTGTTCACCTCATGTTCGGGCGCCTTGGCCGCTTCGCCGGCCAGGGCGATGGCCTCACCGAACCGGTCCAGTTGCGAGAGCATGCGGGCCAGGGCAAGCCTGCCGGGCTGATACTCGGGGTGCGCCGTCAGCAATTCGTTCAAAAGTGCCTCTGCCTCGCCAAATGAATGCTGAAGGGCCAACACTTCCGCAAGGCGCACCGCGCCGTACGAGAAATCCGCGCTGACGCCGACTGCCTGCCGGAACTGCTCTTCGGCCAGATCGACAAGCCACATGTGCGCCGCCTCGTCGCCGTATGCCGCAAGCGCGGCCGGGCTGCAGGGGTTGGCCTCGGCGGCCTGGCGCAGCACGTCCAGGCCGTCCATGCGTCGGCCCGCCCGGCGCAGGCGGGACGCCAGTTGCCTGGCCATGATAGGCCGATCGCGACGAAGGCGAAATGCCTCGCCGAGGGCCTCGATTGCACCGTCCAGGTCATCGGTGGCGTCGCGCAACACGGCGAGTTCTGCCCAGGTGTCGGCGGTGCAGGCGTCGGTTTCCGTGGCGCGCTCGAAGTAAGAGACGGCCTTCGCAGCGTCCCCGCGGCCCCAGTGGAAGCGTGCCGCCTCAACCTGTGCGAACAGCTTGCTGGCCAGCAGGTCCGCGGCGCGCGACAGGAGCGTCCCGGCGGCCTCCACGTCTCCTTGTTCGAGGGCCATCAGACCCCGCGCGTGCAGGTAAGCGCCCTCGGCGCTCTCGTCGCCGCCCCTGTTGACCATGTCCCAGGTTCGGGCCTGCTCCAGGAGGATGAGGGCATCGTCAGGCTCTCCCTGCCGAAGCGTGAGCCATGCGCTCAGCGCGTAGAGCGGGCCGCTGTCCGGGTGCAGGGCCACCGCCGCTTGCACGGCCTGGCGGCCGCGCTCGGACAGGCCTGCCGCCTGGAGCGCAATCACGGCCCGTGCGAAGTCCAGGTCGGCGCCGTCAGGGGCATCGGCCATATAGCGTTCGCCGGCTTGAGCCCACAGGCCAGTCTCGTAGAAGTACTCGGCCTCGACCAGGTTCGGCGAGGCCCGCTGGTCCGTGTGATTGGCCGTGACCCGGGCGAACAGGTCTTCCAGCAACGCCGCCCACTTCCTGTCGGCGGGCTCGAGCTGCTTGCCCGCTCCGTCCCCCAGAACTTGCAGGCCCTCCGGAAGGTGAAACGCCAGGCGGGTGCTGCTCGTCTTCTGCCCCGTGCGGAGATCGTACACTGACGCGGCCAGCCACTGCTGATCTTCGTCGAGGACCGTGGTGCAGCGGACGAACAGGGTCACCCCACGCGCCTTCAGCACCCGAACCAGGCACTGCGGGGGACCGTCGACGAACTCAACCGGATCGTGCTCGACAACGGCACAGGGCACGTCACGCCGTTGCAGGCATGAGGACAGAGTGCGGGCAACGTAGCCGTCCAGCAAGGAGGCGCCCTTTGGCTTTCCCAGGCTGTAACGAAGCCCCACGGGGGGCGACGGCCACTGTTCGGCCAGCACGGCGATGACCTCGGGCAACGGGGCAGTCTGAACAGCCTCTCCCGCCTCCTCCTGGCCGGCTGCCCGGCCGCTGCAGCACACGGCCAGCGCCACGGTGAGCGGCAGGGCGATTGACAGAACGGGCTTGACTCTTGACACGGCACCTTCACAAATGAGAGAAACGACCCGCCAGGCCGGAGGCGAGTTCGCCCCCGACCGGTCGTGTCGGTTTTGACAGGGCGCAGCCACCACGACTATAATTCTTAACCATTCCCCAGTCAGCGTGCAAAGGTAAGCGACCGCGAGATGCGTCCGAAGAAGTTCGAAATTGTGCTGGCAGAGACCGCCGGATTCTGCATGGGAGTGCAGCGGGCCGTGCGGATGGTGCTCGACGCCGCCGAGGATCCCCGCACCTCGCTGCCGATCAGGACGCCCGGGCCACTGATCCACAACCGACAGGTCCTTCAGGTGCTCGAGAAGCAGGGCGTGCTCGAGATGGGCGACTCGAACGCCGTGGGGGAGGGCACCGCCGTCATACGCGCCCACGGACTGTCACGCGTCAGGCAGGAGGAACTGCGGCAGCGCTGCGCCCAACTGCTGGACGCCACCTGTCCCCACGTCCGCTGGTTGCAGGAGATCGTGGAGGACCACGCCGACCGGGGATACCTGTGCATCGTGGTGGGCGACCGGGGCCACGCGGAGGTGGAAGCGGCGCTCAGCTATGCCGGTGAATCCGGGCGCGTGATAGCCGGCCCGCAAGAAGTGGGGAGCTTGCCCGCCGCCGACCGCGTGGTGGTCGTGGCGCAGACCACGCAGGACGAGGAGGTATTCCGGGCCACCGTGGAAGCGGTTCGGCAACGCTACGGCGAGTGCGAATCTTTCGAGACAATATGCCGATCCACGTCTCGCAGGCAGGCCGAAGTGCGCAAGCTGGCCGGAGAAGTGGAAGCCATGATCATAGTCGGCGGCCATAACAGCGCCAACACGCGCAGGCTGGCCGAGATCAGCCGCGCTCTCGGCACCCCTGCATACCACGTCGAGACCGAGCGCGAGCTCGACGTGAACGAAATCCTCGAGTACCGCAAGGTCGGGCTGACCGCCGGCGCCTCCACGCCGAGTTGGATGATAAGGCGCGTCGTCCATTGTCTGCGCGACGAGGATCGGCGGCGTTCGCGCCCCGTGTGGTCCTTTGCCCATGCGATGGCGGACGTGCTGATCTATTCCAACCTTTACGCGGCCGGGGCGCTGGCCGTGCTCACTTTCGCCGCCTCGCAGCTGCTGGGCCGCCCGCTCCGTCTGCCGTCGGTTTGCATGGCGGTGAGCTTCCTCTTCCTGCTGGCCCAGGAAGTGCTCAACCAGTATGCGCGTCGCCAATCGCTGTATTTGAGCGAGCCGGCGAGGTCAGATTTCTTCATGAAAAACGAGCGCACCCTCCTGGGAATGGGGATCGTATCTTCGCTGCTGTGCCTGGTCCTGGCGTTTTTCCTGGGTCCGTGGGCGTTCGGCCTGGTGGCCTTCGGCTCGGCGGCCGGTTTGCTCTATCGCCTGCGGCTGCCCCGGCGAGCGGCCAGATGGACTGGCTGGCGCAGCGTAGCACAGGCGCCGGCATCCAAGGAGGTATTCGTCGGACTGGCCTGGGCGGCCCTGGCCGTTGCCGTGCCGGCCCTGTCATCCGGGGTCCTGCTCAGCACGTGGAAGGCTGCCCTCGTGGCCTTCGTCGTCTGTTTCCTGATGGCTTTCCAGCGAACGCTGGCGCTGGACCTCAGGGACGTGCAGACTGACCAGATTGTGGGCCGTGAAACCCTGGTCAGCTTCATGGGCCCCCGGGCCAGCGCTCGGCTGTTCTTCGAGCTGATCGCCGTCCAGGCCGTCGTCCTGCTCGGGGCCGGGCTGAGCGCGTGGGCTCCATCGCTGTCCTTCGTCCTGTTGCTCAGTTGCGTTTACTCGGTTGCCACCTTTGTCGTCCTGCGACGCAGCGGCAGCGTGGAGGAAACCCTGGCCGAGGCCCTGGTTGACGGTCAGTTCTACCTGGTGGGACTTCTGACGCTTACGTGGATGCACCTGTGATCGAAGGGCAGACGTTTGACATGGCACGCAGAGGGGCTAAGATGTCAGCGGCCGGGGCCGCCGAGGGCGGTGGGGTGATGGGCTGTAACGAGCGGTGTCCGAGCGCGGTGAAGGAACCACGCCCCGCGCCGCCCGAGTCACTTGCGTGTGTGCGTGTCGTCTTGTACCGGTGAGCAATGGCAAGATTCCTCGACTTTCTGTTCGGTCGTGACAGGGGCCGTTACGGCGGCTACGAACTCATAGAGGAAATGGCCCACGGCGGTATGAGCCGCGTCTGGAAGGCTCGACGTCCCGGGACTGAAGAGATCTGCGCGCTCAAGATACTGACCCCCGAGTCCGCGGAGACGCAGAAACGTTTCGAGGAGGTGTTTGAGACGGGGGAGGGGGAGATCGCGCTCCGATTGGACCATCCGAACGTCGTGCGCACGTTCGACTACGGGCGGGGGCAACGGGGCGAATACTACATCGCGATGGAGTTCGTGGACGGGCCGAACCTGGGCACGCTGATCGCGGTCGAGTCGCCGCGTGTCAGGAAGAACCGGTTTGACCTGCTGCTCCGGATAGGCTCGGGGCTGGAGTACATCCACAAGCGCGGCCTGATCCACCGGGATTTCTGCCCGAAGAACGTGCTCTACGCACACGATGGCCAGGTGAAAATCATCGATTTTGGCCTGACGATCCCGGCAAGTCTCAAGCACCGGGCGGTTGTCACGCGAGCCGGCACGGTCAGCTACATGGCCCCGGAACAGATCCGGAACCAGGCCCTCGACGCCAGGACAGACATCTATGCCTTTGGCATGTCCATGTTCGAGATACTGACCTATAGGCGTGCTTTCCCTCGTTCCGGCGACCGCACGCGCAACATGCAGCAGCACCTGAATGCTCCCGCGGTGCCGTTGCGACAGGTCGCTCCGGACCTCCCCGAGGCGATGGAGAAGGTCATTCAGAAATGCATTGCAAAGGACCGGAATTTGCGCTATAAGTCTATGTTCGAGGTAATGACCGACCTGCACGGAGCTGTGGCGATCGCCAGGTCACAGCGGTCTGACTGACATTCTATACTTGCGCCTGGCCGCTGGCGCGCATTGAACGGGGATTGGCCATGAATCCTCGCCTTCGAGTTGAAGTGGGCACGCAAATCGGCCGTGAGTATGAGATACCCCCTTCAGACGAACGGGAAGCAATGTGGCTGGGCAAGGACGCCTTCTGCCAGATCCAGATATTCGACCCGCAACTGTCCCGGAGGCACTGCGCATTCATCAACGAGAACGGGCGCCTCTTCGTTGAGGACATGGGAAGCAAGAACGGGACGCGCGCGAACAACCAGATCGTCACGGAAAAGGTCGAGCTCAACCACGATGACATTGTCACGGTCGGCTCACATCAGCTCCGGGCCATTTTCCCGGCCACAGGCCCGGGGACCAGGACCGAGGGACTTGCAGGACTCGGCAAGACTGAAGAGGAGCACGAGGCCTACCGGAAGGTGCTCGCCCTGAGCGGCACCGAGTTCGCCGGCTACCGCCTGGGCGAGATCATATTCAACGGTGATACGTCGGTCGTGTTCCATGCCGAGGACCCCAAGACGGGCAATGCCTTCGCGATCAAGATCCTGAAACCTCTCGCCGAACTGACCATAGAAGACCAGAACCGCTTCATCCGGGGCGCCAAACACAGCGCCGTCTTGCGTCACCCGAACTTCGTGCGCGTTTACAAGGGCGGGCGGGTGGAGGGCTGGTATTTCATTGCCATGGAGTACGTCGAGGGGACGAACCTGCTGGAACGTGTCGAGGCCAACGGCGGGCCCCTGGAGCTTGACGAGGCCGTCAGCATCATGCGGCAGGTGCTCGGCGCGCTCCAGCACGCCTACGAGCGCGAGCTGGTTTACCGTGCGGTCCGACCGGACAACGTGCTCATCTGCGAGGGACTGAAGGTCAAGCTGACCGACTTCGACCTGGTCAAGCCGCTCTCCGGCCGCCAGGAAGCCCAGGTGACGCGCGTGATGGACGGGAGCATCCGGGTCGCACCCGAGTTCGCGGCGCCGGAGCTGATAGCTTACCCGGTGGTGGCGGACCACAAGGCCGACGTGTTCGGGGCCGGGGCGGTTCTCTACTTCATGCTGACGGCCCGTGCACCGTTCAGCAAGGAGTTGCCGACGGGCAAGCTTACCGGCGCCTTCGACCGTGCGTTCAGGAGCCCGGACGCCCTGAACCCGGCCGTCCCGAAGGCGCTCTGTGACGTGATCGCGCGCGCAATGTCTGACTACGAGCGGTACAACACCGCGGGAGAGATGCTGGAGGCGCTCGAAGGCGCCCTCCCGAAGTGACGGGGACCAACGGTTCCGATGAAGGCTGTACTCGAGATCAGCAACGGACCGCAACGCGGCAAGAAACACGAACTTGGCCATCTGGGCTCGTTTACGATCGGCCGGGGCGGCGAGAGCGATCTGAAGGTCCCTGACCACGCCATCTCCCGCCACCACTGCCGCATCGACTACGAAGGCGAGTACTACTGGCTGGTGGACTGCAACAGCCACAACGGCACGTTCCTGAACGGGCAGAAGGTGGCTAACTCCATGCTGTACGACGGAGACGTCATCTCCGTCGGGCACACGGAGATGGTCTTCCGACTGCCCCAGGAAGAGCTTGACGACATGCTCTGAGTCCGGCCGCTGCCGGACGGCCTCTGTCCCGGCCGGCCCCTGCCCGGCAATGTAATCCCCTGGCCGGGCGCGGCTTCGCCTTCACCCCTGGAGGAAACGTGCGCATGGGTGTTCGCACCACGGCTTTGAGGATCTACGGGAAACGCGACCTTCGCCTGGAAACGTTCGATCTGCCGGACCCGGGCGAGGATGAGATACTGGCCGAGGTCGTCAGCAACAGCATCTGCATGTCCTCCCACAAGGCCGCCGAGCAGGGCCCGGACCACAAGCGCGTGCCACGTGACGTGGCCGAGCATCCGACCATCCTGGGGCACGAGTTCGCCGGACGCCTCCTGAGTGTCGGCAGCAGATGGGCCGATCGCTACGAACCGGGCCAGATGTTCGCCATCCAGCCGGCCCTGATGTATGAGGGTTCGACGGACGCGCCGGGGTACTCCTACCCCTACATCGGCGGCAACGCGACCAGGATACTCATCCCGCAGGAAGTCATGATCATGGACTGCCTGCTGCCGTACGGGGGGGACGCGTTCTTCAAGGCGTCGCTGGCGGAGCCGATGTCGTGCATCGTGGGGGCCTTCCGCGCGCAGTACCACTGGGAGCCCGGGACGTATGACCACCAGATGGGCATACGGGAGGGGGGCAATTGCGCGCTCCTGGCGGCCGCCGGGCCCATGGGACTCGGGGCGATCGACCTGGCCGTTCACGGACCCCGCAAGCCCCGCCGCCTTCTGGTGACGGACATAGACCCGGCCAGGCTGCGCCGCGCGGAGGAGATGTTCCCGCCCGCCCGTGCGGACCGGGAGGGTGTCCAACTCTCCTTCCTCAACCCCAATGATCTCGAGGGCGGGCCGGACGCGCTGAAGCGCTTCGTCCACGAGTTCACGGACGGGCGGATGATGGACGACGCGTTCGTGTTCTGCCCGGTCGCCGCCGTCGTCGAGCAAGCCGACGCGATGCTCGGCCGCAACGGCTGCCTGAACTTCTTCGCTGGCCCGCCCGACAAGGCGTTCGGCGCCAGGCTCAACTTCTACGACGTCCACTATGAGGAGCATCACCTCGTCGGCACCAGCGGCGGCAACACGGAGGACATGCGCATCTCCCTCGACCTGATGGGCGAGGGGCGTGTGAGCCCGGCGGCCATGGTCACGCACGTCGGCGGGCTCAACGCGGCGGGCGACACCATCCTGAACCTGCCCGACATACCCGGCGGCAAGAAGCTCATCTACACGCACGTCAACATGCCCCTGGTCGCGCTCGAGGAACTCGCGCAATGCGCCGAAGCCGCCTCCGAGCCACTCATGAGCGTCTACGTCGAGCTGGACAGGCTGGTCCAGGCGGCCGGTGGGCTGTGGAACACGGAGGCCGAGCAGTTCCTGCTGGGCAGGGCCGAGTTGCAGTTGGCCGAGCATTGATGGGCGCCGTGGACACCATAGTCGCCGTCTCCACCCCTGTCGGGCGCTCGCCGAGGGCGGTCATCCGCCTGAGCGGGCCGGCGGCACTGTCCTGCGTGCGGCTGCGCTTCCGCGCCGATGGGGGAGATGCCGGCTGGGAGGGCTCTTTCCGGGCTGCACGGGGGACGCTTGCCCTGCTGGGACAGGCGGTCCGCGTCCCCGCCGTGCTCTACGTGATGCGCGCCCCTCACTCGTACACGCGGGAGGACGTCGCCGAGGCGCACCTGCCCGGCTCGCCGGCACTGCTGGATCTGGTTTTGGACGACCTCCTGGCGCACGGTCCGGCCGGCCTGCGGCTGGCCGAGCCGGGGGAGTTCACCCGGCGGGCGTTCCTGAACGGGCGGATCGATCTGTCGCAGGCAGAAGCGGTCCTCGCGCTCATCCGGGCGCGCAGTGGCGGCGAGTTGGTCGCGGCCGCCTCGAAGCTTCGCGGCGGGGTCAGCCGTCGGTGCGCCCAACTCCAGGAGCGCGTCGCTGGACTCCGCGCGCAGGTCGAGGCCGCGCTGGACTTCGCCCCGCACGGCATAGAGATCATCTCCGAGGAAGACTTCCTGGGGCAGTGCCGCCGGCTGCGCCGCGAAATGCAGGACGAAGCGGCCGCCGGCAGGGCAGAGCTGGCCACCAACGGCTGCGTCCACGCCGTCATCTGCGGCCCGCCCAACGCGGGCAAGTCCAGCCTGCTGAATCGCCTGGCCGGGGGCGAGGCGGCAATCGTCCATCACGCGGCCGGCACGACGCGCGACCCCGTCCGCGCCGAAGTGGAGCTGGACGGCGCCCGCTTCCGTCTTACCGACACCGCCGGGCTCACGGCTCATGCCGACGGCCCCGATGCCGAGGCAGTGAGGCTGGCCCGCGAGCGGGTCGAGTCATGCCAGCTCCTGATCCTGGTGCTGGACGGCGCCGCGCCGCTGCCTGAGGGCGCCCTGGATGTGGCGGCGACGCTGCCGCCGGCGCGCACGCTCTGCGTCATCAACAAGTCCGACCTGCCGCAGGCGTGGGATGAGGCCGGGCTGGCCGACGGTGGCCTCGACTGCGATGCGCTGCACACCAGCGCGCTGACCGGAGACGGTCTGGACCGCCTGCGCGAGGCGCTCTGGCGGACCGTGGCTGAGGGGAGGCTGGACGCCTCGGCGGCCGACTGCCTGTTCAATGCCCGCCAGCGGAGCGCCCTGCGCCGGGCCGCACGGGAGGTCGCCGCCGCTGAGGGGGCCGTGCGGGATGGCGTCGGCTACGAGTTCGCCGCCTTCAACCTCCGCGAGGCGGGCGAGGCGCTGGGGGAGGTGACGGGGGGCGTGACCGCCCAAGGGGTCCTGGACCGCATCTTCAGCCAGTTCTGCATCGGGAAATAGGGCGTCAGATGTCGGGTTCCGAAGGCTCCTCGGCCTCTTCCCGGGCGCGCAGGGCGGCCAGCGTCGCGGTGATCTGCTCGACCAGCGCCGGCAGCCCCTCGCCGGTCAGCGCCGAAATGGGAACGACGGGCTCGCCCAGTGCGTCCTGGAGGCGCCGCAGGCCCTCCTCGGCCCCGTCCAGGTCCATCTTGCTGGCCACGACGATTTCCGGCCTCTCGTTCAGGCGCGGATCGTGCCGGGCGAGTTCCTCGCGGATTATGCGGTAGTTCTCGGCAGGATCGCCCCCGTCGGCGGGCAGCACTTCGACCAGGTGAACCAGGATGCGCGTCCGCTCGACGTGCCGGAGGAACTCGTCCCCCAGGCCCTTGCCCTCGTGGGCGCCGCGAATGAGCCCCGGCAGGTCGGCGACGGCGAACGTCTCGTAGTCGTTCGTGGGCACAATGCCCAAGACGGGCAGGAGCGTGGTGAAAGGGTAGGAGGCGACCTTGGGTCGGGCGCCGCTGATCTGCGCCAGCAGCGTGGACTTGCCCGCGTTCGGCAGGCCGATGATGCCCACGTCGGCGACGATCTTGAGTTCCAGGTGCAGACTGCGCTCCTGGCCGGGCTCACCCTCCTCGTATTCGTAGGGCGTCTGATGGATGGCGGTGGCGAAGCGGGCGTTGCCGCGGCCGCCCTTGCCGCCGGATGCCAGCGTGACGCGCCGGCCCGGCTCGTCCAGGTCCACCAGGGCAATGCCCGTGTCCCGGTCGATCACGACCGTCCCGACGGGCACGCAGATGGTGATGTCACGCCCGTTCGCCCCGTGCCCGTTCTTCGGCTTTCCCCGGCCGCCGTCTCGGGCGATGTGGCGGGACTTCGAGACCAGGTCGAACAGGGTGAGCAGTTGGCGGTCGGTCTCAATGGCGACGCTGCCGCCGTCGCCGCCGTCGCCGCCGTTGGGCCCGCCGCGGGGCACGTATTTCTCGCGCCGGAAGCTGACGCAGCCGTCGCCGCCGTCGCCTCCCTTGACGTATATGTCAACCTGGTCGACGAACCGCATGGGACGACTCTCCGCCGGGACCGGGGCGCACCAACAGAAACGGCCGCCACCCAAAGCGTTTGGGCGGCAGCCGTTAGCTGGCAAGTATCAGAGCGAAGCTCAGTCGGAGACCACGCTGATGCGCCTGCTGCTGAACTCCACGGTGCCGTCGGCGGTCGCAAACAGGGTGTAATCGCTCCCGCAGCCGACGTTGCGGCCGGGCTTGAAGCGGGTACCCCGCTGACGGACCAGGATGGTGCCTGCCCTGACGTGCTGGCCGCCGTACCTCTTGATGCCCCGAAACTTGGGGTTGCTGTCACGCCCGTTGCGCGACGATCCCTGTCCTTGCTTGTGTGCCATCGGATAGTCTCCGGTTCACTCGGGATGGATTTCCCTGACCAGCACGCGCGTGTATTTCTGCCGGTGGCCCATTTTGGCCTGTCGGTTCTTCGTGGCGTGATGGCGCAGCATGGTCAGCTTCGGTCCCTTCTCGTGCCGTATGACCTCCGCCAGAATCCTCGCTCCGAGGACCTGCGGCTGACCGATGCGAACGTCGTCTCCCTCGCCGACCAGGAGAACGCGGTCGAACTCGACCAGCTCCCCCTGTGCGGCGTCCATGAGGTCCACGCGGATCTGCTCTCCGGTCGTGACCCTGTACTGCTTGCCGTTGTTGTCGATCACAGCGTACATGGCATGTCCAACGCCCAGGTGGTGGTTGCTCCCAAAGGAATGATTATATCGCAGCCCGGCCGGCGGTTCAACCGCAGGGCAGGCTGCATTCAGGACGGGACGATCTGCCGACCGTCGGTGGACATGAATTGGATATCGTGCTCGTCCGGCCCGAAGCTCGGGTCGGCCACGATCACTATCTTCTTGCCCGACGCGTCCTGAAGGTCCTGTATGCGCTTGCGCATCTCGTTGTTCAAGTAGTTCGCCGCAGCCGGGGCCGCGATGACCCTAACGGCGGCCAGGTTCTCCTCGTCAAGCCCGGCCCTGATCTGTCGTAGCGCCTGCAGAGCCAGCGTCTGAGGTCCCTTCACGTGCCCCCTGCCGTGGCAGAAGGGGCACTCGACGTACGTGGACTGCCGGAGGCTCTGTTTCTGGCGCTGGCGGGTCATCTGGACGATGCCGAAGGCCGACATCTTCAGCGTCCTGAGCCGCGCCCGGTCCCGCTTGAGCGCCTCCCACAGGGCCCGCTCGACCTTGCTGCGGTGGGAGTCCTTCCGCATGTCGATGAAGTCGATCACCACCACGCCGCCCATGTCGCGCAGGCGTACCTGGCGGGCGATCTCGGGCGCAGCGCCCATGTTGATCTTGAACGCCGTCTCCTCGGCGTCGCCGCGCCCCTTGTAGTGGCCGCTGTTGACGTCTATGGCGACCAATGCCTCGGTCTGCTCCAGGATGATGCTGCCGCCGCTGGGCAGCGCCACCGTCCGGCTGTGCATCTTCTCCAACTCCTCCTCGACGCCGTAGCGGTGGAACAGCGGTTCGGGTGAATCGTGAAGCTTGACCTTGCGCACGTGGCGCGGCAGCACGGACCGAAGGAAGTCCCGGACCTTCTCGTACACCTCCTCGCTGTCCACCACGATGCGGCGCATGTCCTCGGAGAAGACGTCCCGAATCACGCGCGTTACGGGGTCGCTCTCCTGGTAGACGACCGCTGGCGCGTTGGAGCGCGTCGCCCGCTGACTGATGGCGTGCCAGAGCCGCAGGAGGTAATTCAGGTCGAGTTCGAGGTCGGCCTTGCTGCGCTCCTCGCCGGCGGTCCGAACGATCACGCCGATGTCTTCGGGCACCTCGAGTTCCTTGAGCAGTTGCCTCAGCCGGCGGCGTTCTGCCTCGTCCATGATTCGGCGCGAGACGCCACGGCGCGCGAGGCCCGGCATCAAGACGAGGTAACGCCCCGGCAGACTCAAGTACGTGGTCAGGCTCGGGCCCTTGTCACCTATGCCCTCCTTGGTGACCTGGACGAGTATCTCCTGACCGTTCTTGAGGAGTTTCCGGATGTCGTTCCCGCTGCGTTCGGGGCCCTTGCCCGGCGTCAGCACGTCCGAAGCGTGCAGGAAGCCATGCCTCCGGTAACCGATCTCCACAAAGGCGGCCTCCAGGTTGGGGACCAGGTTGACCACGACGCCCTTATGTACGTTGCCTACGATGTGTTCGTCAGTGGTGCGTTCCAGGTAGAGGTCCTGCAGTTTCCCGTCCTCCAGGACGGCGATGCGGACCTCCTCCCGCTCAACCACGTTGACCAGCATTTCCCTTTCCATAGTCCTCTCTTTTCGTGCATTCCGGTGCTAGCCGGACAGGTTCACGTGGGTGCGTTCGATGGCGCTCTGCGCGTAATCAACGCCTTCCTGGCAGCCGAGCGCCTCCAGCACCTCTTCCGGCTTGGCGGTTCCTCCGTCTCCCCAGGCCAGCAGCATCCTCACCGAGTCCCCCTCGAGCCGCAGCGCCTTGACGAATCGTCGGATCTCTATCCGGCCCTCCTGGCCCTTCCTGAGCCGGGTCACCGTCGCCTGCTCCTTCGCCAGAAGCTCGTGGATCGTCTGCTCGGTCACACGATGGTCAGGCAGGAGCGGAACGAGGTAGGAGACTTCCTTGGGCTGACGGGTGGGGTGCGGACCGGTGATCTCAACGGACAGGACGCTGACGCCGTCCGGCAACTCCGGCGCAAGGCGAGCAGCGAACTCTTCCGGCCGGATCCATTCGGCAAGGCCGAAGTCCGCTACCTCGTTGCGGCCCGTGTGGCCGACGCTCAGCGCCGCCGGGAAGCTCATCCGGGGGCGAGGGTTGAATCCCTCGCTCATGGCAAGGGGAAGTGCGGCGCGCCTCAGCGCCCGCTCAAACAATCGCATCAGGTCATGATGCGAAATGAACCGGATGTCTCCCTCTTCGCTGAACCTTATTCGAATGTTCTGCTTGACCTGTGACAAAAACGCGACTCCGCTCTATGCTCTCCGGACCTCCGCGCAAGCCCACAATGAGGCAACATGCGTTCCCTGGATGGCTCACTACGACGTGGGCAGTGGGATGGCGTGGGGCCCGGCCTCAATGGCGCGCCGGGCTTGATCGTGCAGAGACCTGCAAGTCTGTCCCGTGGATGCCAGCTCATTCGTTGTCTCGGCTTTCCTGTAAGACCAGTACTGTACCACCTTTGCGGCACGGGGTCAAGCGTCGAGTATCGTTGATGCTCCCGCCCGCTTTCGGCCGCTGGCAGGGGCTTTGGAGTATAATATGCTCGGGAGGCGAATCATGGCGCGAAACACGACGCATGCAGTATTCCTGGCGCTCACTGTTGCGGCGGGGCTTCTGCTGCCCCTGTCTGACTGGTGCGCCGGTGATATCGAAGTGCTGGGGACGGGGGACATAACGGGTGCCGACCTGGAACCCTCGGACGAGCCGGACCGGGCGCCCCTGCCCGAGGTGGAGGTGCCCGGCGCCCCGCGGCGGCGCGACCGCGCGGTTCCCGAGACGGCCACGCCGCACGGACCCAAGGACCTTCTTGGGACCTATCCCTACGATCTGTTCTACGGGAGCCGGATATGCGATCCCCTGTGGCCATGGTGTCCCGGTGCGTGGTCCGCCTTCGGGCCGCCGTTCTGGATCACCGGCCTGCCCGACGATCCCCAGGTGCTCTGTCTCTTCGACCCGCTGCGCCAGTCCGGAGGGTCGCAGCCGTACTTCCCCGAGAACCGGAGCGGCAGGTTCGACGTCATCCTGGACACCCCGACCGCAGCCCGCTCCCGGTGGGAGATCGAGGTGTCGCCCGAGCCTGATCGGCCCGCGTTCCGCTCTCGCCTCTCAGCCATGCTCGGGGGTGAGGAGCACGTGGGGCAGTGGTTCGCCAGTGGTGAAATGTTGATGAAAGCCAGTGATTTCGAGGGGGCGTCGGAGGTCTTCAGGCGCGCTGTCGCGGCGGCTCCCGAGAGCCCGGCCGCCAAGCTGGCGCTCGCGCTGGCGTTGGGCGCCGCGGGGCAGTATGAGTCCGGCGCGCACATCCTCCGGCGCGGCCTTCGCGCCCACGCCGACTGGAACGCGATACGGATCGACCTGGCCTCGATCCTCGGCGGCACTGAGAGGTCCCGGAACGTCCTGGAGCGCCTGGAAGAGGGCCTACAGGACGACGCCGATAACCGGGATGCGCGATTGCTGCTCGGTTTCCTGCACTTTGCTTCGGGGGACCTGGCCAGCGCCGCGGAGGCGCTGGGGGACGCTGCCGAGAGGGAGAGAGAGGACCCGCTGTCCGCAAGCCTCCTGGCGGAGGTCAATTACCGGCTCGGTCCCCGCGCGGAAGTCGAAGAGCCTGCGGCGGAGAGCGACGCGGGGCACTGAGGGCGCGGCGCTACTTCTTGTTCTTCTTGCTGCGGAGCTGGTTCTGGCCCTCGGCAATGTCCTGGAGCTTCTGGAACCAGCCCTTCTTGCGTGGTCTGGCCGGCTGCTGGGGGCGGCCCTTCTCGCGGGCCTTGTCGCGCCGCTGGGTGTCCACGGGCTTAAGCTCGATCTTCTCGGCCTCTTTCATGATAAACCAGCGCTCCAGCAGGCCGATCCCGGTGCTGCACGTGATGTAAAGGCAGAGGCCGCTGGGAAGGTTGTACAGGAGCACGGCCAGGAAGATCGGGAACCACTTCATCATTTTCTGTTGCTGTCTGGCCTGCTCGGTCGCCGCCTGGGGCATGGACTTCTGCTGGTAGGCCATCATGACAGCCATGATCACGGGGAGTAGGTTGAACCGGTTGAGCAATATGGGCAGCGTAACGGGCAGGAAGAAAAGCGTGTCCGGGGCGCTCAGGTCGCTGACCCAGAGGAAGCCGGCGTGGCGCAGTTCGATGGCCGCTCGCAGGGCGCCGAAGAGGGCGAAGAAGACGGGCATCTGGAGAAGCATCGGCCCGCACCCGCCCAGCGGTGAGACGCCGTACTTGCGCCACAGCTTCATCTGCTCCCGGGTGATCTGCTCCTTGTCGCCGGCGTATTTCTTCTGGAGCTCCGTTATCTCGGGCTGAAGCTTCTGCATCCGGGCCATGCTCATCTGGCTCTTGCGCGTCAGCGGGTGCAGGCCGAGCCGAACGATAACGGTCAGCAGGATGACCGCCACGCCGTAGTTCGGGATAACGCTCTGCAGCATGTTCAGCAAGGCGAGGATCATCCGGCTCAACGACGGGATCATCCCGAACTCGACCAGTTGATCCAGCCCCGCGTCGTAGGTCTTAAGGACGTCCAGCTTCTTCGGGGCGGCGATCAGCTTGTAGTAACGCTGCCCGACGGCCCCCGGCTCCAGTTCGATGGGCTCGACGTGAATCAGGACGGTGGCGTTAGCCGCCGCCTTGCGCCGGTCCTGCAGCTTCGTCCTGCGCACAGGCGGAGTGTCCCAGCGCACTCCCCGGGCGTGCACGAGTTCCTGCTCGGTGACCGCGAGCGACTCGACGGCGGCCACGGCCTCCGGGTCCTCGAAGAGGGTCAGGGCGGCGAAATAATGGTTGGCCACGCCGGCCCACGCTATCCCACCGGACTCGTTCGGCTCCTCATCCGTCGCTTCGAGCTTCTGGGCCGCCCGCTTGACAGGACGACTATAGTCGCCGGGTCCCTTGGCGATTCCCACGCGGGTGCCCAGGTATGCCGTTTTGAGCGTCTCTCGCTCGATCCCGGCCGCGCCGCGCAGGTCGAATCCGACCGCCACGGTCTCCGCTGACTCGTTGATGAGTTCGACTTCGGCTTGCAGGTCGTAGCCGGGCCCTACGCTCACGGTCTTCCGCAGGACCAGGGCGAACTCGCCCCGGTAGCGCAGGCGCGCCTCGAAAACCAGCCGCTCCGGCGTCTGTTCCACCACCCTGTACGGCAGGTTACTCGCGGGTATGCGCACTTTCCACGGGTCTTCCGGGTCCCCGCGGCCCATGATGACGATGCTGTCGATCGTGTCGCTGATGTAGCCCTTCCGGTAGCCGCTCAGCACGTTGAGCGCCCCGTTCTGCGCGTCCGCAACCAATAGGTCCGGCCAGCCGTCGCCGTCCGCGTCGCCCGCCGCAAGGCCCCAGAGGGTGCCTTCGAGCTGGTAATCGAACCACGAGAACTGCGCGCCGTCCCCGGCCCGGTTAAGCAGCAGCCTCACGACACCGGCGCCTGAGACCGTCACGGCCAGGTCAACGTGGCCGTCGCCGTCGAAGTCCGCCGCAGCGATATCCTGCGCGGACCTGCCGACCGGGAAGGACGTCGCGCCGCCGAACGTTCCGTCGCCCAGACCGAAGATGACGCGCAAGTAGCCATCCTCGCCCGTGATCACCGCCAGGTCGGTCAATGCGTCGCCGTTGAGGTCGGCCGCCTCCAGGCTCCACGGCCTGCGTCCCACGCTGTAGCTGCGGCCCGGGGCGAACTGCCCGTTCCCGCTGCCCAGGAGCACGGTGACGGTGCCGGCCGCCGCCGCGTTGGCAACGGCCAGATCGGGGAGGCCGTCGTTGTTGAAGTCGGCTACGGCGAGGTCTGCGGGGGACTCGCCGGCGGCATACTGCGCCGCGTCCGTGAACTGCCCACCCGCCCCGTTACGCAGAACCGTGACCGTCTGCTCGCCCTGGTTGGCGACTGCGATGTCCGTCCGTCCGTCCGCATCAAAGTCGGCGGCCACGACTCCGGACGGCGCACTGCCCACCGCATAATCCTGACGGACGGACAACATCGCGCCCGCGGCGGAGAGCAGCACCGAGACCGTCCCTTTTTCAGCGGCGTTCGCTACGACGAGGTCGGTGAGGCCGTCCGCGTTGAGGTCCGCCGCCGAGATGCCGTACGGGGAATGGCAGACGGGGTATGCATATGGCCCCTCATAACGGCCCGTGGCGCTGCCGCGCAGGACCGCCACGACATCCTCGGCCCAGCTGGTGACAGCCAGGTCCGGGCGCCCGTCGCCGTCGAAATCCCCGGCCGCCACGAAGCGCGGCTGGGCGACGACGGGGTAGGCTCGTGGCTGCCCCAACACCCCCTGGAAGCTGTTCAAGAGCGTGAGGACGGGCCGTACGCCGTCGACCTCGTAGGGGGCTCTGTACTGCACGTCCAGCAGTTCCAGGCGTTGAAGGCCGGCCCCGACGTTCGTCCACTCGCTGTGGATGTGCTCGTTGGCCAGCACCAGCCCCTCGACCGGCTGCACTTCCTGCTCCCGCACGACCGCTGGAGGCGGCCGCTCTCCCCCCGGGACCTCCGGGGGCCTTTGCCGTGCAGCAGGGGGGGGCGCCGCCGGCTCGGGGACCACGGCGGCGGGTTCCCCTGGCCGGCGCGCCTCCGGCTGGGAGCGCACCAGGAAGTAACTGGCCAGCCACCAGACTATCAGCACGAACGCGCTGGCCAGCAGGAACTGTGCGAAGGACTTCTTGTCCATAGTGCCCCTGTCAGAAGACTACAGAGCGCGCCCCCACGGCGGCCCGGTGCTACCGTCCCTCCAGAAGCCGCTCGCCCAGGAAGGGGTCCACCTCGGGAATCGACCGGATTTTCTGCGCCGTTATCCGCGCGTCGTACTCGACCTTGCGGTATGCGATGCGCGTCCCGTCAAACAGGACGTACGTAGCGCGGGGATCCCTGTCCCGCGGCTGCCCCACGCTTCCCACGTTGACGATGGTCTTCTCTTTCACCGGGCGGTAACGATACTTCACTTCCCGCGGCGTCAGGTAAACCATGTCCGAGGTCCAGATGCCCGGGCTGTGCGAGTGGCCACAGAAGCAAAGCCATTCGATCTGCTCGAATATGCTCCGCAGCTTCTGCGGGCGGAGGACGTCGCGCGCATAGACGTATTCCAGGATGGGGTCTCTCGGCGTCCCGTGGACGTACAGGACGTTCCCTTCCGTGTGGGTCTTCGGGAGGCGGTCCAGGAAGTCCCACCTTTTCACGTTGGCTTCCCTGTCCTCGTTGAGGGGACTGAGCTGCTCGCGCGTCCAGTTCAGCGAGTTCTTCGCGCGGTCGTTGAAATCCGAGCCCTCGAACTCGGTCATGAGCGCCTGCTCGTGGTTGCCCCGCAGCACCACGTCGAAGTCCATGGCCAGGTCGATGCACTCCTTCGGGTTCGGCCCGTAGCCCACAACGTCGCCCAGGCAGATGATCTCCGAAGCGCCGAGCTGTCTCGCGTCCTCGAGCACGGCCCGGAGGGCCTCCAGATTGGCGTGGATGTCCGATATGATCGCTTTCAAGTCTGGTGGCTCTTCCTTCGCCTGGATTGTGGGATGGATGCCCGGTGGATCAGGACGCACACCCGACGGCAGCGACAGGGCCGCCCGTTGTTCGAATCGCGCCGCATGCCGAACCGAAGATGGTAACAGAACTCCGCCGGTGGTTCAACCGACGCGCCGGGCGCCGTCGCGGCCAGTCACGCCTCCGTCGGGCGGAGCGTGATGCGGATGCTGCTGGCCGCGTTGGTCGTTTGCTCGACGTCGATCAGGCGTCGCCGCACGAGTTCCAGGAGCGCCAGGAACATGCCAATCACCCGGTCGCGCGATCTCTCGTGACTGAAGAAGTCAACGAAGTCGAGTCCGCCCCCGGCCTGGCGCAGGAGCGCGAGCGCCTCTTCGACGTAAACGCTGACGGGCACGTCGCTCCGCACGATCCGGCGCGGGCGTGTCAACTGCGTCTGCTGGACTACCTGGGCGAATGCCGCCATCAGGTCCCAGACGGCCAGGTCCTCCAGCAGCGCCTCGGCCTGCTGGTCTTCCACTTCCGCCGCTGGCGGGCGCGGGCGGCTGAACTTGCCCACCTGCGAGCGCGCCCGTTCCTGGAGGTCCCCGGCGGCCTCCTTGAACTGCTTGTACTCGAGCAGCCGCCGCACCAGTTCGACGCCGGGGTCCTCTTCCTCCTCCTCGGCCTCCGCCCGGGAAGGCGGCAGGAGGGTCCGGCTCTTCATCTCCATCAGCGTGGCGGCGACGACCAGGAAATCGGCGGCGACGTTGATGTCGAAGAACTGCATCGTGCGGAGCGCCGCCAGGTAGCGGTCCGTGATGCGCGAGACCTCCACCTCGAAGATGTCCACCTCTTCCTGCTTGACCAGGTAGAGCAGCAGGTCGAGCGGGCCGGTAAAAACGTCCAACTCCGCGCGGAACCGCTCCAGCGTGTTGTCGGGACCGTAATGCTCGCTCAACGCAACCTCTCGACGTGGCTATTAGATTCCGGTGAGCAGGCGAGCGGCCCCAATGGCCGGCCCAACCACGACGTAGCCCAGAACGCCGGGCAACAGGAAGACGAAGATCAACACGATGATCATGCCGTACCGGTTGATCTCGCGGTACTTGGCCTTGTAGCGGTACGGAAGGTAATACTCAAGGATGTGATGGCCGTCCAGCGGGCCGAGCGGGATGAGGTTAAATATGGCCAGCATCACGTTGACGGCAGTGAGTCCGAATAGAAACTGGAGGAACACTTCCATGCCGGTCCAGAGCGCCGGCGCCAGCAATAGCACGCGCAGGGTCAGGCCGACGACCACGGCCTCGGCCAGGTTGGCCAGCGGCCCCGCCACGCTCGTGATCACAGCCCCCCAACCGGGGTCGCGGAAGTTGTACGGGTTTATCGGCACCGGCTTGGCCCAGCCGAAGCGCAGGAATATCGGCACGAGGATCGTGCCGATCGGGTCTATGTGCGCCAGGGGGTTCAGCGTCAGGCGCCCGTGCATCCGGGCGGTGGGATCCCCCATCCTGTCCGCCGCGTAGGCGTGAGCAAACTCGTGCACCGTCAGCGCGGGCAGTATGATGAGGAGTCTCAGGACGATATCTTCCAGGCTGGGTATGTACATTCAGGATGATCCGCCGAAGAGTTCCGTCTCAACCAGTTCGCAGATGACGTGCACGATCGTGCCGTGGGCTTCCTGGACGCGGGGAGTCTCATCGGCGGGCACCACGACGGCCAGGTCGCACTCCCTGGCCAGCCGCCCGCCGTTCGCGCCAGTCAACGCAATCGTCACGGCCCCCAGCCCGCGCGCCTTCGTCATCGCGGCGACGACGTTGGGCGACTCGCCGCTCGTACTTATGCCGATCACTGCGTCCCCCGCACGCACGTGCGCCTCCACCTGCCGCGTGAAGATGTCCTCCACACCATAGTCGTTCGCCACCGCCGTGAGCACGCTGGTGTCGGTGGTCAGCGCGTGGCAGGGCAGGGCGGGGCGCTCCATCAGAAAGCGGCCGACCAGCTCGCCGGCCAGGTGCTGGCTGTCGGCGGCGCTTCCGCCGTTGCCCATGACATAGACGGACCCGCCGGCCCGGAAGACGTCCGACAGCCGCCGGCCCACCTGCTCAAGGAGCGCGGCCTGTTCTATCAGGCGGTCGTGGACCCGGCTGGTCTCCCGGAGTATCTGTTCAATCCTGTTCTTCATGGTTCCGGGCAATCCTCTCGATCAAGTCGGTCGTGGACAGGCCCTCCACCACGGGCGCAAGCTTCACCTGGCCGCCGTACGATTCGACGAACTCGTGCCCGACGACCCCCTCCTTCGTGTAGTCGCCGCCCTTGACCAGGACGTCCGGCCGCACCTGCTCGATGAGTGGGAGCACGCTCGGCTCGTCGAACAACACGACGTAGTCCACGTCTCCCAGGGCCGCGATGACGCGGCTGCGCACCTGCTCGGAGTTGATCGGCCGGCCGGGGCCTTTCAGTTCCCGGGCCGACGCGTCGCTGTTCAGCCCCACGATCAGCACGTCGCCGTGGGCGCGGGCGTCACGCAGCAGTTGAATGTGCCCCAGGTGCAGCAGGTCGAAACAGCCGTTGGTGAACGCGATCCTCTTGCCGGCGTTGTGCAGCCGCGCGACGAGCGCCTCTACCTGCCGGCGGGGCACGATCTTGCGCGAGACGGGGTCCATCTGCGCCTCGACGGCTTCCAGCACCTCCTGGCGGGAGAGCGCCGTCGCGCCGCGATGGGCCACCTCCAGGCCCGCCGCGAAGTTCGCGAAGGCCGCCGCCGTCCCGTACGGCTGGCCGGACGCGAGCGCCAGCGAGAACGCCGCCGTCACCATGTCGCCCGCGCCGGTGACGTCGGCCACTTCTCGCGCCTGCGTCGTCACGTGGCCGCGCCCGCCGTCGGCCGTGGCATAGTAAATACCTTCTCGGTCAAGCTTTATGACGATTGCCTTCAGCGAGAGGTCGTCCAGCAACTTCCCGGCGACGCGTTCGTAGTCCGCCTCCTCACGCAGGCGCAGGCCGGTGGCCAGCTCTGCTTCGAAGCGGTTCGGCACGATGCAGGTAGCCCCGGCGTACCGCGAATAGTCCTCACTCCGCTCAGGGTCAACGAGGACGGGCTTCCCGGCCTCGACGGCGCCCTCGATCAGCTCCTTCGCGAGGGCGTCGTCAAAGAGCCCCTTGCCCATGTCCTGAAACACGAGCAGGTCCGCCCCGGCCATGCACCGTTCGGCCGCGCGCCGGACGGCTTCGGCCTCGTCGCCGGCCAGGGGGTGCGTGTCCTCCTCGTCCACCCGCAGCAGTTGCTGCATCGCGCGTCCGGCGGACTGCACGTAGCCCAGGTAGCGCGTCTTGGTCGTGGTGGGACGGTCGGAAAGGGCGATCAAGCCGGCAGTGTCAACGGCGGTTTCCTCGAGGGCGGCGCGGAGCGCCTGGCCTGCCGAATCATCCCCGATGACGCCCACCGGCAGGACGCGGGCGCCCAGGGCTGCCAGCATGGCCGTCACGCTCCCCGAGCCGCCGGGGCGTTGCTCCCTTTGCTCGACGCGCAGGACGGGGATCGGCCCCTCCGGCGAGACGCGCGAGACGCCTCCCCAGACGTACACGTCCAGCATCAGGTCGCCGACCACGCAGACGGTCGGCCGTCCGGGGCGCTCAAGTACCTGGCGGAATGACTCGTCCATGGCAGTCCCGTCCCGCAATGGTCAATCCGGCAAAGACCGCTGAACCTCTTTCAGTTTGGCGGCGCTGGCCCTCAGTTGGTCCGCTTCGACGTCGGAGAGGGCCGGCTGCACCTGGCGCACAATACCCTGCCGCCCCACGATGCACGGCAGGCTGAAGGCGACGTCCGTCATGCCCAGGTAGCCGTCAACCAGGCTCGAAACCGTCAGAAGACTGTGCTCGTCGCGCACTATGGCGCCGACGATGCGGACCAGCGCCTGGGCGATGCCATAGTAGGTGGCGCCCTTGGCCGCGATGACGTGATAGGCCGAGTCTCGGACCTCCTCGAAGATGCCCTGACGGTGCTCTGTGTGATCGCACCGGCCACATTGGGCGCAGAAGCGATCCATCTGCAATCCGGCCATGTGCGTCATGCTCCAGGCGGCCACCTCGCTGTCGCCGTGTTCGCCCAGGACGTAGGCGTGCACGTTGCGGGGGTCCACCTGGCAGTGAACGCTGAGCAGATAGCGGAGGCGCGCGCTGTCCAGCACGGTGCCCGAGCCGAGCACCTTCCCCGCGGGCAGGCCGGTGTGCCGCACTGCGTCGTATGTGAGTATATCGACAGGGTTTGTGACTATGACGATGATCGCTTCCCGCGTGTGTTCAACGATGCCCGCCAGGATGTCCCGGCAGATCCCGACGTTACGGGCGGTGAGGTCCAGCCGGGATTCACCCGGTTTCTGAGTGGTGCCCGCGGTGATGACGACCACGGCCGCGCCGGCGCAGTCGGCGTAGTCGCCGGCGCGAATCAACGCAGGCGGGGCGAAGACCAGGCCGTGGTTGAGGTCCATCACCTGCCCCTCCGCCCGCTCGCGCTCCTTGTCGATGAGCACGATGTCCGCCGCCAGGCCGCTGATCATCAGCGTGTAGGCGAACGTGGACCCGACGGCGCCGGTGCCGACGACCACTACGCGCGGCTGTTTGTCCGTGTCTGCACTCATGGTGTTACACGTGGCTCCTCGCTAGGAATATAGGGCAATGGTCCGGGGGATGTCAACGAAGCACGACGGGCGTTTCACTTGACGCAACGGGCCAAGTTGCTGTACAGTGGCAACTTACGCATCCTGCCGGCTTCACCTCTTAACGCACTCTCACCATGAAACCAGAGACGACTGACCAGTTAGTGGCGCAACTGGACAGCCCGGACGCGGCTGAGCGCCGCTCGGCCCTGGAGCAACTCGCCGCCGCCCGGCCGCACGCGCAGCCGCCACGCCGCCCGGAGATCAACCTGCACTGCCACACGTTCTTCTCGTACAACGCGTACGGCTATTCGCCGTCGCGTTTCGCATGGGAGGCGTGGGACTATGGGCTGGAGGTGGCGGGGATCGTCGATTTCGACGTGCTGGACGGCGTCGTCGAGTTCCTGGAAGCCGGCCGGCTGCTCGGGCTGAAGACCGTTGCCGGCTTCGAGACGAGGGTGTTCATCCGGGAGTACAGCGACAAGGTCATCAACTCGCCGCACGAGCCGGGCGTCTGCTACCTGGCCGGCGTGGGCTTCACCGCGCCCCCGGAGACGGACACCGAGGCCGCCCGCGTGCTGGCCTCCATGGCCGCCTGTGCCCGTCGGCGGAACACGCGGATGCTCGATCGCATCAACGAGCACCTCGACCCGGTGAGCGTCGATTACGAGCAAGACGTGCTGCCACTGACCCCGGCGGGCAACGCGACCGAGCGCCACATGCTGGTCGCCTACGAACGCGCGGCGCGCGAGGCGTTGCCTGCCCCCGATGACCTGACCGCCTTCTGGGCGGAGAAGCTCGACGAACCGATCAAGAAAGTCCGGGGCCTCCCGAATGACGCGGTGGCGCTGAAGAACCTGATCCGGGGTCGGCTGATGAAACACGGCGGAGTCGGTTACGCGGCGCCCGATGAGGGAAGTTTCCCCGCGCTGGAGGACGTGGTCGAGATGACGCTGGCCTGCGGCAGCGTGCCCAGCGGCTGTTGGCTGGACGGGACGAACCCCGGCGAGGCCGACCCGCTGGAGCACTTCGCCTTCTTCCGCTCCAAGGGCATACCGACGATCACCATCATCCCCGACCGGAACTGGAACCTACGCGACTCGGACGAGAGGGCGCTCAAGGTGGGGAACCTCCACCGGGCGCTGGAGGCGGCCGCGCAACTGCAACTGCCCGTCCTGGTGGGCACGGAGATGAACAAGGCCGGGCAGAAGTTCGTCGACACGTTCGCCGCGCCCGAAATGGAGCCCTATCGGCAGTCCTTCCTGGACGGCGCGCACGTCGCCTGGGGGCACACGCTGCTCAAGATGACCGCGGGGGTCGGCTTGACGGGCGACTGGGCCGACCGGCACTTCGGCGGGGATGCGCGGGCGCGCAATGAGTTCTTCCGCCGCATCGGGGAGGCACCGTACCCCAACGCGGACGCCATGAGCGCGCTGGCGGCAACGGGGCCGGACACAGACCCGGTTACGCTCTCTCGCCTCGTGCAGGCGTAACGGCCTCCTGCGCCGGGGAGAAAAGGACTGAACCTTTTGCGGCGCCGCTGCACTAAGGCGGCGATGACAGTGTGCGCCGGCCTCGCGGGTCGCTGCGCCGCATGACCTTTAGGCGGGATGATTGACGTTGCTCAGCAGCCTCTGGACAATCGCGAAGAACTCCTTCATCGAGATCATCCGCCAGCCCGTGTACGCCATCCTGTTGACGATGGGCATGACGCTGATCGCTCTGGCCCCGCCGATCACGATGTTCAGCATGGTGGAGGACGAGAAGCTGCTGGTGGACATGGGGCTGGCCACCATAATGCTGCTGGGACTGGTGATCGCCGTGCTCAGCGTGACGCAGACGATCAGCCGCGAGATAGAGAACCAGACGGTCGGGGCGATACTCAGCAAGCCGGTCGGGCGAGTGGTGTTCATTGTGGCCAAGTTCGTGGGCGTGACCGTGTCCATGGCGCTGGCCACGTTCTTACTGATCGTCGTTTTGCTGAGCACGCTGAGGCTGGGGGTGCCCAGCACCGGTTCCTATGTCATGGACTGGCCGGCCCTCCTGGCCGAGGTCGTGCCGTTCCTCATCGCCGTGGGGCTCGGCATATACTGCAACTACTTCTACCGCTGGAACTTCACCTCGACGGCGGTCCTTGCGGCGGTGCCGCTCTACACGGCGGCATTTGCAGTCCTGCTGCTGGTGAACAAGCACTGGCAGTTCGAACTCATTCCGGGCGTATTCGCCCAGCGTAACGCCGGGCAGGTGGCCATTGCGGCGCTGCTGATCTGGCTGGGCATCTGGGTGATAAGCTCCATTGCACTGGCAATCTCGACGAGGCTCAACGTGGTCATGAATGCCGTCATCTGCTTCGTCGTGTTCTTCATCGGCCTGCTCTCACAGTATCTCTTCGGGCAGTTCGCGGAGGTCTCGCTGGCCGCCCGAATCGCCCAGCGGATAGTGCCGAACATGCACGTGTTCTGGGTGGGCGATAAGCTCATGCACGAGATGCCCTTCATCCCGCTGCCGTACGTGGGGGTGGCCGCCGCGTACGCGGCGGGGTACTGTGCGACGATGGTCGCGGTGGCCGCCTTCCTGTTCGAGCGGCGAGAGGTGATCTGAGAAGGGGTTTCCCGGTCGCGGAGAAAGGCTCAAGACATGGCCAGTCCAAGGAAACTTGAATACACGGCGTTAGGGGGCCTCTTCCTGCAGGCCATCTTCCTGCTGGGATGCTGGATACTGGCGGACCACAGCGGCAGCCAGGCCGTCGCCGCCGAGACGTGGCACATGGTGCCCGGCCTGCTGGTGTGGCTCGTCGTTCTGGTCCACGGCCGACAGCGCCGGCTGGCCCACCAGGAGCGGGAGGAACTGGAGCAGCTCAAGCAGGCGCGGCTCAGCGACGAAATCTTCGAGGAAACCGAACTCGACACCATGCGCGCCAGCGCCGGCCTGCTGTTCTTCGAGAAGTACCTGGTGCCGCTGCTGACGCTCGTCCTCAGCGGCGGCCTGCTGTTCCTGGCCTATCGCGCCGGCAGCACCGTCCTCGCCGCCGTCGGGCGGTATGAGGTCGGCGATCCCATCACCGTCGTGGTGAGCATGGTCTTCATTGCCTTCGTGGGATTCGTCATCGGCAAATACGCGTCCGGGCTGTCGCAGAGCCCGGGGTACCGGCTCCTGCGTGCGTCGGGAGGCTACATGCTGGGCAACGTAATCGCCTGCGTGCTCATCATCGTGGCCATGACGCTCTACCACTTCGGGATGACGTGGGGGGAGACGGTGGTCGCGTTGCTCATCCCGCTCATCATGGCCCTGGCCGGCCTGGAGCTTATCCTCAACCTGGTGCTGGACATCTACCGTCCCCGGGTGCCCGGACAGGAGAGGAGGCCGCCGTATGACAGCCGCCTTCTCGGCCTTTTTGCAGAGCCGGAAGACGTCCTGAAGACCGTGGCCGCCACGCTCGACTATCAGTTCGGGTTCAAGGTGTCCGAGACGTGGTTCTATCGGTTCATGGAACGAGCGATCGTGCCGCTGGCGCTCATACAGATCCTCAGCCTGTGGCTGTTGACGATCGTCGTGGTGGTGGACCCGCACGAGGTGGCGTTTGTCGAGGTGCTCGGGAAACCGGACGTCAGCCTCCAGGATAGGGAGAAGGGCCTGCCGGCGACGCCCCTCGAGCCCGGCTTTCACCTGAAATGGCCGTGGCCCTTTGCCATTTCCCGCTTTGCGCCGGTCTATCAAGTGCAGAGCGTCGAACTGGGCAAAGTTTACGAAGAGAAGCCCGGCGGCTGGGATTTCAGCAAGCGAATAGCGCTGATGCGAGACCCGGATTTCATCCTCTGGCGCGAGAGACACATCGACCCTGCCGAAGGCTACGAGGCCAACTTCCTGATACCCAGCACGGTGGAAGTCGAGGAACAGGTAGAGCCACCGGCCGCCATGGAGAACCGAGCGCCTCGAGCTGAAGCAGGCGCGGGAGTGGAGGAAAAAACGCCGAAGGTCAACCTGGCGCGAGTGCTGGCCCAGGTGCACTTCCGCGTCAGGCAGAAACCGGACGGCAAGGTAGACGAGCGGGCCGCCTTTACTTACACCTACCAGCAGAAAGACGTCAGGGAACACGTCGAGCGCCTGGCGTACCGGGCGCTCTGTCGCATCGCTGCCAGCCAGGACTTCCTGAGGTGGATAGCCGAGGACCGGGGCGAGACGACAGAGAGGTTCGAGCGAATGGTGCGTGAGGCGACCGAAGAGCGGGACCTGGGGGTGGAGATCATATGGGCGGCGATCCCGGTGGTTCACCCGCCACCTGAGACTGCCGCCGCTTACGAGGATGTGGTCACCGCCCTGGAGCAGCGCGAATCCCTGATCCTGGAGGGGCAGGCCGAAAGGGCCAAGATCGTGGCTGACGCAGAAGCCAGCAGCAGCGAAGAGACTGGCCGGGCGATCAGCTATGCGGCCAACATCCTGGAGAACGCCAGGGCCGAGAGCGATCAGTTCCTCGTGCAGCTCACTGCATACGCGAAGGCTCCACTGGTTTACATGTTCCGGAGCTACTTCGACACCATGGAATTCGCGCTCGGCGGCCAGGCACTCTACGTCGTGCCCATGGCACAGAGCCTTGTGGACATAATTGACCTGAAGCCGCCCGCGCGTTCGGGGCTGCTGAACCTCGACGCCACGGAGGAGTGATGAGATGAAAGGAAACTGGCTGACTGTAACCGTTGTGGCCCTGGTCTTCGCCGGGCTGCTGACCGCCCTGGTCACTTTCACCGTGCCAGTGGACAAAATGGCCGTCCTCTACCACTGGAACAAACCCAAGATGGTCGTCAAGCCGACAGTGGGCCTGGAGAGCGAACAGGACACCACCGTGGAGGATGCCTGGGCTGCTGCGGGCATCGAGGTGGTGCGGAAGGCCGGATGGTTCATCAAGTGGCCCTGGCCTATCGACAGGGTGCAGCGACATGACCAGAGGATTCGGACGATCCTCGGCACGCTCACCCAGCAGCAACTGCGCGACAACTACCACGCGTCCCCACGCCTTTATGCGACCTGGAGGATCGTGGACCCCATAGCGTTTGAGAGAACCCTGAAAAACGACGAGGAGACCGCCAAGCAGCGCCTGAAGAACATCATAGGCGCCAGCAGCGGCGTTGTGTTCGGCGAGCACGAACTGCGCGACGTCGTCAACACCGACGAGAGCAGGCTCCAGTTCGACGAGATCGAGCAGGCTGTCTTCGATGGCGTCAAGGCCAGCCTTGAGGGTGAGCAGCAGCCCTACGGCATCGAGGTGTGCACCCTCGGCATCTCGTGGATCACTCTCCCCGAAGAAACCACACAGAAGGTGTTCGAGCGGATGCAGAAGGAGCGCGCGACTCACGCCGAAACCCTGAGGGCGGAGGGCGACAAGGAGAAACGCCGCCTGGTCGCGGAGGCCAGGTCGGCAGCGGGCCTCATAGGCGCCCAGGCTGAGGCCGACGCGAAGAGGATCCGCGCGCAGGGCGAGGCAGAAGCCGCCCAGTACTATGACACCTTTGCCAAGGACGAGACGCTGGCCATCTTCCTGCGGAAGCTGGAGGCCATACGGAGGATCGCCGTCAGCGCGGCACGCAGCGGACGCCCGTTGAGCCTGGTGCTGAGCACCGACTCGCCCGTCTTCCAACTGCTCGAGCACGGGCCGTCGGAGGCGGACCTGGGAATGCTGGGCTCGCCAGAGGTGAAGGACTTGCTCGGCCCTTCCGAAACGGAAGCAGTTCCCTCTGAAGGGGAGAGCACGCCATGAGTCAGGACGAGCATCCCGTGCAGGACGACCGACGACGAACCGAGGCCGAGCCTGAGGAACTTGCCCCCGAGGCCCCCCGGCCGGTGGCGGAACCCGAGGCCGCGGGCAGCCAGGCGCTGGCCGGCGCCCTGAGGTCCGCGTTTCTGTTCCTCCGGTTCGCAATCGTCGCGCTGATAGTCGTTTACCTGCTTACCGGGCTGTTCACCGTCAAACCGGCGGAAGTGCGCTTCAAGCTGCGCTTCGGGCAACTGGTCAAGGTGATGCGCCCCGGGGACGGCGTGCAGTTCCGATGGCCGTGGGAACAGGTCACCGCCATATCGACCGAAGAGAAGGCGCTCGACCTGAAAGACGACTTCTGGCCCGGAACCGAGGAAGGGGGAGTGCGGGAACTGGTATCCCTCGACATGCGCAGGCACGGCTACCTGATCACGGGGGACATGAACATCATCCACATGAAGTATACGGCGCGCTATCGCGCCCGCGATGACGTGGACGGGGCCGTGGCGTACGCCTTCGCCGTCGACGAGCCGGAGGAGGTGCTCCGGCAGATACTGCGTTCGGCGACGTGCAAGGTCGTCGGCAGCATGCACGTCATGGACGTGATCAAGCGCCAGGACCTGTTCAGCCGCATCGAGAGGGCGGCCAGGCAGGCGCTGGCGGACTTCGAGCGGCGCTCGGGCGTTCCTCTCGGCCTGGAACTGAGCACCATCGTCCCCATAGAGATGGAGAAGGTGAAGAACCCCACGGAGCCGGGTGCCGTGAGCGACGCGTTCTTCAAGGCCCAGGACGCCGCCAGCCTCTACGACGAGCTGAAGCAGGAAGGCCAGACGGAGGCGAAGAAGATCCTCAACGACGCCGAGGCCACCAAGGCCGAGATACTGTCGGAGGCCAAGAGCTACAAGGAGCACCTGGCCCGGAGCGCAAGGGCGGATGCCCAGATGCTCGACCGGCTGTTGCCCTTGTGCGAGGGCTCCCCGACGGTGCGACGCATCCTCGTCCAATGGTTCTATGCGCGCGCCGTAGAGGAACTCATGACCAACTCGCCGGGCGCCATGATCCTGCGGCGCGCGGACGGCGCAGGAAGCCACGAGATCCGCATCGAGCTCAACAGACAGGTGCCGGAGAGACAACAGGGGAAATGACACCCTCTGCCGGCTCCGGGGTGGAACACCTCGAGGCCGGCACGGGAAAGGTAAGGAGGACGAAGTGTCCGAGACAACCGGCGAACGCGCGCTCGCGCACGAGCACATGGGCTCAGTCCAAACGCGATTGATTGTCACGTTCATCGGCGGCGTGATAATCCTTAACGCCTACCTGGCGGACGCCCTGCTATTCCGCGGGAAGCCGGCCATAGGGGCGATCAGCGGCCTGATCGGTTCCCTGTTGCTGGCGTCGTTCATCATCGGCGGTGCGATTCGGGAGATGAAGCACGGACGCATGCACATGAGCGTGCTGGTGGCCGTGGCAGTGCTGGCCTCATTCGCCCTCAAGGACTACAAAGTCGCGGGCATCGTTGCCTTCTTCATGCTCATGGCCACGCTGATCGAGCAACAGACGGCGGCCGGGGCCCGAGAATCGGTGGAGAGGCTGATGACCCTCACGCCGGTGACCGCCGAACTTGCCTCCGGCCAGCAGGTCGCCATCTCCGAACTGGCCCCGGGCAACCGCGTCAGGGTCCGCCCCGGGGACAGAGTCCCCGCCGATGGCCGGATAGTCAGCGGCGAGAGCACCATCGACGAGGCGACCATCACCGGGGAATCTGTGCCGGCTGACAAGGGCGAGAACGAGGAGGTCTTTGCCGGCACGCATAACCTCACCGGGTCCCTTGAGATCGAGGTGACCCGAACCGGCGAGGACACGACGCTGGGCAAGGTCAAGCACCTCATCCTCGACGCCGAGCAGACGCGCACAGCGTTCATGCAACTGGTCGATCGCTACTCCAGTTGGTACACGCCCGTCATCCTGATGATTGCCTTCGGCGTGTACATCTTCACGCGGGACACCAAGAACGCCGTCAGCGTGCTGGTCATCGCCTGTCCGTGCGCGTTCGTGCTGGCTACGCCGACGGCGATGGTCGCGGGCCTTTCGGCAGCGGCGCGCCTGGGGATACTGATCAAGAACGTCAGCCACCTGGAGGCCGCCGGCGACATCTCCGCAATGGTCTTTGACAAGACGGGCACGCTCACCACGGGCGCGTTGACGGTAACCCGCATGGCCCCGGTGGAGGGGGTGGACGGCGTTGAACTGCTCGAAGCGGCGGCCAGCGTCGAGCAGCACTCCCGCCATCCCGTGGCCATCGCGGTGACCAAGGTTGCGCAGCGGGCGAACCTCCCGCTGAAGGACGTACACGAGTTCCGCGAGACGCCCGGCAAGGGCGTCACAGGGCGGCTCGGCGGGGACGAGATCGCCATCGGGCGGGCCAGCTTCCTGGAGGACCATGGTGTCGATCTGTCGCGGCTCCGGAGCGACCAGCACATCGCCGCCACGGGCACCATGAGCACGCTCTACGTTGCCAAGAACGGCCAGTGCATCGGATGGGTCGGCCTGGAGGACAGGACACGCCCCGAGGCGCGGCAGTCCACTGCCGACTTGCAGGGCCTTGGCGTGAGACGGCTCTCGATGCTGACCGGCGACAGATGGGGAGTCGCCCGGAAAGTGGCGGCGGAGTTGGGCTGCACCGACGTGCAGGGCGAGTGCCTCCCCGAGCAGAAGCTCCGGCTTGTCGAGATGCTGCGCGAGGAGGGGCACATGGTGGCCGTGGTTGGCGACGGGGTCAACGACGCCCCGGCGCTGGCCGCCGGCAACCTGGGCATAGCCATGGGAGCGGCCGGCAGTGACGTGGCGATCAACAGCGCCTCCATCGCGCTGATGGCGGACGACCTGGGCCGGCTGCCTTTCCTGATTCGGCTTTCCAGAAGGCTCAGGAGGGTGATTATCCAGAACCTGATGTTCGCCGGATTCTTCGTCGGCGGCGGCATGTTGCTGGCCACAATGGGCTACCTCAGCCCGGTTGTGGCTGCGCTGCTGCACAACGTCGGCGCGTTCATGGTCATCTTCAACAGCGCCCGGTTGGTGAGGTTCGGCGAGAATATGTCGCCTTACGCCGGCACTGTCGTTGACAAGAGCAAACCAGTCCCCGTTGCCGCTTGAGGAGCCAGGCATGCCCGGGACGGACGAGAACGTAATGGAACTGATCGAGCTGACCAAGGTCTTTCGGGACTTCTGGGGTCGCGAACGCGTCAAAGCCGTGGACCACCTGAACCTGGAGGTCAGGCGGGGGGAGGTGTTCGGCCTGCTCGGGCCGAACGGCTCTGGCAAAACGACGACGGTGCGCATCGTCCTGGGGCTGCTGTTTCCCACGCAGGGCGCGGTGCGCCTATTCGGCAGGGGCCCGGGGAACGTTGACATTAAGAAACGCGTCGGCTACATGCCGGAGGAGTCTCACCTCTATTCGTACCTCAACGCCGAAGAGACGCTCGACTTCTTCGCCAGGCTGTTCGGGCTCTCGCGCCGCGAAAGGCAGCGCCGAACGGACGCGCTGATCGACATGGTGGGCCTCAAGAGGGCCCGTCGGCGCCCGCTGGGTGAGTTCTCCAAGGGCATGGCGCGCCGCATCGGCCTGGCCCAGGCGCTCATCAACGACCCCGACCTGCTCATCCTGGACGAGCCGACCACCGGACTGGACCCCGTCGGGGCGCGCGAGATGAAGGACCTGATACTAACTCTGCGGGAACGGGGCAAGACGGTTTTCGTCTGCAGCCATCTGTTGAGCGACGTGGAAGAGATCTGTGACCGCATCGGCATCCTGTACGGCGGCAAGAGCCGGGCGCTCGGAACGGTCAAGGAACTGCTGACTGCGGAGGACGTGACCCAGATACGCGCGCCAAAGCTCGACAAACAGATTCTGGATAGCGTGGTCAAGATGATCCGGGAAGCAGGCGGCGCGGACAGCACCGTGGAGGTCAGTTCGCCGACGCGTCGCCTGGAGGAGTTCTTCCTCAACGTCATAAACGAAGCCCGGCGCGAGCGCCTGATGACGGCGGGCGCCGAGATGGGGGGCGGCACGGCGGAGTTCCTGGGCAAGCCCGAGGCCGAGGGAGAAGCGCTCCTCGAAGAGCTCGTACTGGCGGGTCAGGAGGCGGAATCCGAGATTCTGGACAAGCCCGCTCAGCCGACACCGGCCCTCCCGCGCCGCGAGGACAGGGCCTTCATCGACGATCTGGTCAGCAAGGGGGCCGCGGAAGACGGGGGTATCGAGGAATCCCCCGGAACCGGGCCACAGGCTGCCGTCACGCCGGACAGCGACGTTCGCGACCGCGTCTTGCGAGAACTGATGGACCAGGCAGACGAGGATGCACAGGACGATGATGAAGACAGTCAGTAAAGCCTGGGATTGGTTCCTGCGGCGCATGCCCGAGGTGTTCCTGTTCCTCTTCCTGGTCTGCATGTCGCCGTTGGTCGTCCTGGTCGGGCGGGGCCTGGTCAAGCATGTCGTGCGCTTCGTGGGGGGGCCGGGCGCGTACCTGGGTTCCCTGTCCGATGATCCCTGGTTGACAGCGGCAATCGGGGTGTGCATCGCGGGCACGGCTCTTATGGTCTATGTGTTCGCGCGACACTGGGGTGCCATCTGGGCCGTGGGGCGCAAGACGGTTCGGGAGGCCCTGCACCGGAAGGTGACCATCGTCCTGCTGCTGTTCTTCGTGGTGCTGATGCCGTCGCTGCCGTTCGTGCTCAAGACCGAGGGGACGCCAAAGAGCCAGGTGCAACTGGTGCTGCTCTATTCCCTCTGCCTGGCGCTTGTTCTGATGTCCCTCGTGGCCATTTTCCTGACCACGGCCAGCGTCTGCTCCGAGGTGGAGCACAAACAGGTTCACATAACGGATACGAAGCCGCTGCGGCGCTGGCAGTTCCTGCTGGGGAAGTGGTTCGGCGTGGTTGTTCTGTGCACGGTCGTTCTGTCCTTGATGACTGCGGGCACGTACGCCTTGAGCGTCTATGTGGCGCAGCCGCCGAACTACGACGAGATGCCCGCAGCGGACGCGGCGCGGCGCAAGTTCCAGCAGTTGGCCCTGGCCAGAGAGGTGTTTGTGACGCGTCGCTCGGTCACGATAGACCTGCCGGACGTCAGCGAGAGAGTGAACAAGGAAGTGGCCGAACTGATGGCGACGCAGGGCCCTACGCTCGTGTATCAGCGCCGCAAGGGCCTGACCAAGAAGTATTGGGCAGAATACCAGACGGCAGATCAGAACAGCGGCATCTTCTGGCGATTCGCCGGCTTGAAGCCCGGCAGAACCGAGCCGATACAGATCCGGTTCAAGGCCATTGGGAGTACGGGCGGCCGCATCATGGGCCGTTTCATCCCATGCTGGGGGCAGGAGACGCCAATGGAAGAGGACAGCGTCAAGGCGCGCCTCACTCTGCGGCGCTCGGACTATGACCTGTGGTCGCCGCCGGAGGGTTGGGTTGCCAACGCCTTCCACGAGTTCTCTCTGCCCGCCCGTTACATCAGCCCTGAAGGCAGGTTCTATCTGGCGTTCGAGAACCACAGCGGCGTGGCCGTGATGTTCGACACCATCCACCCCATCGAGGTGCTCCAGCCCGAAGAAGGTTTCCTGCCGAACTACTATCGCGCCGTTCTTGTGCTGGTATGTCACGTCGCTCTGCTGGCGGCACTGGGCCTTATGGCCGGGTCGCTGTTCAGCTTCCCGGTGGCCAGCCTTGTAGTGTTCTGTCTGTTCGTCGGGGGTATGGTGAGTTCCTGGTTCTACAGCGAGTTCGTGGTGCCCACAGGCATTATCGAACTCTCTTCGGTCACGTTCTACCTGGACCAGGCGTGGCGATTGTTTGCCACGGTTGTCGTCCAAGTAATGCCCGACTTCGGCAGCTTCAGCCCCCTGGGCGACCTGGTCAACGGGAGGTTGGTCTCGCTCGGCCACGTGTCCCGCGCGGCCGCCGTGCTGGTCTTCATCAAGGGCGGCGCCGCACTCCTGATAGGGATGTTCTTCTACGGGCGGCGAGAGCTGGCGCGGGTCATCGTCTGAGACGGGAGACGGCTGGACGTGCACACGAAGCTGAAACGTTTTTTTCTGCTGGTGCTCGCAGTGGCTCTCCTTGCGGCAACCGGCACGGCTGTGCGTCCCCTCAGCGAGATGAGGACCCGCTACGAGCTGACCAACGAACCCGTCACTGGCGTCAGCCCGCAGCTCGCCCTCGCAACGCAGGTGTTCGGCTGGGCACGGGGCATCATCATTGACGTGATCTGGATTCGCATGGAGGCGCTCAAGCGCGAGTGTCGCTACTACGAGATGGTCCAACTGGCTGACTGGGCGTGCAAGCTGGCGCCGCGAATCCCTACCGTCTGGGACATCCAATCATGGAACATGGCGTACAACGTCACCGTCTACATCGACAAGTACGAGGAACGCTGGCCCTGGGTGAAGACCGGCATGGAACTGCTGCGTGATCAGGCCATCCCCGCGAACCCGAACTCGATCGTGCTCTACCAGCGCCTGGCATGGTTGATCTTCCACAAGATCGGCCAGGAGGACGACAACGCCCACATGTTCTACAAGGAAGCGTTTGCCCGGCTCATGCACGAGGCCCTCGGAGGCAGCGGAGACAGGGATACGCTTCAAAGCTTCATCGACGCGCCCGAGACGGTGGAGGAACTGCGCCAGGACGAAGACGTCGCCTATATCATCGACACGTGCAACCGCCTGGGCTTCGACATCGTGTCGGGTTTCTTCCTCTGGTACCACGACGTCAAGGCCGTGCCGGAGCAGGTCAATGATCTGCTCGGCCGCCCGGACAACGTCGCGCCGCTGAAGAGGATCGCGGCCTATGTGCGCGCGAAGAAACTCAGGGAGGAACTCAGGCTCGAGCCGGAACGCATGTTGAAACTGGTGGACGCATATGGCCCGTTCGACTGGCGCGGCCCGTACGCGCACGCCGTTTACTGGGCCGTGGTGGGGCTGGAGAGATTGGCCGAGGCGCAGGGACGGTTGGACGCCATGGTGGATGAATACGGCCTGCCCGAGCCGCGCGGCCGCGCAGAGTTCGATTACCTGTTCGACGACAGCGAGGGGATTTACGAGTGGGAGCGGATCAACCTGGAACGCGTGATATACGGCTCTCTCCAGAGTCTGGTGCGACAGGGCAGGATGTTGTTCAACGATAAAGGCCTGTGGCTCAAGGAATGGGGGCCGGACTACCGGTTTGCGGATGCCGTAGTGGTGCTTTTTGACCGGGCGTGGAAGACGTGGCTCCCCAGGTACCGGAAGGGCATCCGCAGCGGCTATGTCACCTTCCTGGGCGGAGGAGTCGCGGAGTTCTACTTCATGGGCGACAACGACAAGTCGCGCGAGTATTACGACATGCTCAAGGAGGAGTTCCCCGAGCACGTCGGCAAGATGTCTTACGACGACTACCTTCAGGCAAGGATCATGCGCTACACGGTTGACCTGACGTTCGAAGATACCGCGATGACCTTCAGCGAGGTCCGCAGGTTGGTCCGCGGCCTGTACTCCAGGGCCTTCCTGAACCTGGCCTACGGCGAGGAAGACGTGGCGGCCAAGCTGGAGAAGCAGGCGGAATCCCTCGCCAACGGCTTCGCGCCCGAGCGGGCCGAACGCCTGCTGCGCGAACGGGTCCGCGCCGACGAGATCCGCCGCTCCGTGCTCGTGGACCTTCTCACCGGCCAGGTGAGAGCCTCCCCCGTGGCGATCGCAAACCTGAAAGCCAAACTCGGCCCTGAGACTGTGAAGAGCATCCTCGAATCGGTGGAAGGGACCGACAGGGGCCTGCCTGAAACGGAAGAGGTGCCGGATGAGCTGAAGACGAAGCCCAGCTTGCAGTGAAGAGACCGGCTCAGGTCCCCCGTCGGCGAGCAACTCCGGAAGCCGCCTGGCGTGTTGCCCTTATGCGTCCCCGTTCTCAGGGTCTTCCCATCGCAGGACGCGGTCGGCAGCCTCAGCCAGGTCGCGGGCACAGGCGTCGGCTTCACAGGTAGGCCCCGAGCCGACCAGTATCGTGCGACAGCCGGCCCTCCTTCCGGCCTCGACGTCGCGGGCCGAATCCCCGATGACGTAGGACCTGTCGAGCACAACTCCCCATTGGCGCGCCGCCTCCAGGATCATCCCGGGGGCAGGCTTCCGGCACTCGCACGTGCGCGCATACGCGGCCACCTCGCCGTCCGGCAAGTGCGGGCAGTAGTAGAACGCGTCGATGCCCGCCCCGGCGCCGGCCAACTCCTTGTTGAGCATGTCATGGATGGTGGCCAGGTCATCCTCGGTAAGCCACCCGCGGGCAATCGCACTCTGGTTCGTGACGACAAGGAGGAGGAAACCGGCTTCACGCAGGCGCCTAAGGGCGGCCGGCACGCCCCCCAGCACGCGCACCTGGTCCGGCCTGGAAAGGTAGCCGACGTCCTGTATCAAGACGCCGTCGCGGTCCAGGAAAACGGCTCGCCTCTGTACGCTCAAATCAGTCCCTTCCACTTTCTGAGCACCCACTCCGCCCCCATCAGCGCTGCGAACACGGCGAAGAAAGGCCAGCTGTCCCAGATGTCCTTCCGCTGACGCATGGTCAGTTTGACGGGCTCGCCTCTTGCCTTGAGTTCCCGGAAGAGCTCGTCGGCCTGCAAGTAGGAGAAATACCGGCCTCCCGATTCCTCCGTTACCGCCGATATCCTGCGCAGCAGCTTCAGGTTGGCGATGGGGTCCTCAAGCTCCGGGTTGGCGTCGCTGACGTGGAACAGGGCTCGATCCTCGCCAAGCGTAACGCCTTCGCGACGGGCCTTCACGGCAACGGTGTGGTCGCCCGGCGCTGAGGAGCTGTAACGGGCCGTGTAGAATCCTTCGCGCCGCGAGAACGTGCACGGCAGCGCCACGCTGTGGCCGTCAGGGCCAGTCACCGTGAGCGACAGCTCGGCGTCCGCGATCGGCTTCTCCTCCGCCCCGGTGACTTTCACGTTGATCGCCAGGGATTCGTCGACAAGGACCAGTTGCCTGCCGGGCTCCACGCGCACGCGTGTTTCGGGCTTTTCTGCCGCGCCTGAGGCCCACAAAGCCAGTTGCCGCCAGAATCTGCGGTGATGATCCTGCGTTTCCTGCTCCGTGAAGAACCAGCGGAACGTGCTGTCCACCAACAGGCAGGCGACCCGACCGCGACCGGATCGCAGCACGACGAGCAGGGGATTGCCGTCCTGGTCTTGCGCCAGCACGGTTGCGCCCCGTTTGGCGCTCAGGCCGACGAACGCGCCCGCCAGCGCCGGCATGTCGGACCATATCTCCAGCGTCTCCGCGGCGTCGGCGCCGAGGGCGATTGCCGCGTGTGCCGCGTGCTCCTCGACGACGTGGAATTCGCGTTTGCCCGGGGCGCGGCGGACGGCCCCGCTCACCTGCACGGGCAGCACGTCTCTGAGGGCGGTGGTTTGCCAACCGTCCTCGTCCCAGCCGTCCTCACCCACGAGGACGATCAGCCCCTTGCCCTCGTCCTGCACGGCTGTCTTGAGTTCGTCGATCCGGCCGGCCGGGAAACCGGATGGGGGGATGTTCCCGATGATCATGACTTCGTAGCGCTCGGGGTCGGTCTGTGGCTCCGGCAGTGTGTCGCCGGGCAGGACCAGCACGCGCCGCACGAGCAACTGCTGGGTAGCCGCCAGGGAGTGGGTCACGAACTTGCTCTCGGGCCGCACGACGTCGAAGAAACCCACGCTCAGGCCCTCGCTGACCACCTTCACGAACGTGCTGACCGTGTTGTTGCTGTCCAGCAGCTCGCCCGGCAGGGGTTCCGCACGCACGGTAGCCTTGAACTCGCCTTTCGCCTCGGGCACGACGTTGAACTCCAGAGGGACGATCTCCTCCGCGTGTGACACGCCCACTTCCTTCCACTGCGTCTCCATGCCCGGGAAGTCCACCCGGACACTGACCTGTTGGTCCTGGCACCCTCGACACAGTATGCGCGCTCGCACGGGAAAGCTGGTGAACAGGGGCACGGACCGTGGAGCCGCGACCTCCAGCATCTTGACGTCACGCAGTTGAGAGGTGGCGGCGTCCTGGCCCACGCCGATGGTGTAGATGGGCACGCCTTGCTCGTGCACCGCCGCCGCGACGTCCACCGGATCGGGAGGGCCCAGGTTGTGCGAGCCGTCGCCGAAGATCACTATCGCGTCGCTCCGCCCACCGGCCAGTTCGGCGGCCGCCTGCTCCAGGGCCAGCCCGTATGCGCTGTACCGCGTCTCACCGGGGTCCCCGCGGCGCGAGGATGTCAGGAGGCCGCGCGCGAACTCCGCCCGTATCAACTCGTACCTCTCCTCCAGGTCTGCCACGTCCCCCGCATGGCTGTCCAGCAGTGCATTGATGGCGTCGAAGCGGCTCGCGCCACTGGCGGTGTCGCTTATGCCCAGCATTGAGCCGCTGCGGTCCACAAGGAAGACCAGAGGACGTTTGGAGATCTCGTGATGGATGATCTCCAGGCTCGGGCGGAGAAGGCAGAGCAGCAGCACGGCGATGGCGGCGAACCGGAGCGTGAGCAGGACGAACTTCGTCCCGCCGGATATGGACCGGCTGGTGCGGCGATAGCCTGCAATGGAAAGTGCCGCCAGCACGACGGCCACGGCCGCCAACGCCGCCGGTTCGATGAAGGGCCTGAAGGCAAGCCCCGTCTCTTCCATGACCACCCCCACGCACGCCGCGAAGGTCTCCGCGCGCTATTCTACGAACGCTGTTGCGGGCGTTTCAACGGGGCCTGCGGGCCATCCATCACTCGGTGCCGGGTTCCCGGAAGACCGCTCCGGTGGCGGCGCTGGTGACGAAGTATGCGTAGCGTGCCAGGTAGCCGGTGGTGATCCTGGGCTGCGGGGGAGTCCACGCCTGCCGGCGCTGGTCCAGTTCCTCTTCGCTCACTTTCAGGTCAATCCGCCGCCCCGGGATGTCTATCTCGATGGTGTCGCCGTCCCTGACCAGGGCGATCGGCCCGCCCGCCATGGCCTCCGGGCTGACGTGCCCGATGCACGGCCCGCGCGTGCCGCCGCTGAAGCGCCCGTCCGTGATGAGCGCGCAGCTGTTGCCCAGCCCCATGCCGATCAGAGCCGACGTGGGGTTGAGCATCTCGCGCATTCCGGGACCGCCCTTCGGGCCTTCGTAGCGGATGACCAGGACCTGCCCGGCCTCGACCTGCCCGTCCATGATGGCGCTCATGCAGTCGTCTTCGCTCTCGAACGTCCGGGCCGGCCCGGCGAAGCGCATCATGGACTCGTCCACGGCGCTCTGCTTGACCACGGCGCCGTCGGGTGCCAGGTTCCCCTTGAGCACAGCCATGCCGCCCTCGCGGTGGTAAGGATTCTCCACGGAACGGATGACGTCTTCGTCCGCGACCTCGGCGGCGTCGGCGATCTCGTGTGTGGTGCTCCCGGCGACAGTCGCGCAGTCGGCGATGACGCTCTTGAGCCGCTTCAGCGCGGCGGGGATGCCGCCCGCGTAGAACAGGTCCTCCATGAAGTAGTCGCCGCCGGGGCGCAGGTTCGTGATGTGCGGGACCTGGCGGCTCACCTCGTCGAAAAGCTCCAGGGGCAGTTCAACGCCCGCCTCGTGCGCGATGGCCGGCAGGTGCAGGCAGGTGTTCGTCGAGCCGCCCAGCGCCATGTCAATGACCACGGCGTTGCGCATGCTCTGTTCCGTAATGATCTGCCGGGCGGTGATGCCTTCTTTGACAAGGTCGAGGACCCGCACGCCGCTCTCGTAGGCGATCCGGTCCTTGGCGCTGTCCACGGCCAGCGCGGCCGCGCAGCCCGGCAGGGACATGCCCATCGCTTCCGTGGCGCAGGCCATCGTGTTGGCGGTGTAAAGGCCCTGGCAGGAGCCGATGCCCGGGCAGGCGCAGAGTTCCAGTTGCGTCATCTCCTCGTCGTCTATCTCACCGGCCTGCCGCCGCCCGATCGCCTCGAACGTATCCCGCACCAGGGACAGCCGTACGGGCTGCTCCTGGCCCTTCTTGCGATGATGGCCGGCCAGCATCGGCCCGGCCGTCACCACGATGCCCGGGATGTCGATGCGCGCGATGCCCATCAACATGCCCGGCGTGATCTTGTCGCAGTTCGTCAGCAGGACAAGGCCGTCGAGCTGGTGCGCCTCGGCGACGGCCTCGACGCTGTCGGCGATCAGTTCGCGCGAGGGCAGCGAATAGTGCATGCCGTCATGGCCCATCGCGACGCCGTCGCAGATGCCCGGGATGCCGAACAGGAACGCGACGCCGCCCGCCGCGCAGACGCCGCGCTCGATGTGGCGCTCCAGCCGCTTCATGCCGGCGTGGCCGGGGATCAGGTCGTTATAGCCCGTGGCGACGCCGATCAACGGCTTGCCCACCAGGTCGGGCGAGTAGATGCCGGTCGCGTAAAGGAGGGCGCGCGTGGGTGCCCGTTCCAGCCCGATTGTCACCTTGTCGCTTCTCAGTGCCATCTTCCGTGCTCCTCAGGGTCCCTGCCTACCGCTTACAACGCCAACCGGCCCAGCGTATCGCGTTCCGCCCGGACTGTCAAACTGAACGCCCCGGATCCACGTCCCGCAGGCGCATGCGAACCCCGCGGGCCGTTAACACCCGTTGAAGAATGTAGCTCAGCCGCCCCCGGCTGAGAACGCCACAGGCGAGGGCGCCTGTGCTACACCGATACGGCCCGTCGCGCAGGCATTCTCCGGTGAATCCTCGTTTTTCAGCGGGCTGTTATGGCCTGATGGGCTTGTACCAGTACGCGTCAGCCGAACTGCTCATCGTGCTCCCCGATATTCGGTCCGATACGTGGACAATTGTGCGACTCCTTGACGAAATGAAGCGAACGCGAGAAGTCAGCGGGGAAAGCTCGGATAGCGGAGCAGACAGTTCCCAAGACACATAGGGAATCATAGGTGGGTGACGTGCTGAGGGAGCTATGACAGTCGGCAGCGTCCGCACCTACCTCGTCACGATCCCGCCCGGCTGGCCCGGGAAGTAAGCGGCCTGAGGAGAATCTTCCGTGGGTCGGCTTTCTGACGCCGCGGCCGAGACGGCCGCGCTACCCATATCCGGGTAGCCCCCGGCGTCTCGCCGGGGGGACAGTGCAAGCCCGTCACTTGAATACTTTCTCAGCCGGGGGCGGCTGAGCTACATTCGCCAAGGCGCAGCTACCCAGCCAGGAGCATCTGGAGCAGGGCCCGCTCGGCATGGAGGCGGTTCTCGGCCTGGTCGAAGACGACCGACTGCGGCCCCTCGATGACCTCGTCCGTTATCTCCTCGCCGCGGTGCGCCGGCAGGCAGTGCATTACGATCGCCCCTTCGGCCGCGGAACCGAGCAGCGCCGCGTCGATGCAGAATCCCTCGAACGCCCGACGCCGGCGCTCGGCCTCCTCCTCCTGACCCATGCTGACCCAGACGTCCGTGTAAAGGACCTTTGCGTCCCGGGCCGCATCGGCGGGGGAGTGGACCGTGCCGATCCGCGCGCCCGTCTCGGAGGCAAGCGCCTCCACCCGGGCCGTGAAGTCCGCGTCGAAGCCGTAACCCTCGGGGCACCCCACGACGAACCCCATCCCGAGCCGCGCGCAGATGACCGCCAGCGACCGGGCGACGTTGTTGGCGTCCCCGATGTAGGCGACCTTCAGGTCGGCCGACTCGCCGAGGTGCTCCTGCATGGTCAGCACGTCGCCGAGGGCCTGGCACGGATGGGCCACGTCGCTCAGGGCGTTGATGACCGGTATCGTCGCGTGCGCGGCGAGCAACTCGACGGTCTCGTGCCGGCGCACGCGGGCCGCGATACCGTCCACGTATCGGGACAGCACGCGCGCGCCGTCCCGGACGGGCTCCCGCACGCCGAGGTTGACGTCGTCCTTGGACAGGTAGGTCACGTACCCGCCAAGCTGCGTCATCGCGACCTCGAAAGAGACGCGCGTCCGCATGGACGCCTTCTCGAAGACGAGCGCGAGCGTCTTGCGCTCCAGGGTCGGCTCGAGCGTGCCCGCCCGCGCCTGCGCTTTGAGGTCCTTCGCGAGCGCCAGCAGTTCGCGGATGCGTGCCGCGTCCCAATCGAAGAGCGTCACCAGGTGCATCGTCTTCTCCGCCATGTCAGATCTCCCCCTGCTGGGCCGCGTTGAGGGCCTCGTCCAGAACGTCGAGTCCCTCGTCGAGCACGTCGCGGGGCACGTTCAGCGCGGGCAGCAGGCGCAGGACGGTCCCGTGCGTGCAGTTGATCCGCAGCCGCTTGTTCAGGCAGTATTCGAAGACGGGCCCGCCGGGCCGGTTCAGGTTGAGCCCGCACATCAGGCCCCGCCCCCGCACGTCCTCGACGATGGAGTAGCGCGCGGCCATGTCGTTGAACCGCCCGAACACGTGCTCGGAAGTCCGGTGACAGGTCGTCAGGAGGTCCTCCTGCTCGATCGTGCGGAAGGTCGCCAGCGCAGCCGCGCAGGCCAGCGGGCTGCCGCCGAAGGTCGAGGCGTGCGTCCCCGGCACCAGGCTCGCGGCCACTTCGGCCGACGCCGTCATCGCGCCGATCGGCATCCCGCTGCCGAGCGCCTTGGCCAGCGTCATGATGTCCGGCTCGATGCCGTAGTGCTGGTAGCCGAACCACTCTCCCGTGCGGCCCATGCCGCTCTGCACTTCGTCCGCGATGAGCAGGATGCCGCTGTCGTCGCAGAACTCCCGCAGCCCGGTCATGAACGCGTCGGCGGCGACGTTGATACCGCCCTCGCCCTGGACGGGTTCGACCATTACGGCGCACGTCTCCTCATCGGCGGCCGCTGCGACGGCGTCCAGGTCGTTCATCGGCACGTGGCTGAACCCCGGCAGCAGGGGCAGGTAGCCCTTGTGGTATTTCTCCTGGCCGGTGGCCGTGATGGCGGCCATGGTCCGCCCGTGGAACGAGTCGAGCATGGTGATGATTTTGTAGCGGCCCTCGGCCTGCTTGTAGAGCCGGGCCAGCTTTATGGCGGCCTCGACGGCTTCGGCGCCGCTGTTGCAGAAAAAGCACTTGCCGCCGAAGCTGTGCTCGCTGATCGCGCGCGCCAGCTCGCCCTGCGGCGGGATGTAGAAGGTGTTGTCCACGTGCATCAGCATAGCAGCCTGGCGCTGGATGGCCGTCACCACCCGCGGGTGGCAGTGGCCCAGCAGCGTCGTGCCCCAGCCCGGCATGAGGTCGATGTAGCGGTTGCCCTCGACGTCCCAGATGTGAGAGCCCTCCGCCCGCACGAACGCGATGGGGAGGCGGGAGTAGTTGCCGATCACGTACCGCTCGAAAACCTGCTGGATTTCCTCGATGGTCATCCCGGACCTCTCCTCAGTTGTCAGTCGAAGATCGCGTCCACAAAGGCGTCGGCGTCGAACGGCACCAGGTCGTCAACCTTCTCGCCCAGGCCGATGAACTTCACCGGGATGTCGACCTGGTCCTTTATGCCGAAGATGACGCCGCCCTTGGCCGTTCCGTCGAGCTTCGCCATGACGATGCCGGTCAGGCTTATGCCCTCGTTGAACTTGATGGCCTGGCTTATCGCGTTCTGCCCGGTCGTCGCGTCGAGGACCATCAGCGTCTCGTGCGGCGCGCCGGGCAGCTTCTTGCCGACCACGCGGCTGATCTTCTGCAGCTCCATCATCAGGTTTCGCCGCGTGTGAAGCCGTCCGGCGGTATCGATGATCAGGACGTCGTACTCGCGCGCCAGCGCCTTCTCAACCGCGTCGAAGGCGACGGCCGCCGCGTCGGCGCTCTCGTTCTTGACGATGTCCACCCCGACCCGCCCGGCCCAGACTTCGAGCTGTTCGACGGCGGCCGCGCGGAACGTGTCGCTCGCCGCCAGCAGCACTCGGTGCCCGTCCTGGAGTAACCGGTGCGCCAGCTTGGCGATCGTAGTTGTCTTGCCGGACCCGTTCACGCCCGCGACCATCACCACGGTGGTGCCGTCCTGTGCCAGGCGGAGGCCGGTGTCCCAGTCGCTCAATTGGTCCTTCATCATGCGCTTGAGGAAGTCCAGGACCTCGTCCGGCTCCCTGACGGCGCCTTCCTCGTGGGCTGCACGGAGTTGCTCGCAGAAGCGCATGACGGCCTTCGGGCCGAGGTCCGCCACGTAGAGTTGCTCCTCGATCTCGGCCAGCAGGTCCTCGTCCAGCGAACGGTGCAGGGACAGCACGGCCCGCAGGCCGCCGGCCATCTTGCTGCGCGTCTTCTGGAGGCCGGCCCGCAGCGTGCCCAGGACTCCCTTGCCGGAGGCGTCCTGCGCGGGGTCCGCCGCCTTCTTCCTGAAAAGGCCAAAAGGCACCATGTGCTCCATCCACGTGAACGGTAACGCCCGGCTCTACGTCCGGGCTTCTGCTCGATCCTTGAGCTTGCACAGCTCGACGAACGACACGGTTTCCTGCCCGATGCTTATCCCGGGCTTCGGCGCACCGTGAAAATCGCTGCCGCCGCTGACAAGCAAGCCGTAGCTGTTGCACAGGTCGAGCAGCCTCTTTTCGTCTTCCGCCGAATGCCTCGGGTAGTGGACTTCCAGGGCGTCCAGGCCCTCGTCCACGAGCCCGTCCAGGTAACACTCCAGCCCCTCCAGCAGGCCCGGATGACACAGCACAGAGCAGCCGCCGGCCGACCGTATCAGCTCAATGGTCTCTGCGGGCGCCATCTCCTGCTTCGGCACGTAGCCGGGCCGGCCGACTGAGATGTACTGCTCGAAGACGTCCCTTATGCTTCGGCAACAGCCGCGTTCCACCATCTCCTGGGCGACGTGGAGCCGGCCGACCGAACCGCCGTTCGCGCGCCGAAGCACGCCCTCGCTCTCAACGCCCAGCCCGAGTTCCTGGAGTTTCTGCACCATGAGGTGAATGCGCTCGACGCGCGCCGCACGCAGCCCGGCCAGCCTGCCGGAGAGCGTTGCGTTCCCCTCGTCCAGGAACAGCCCCGCTATGTGCATCTCGACCTGCTCGCCGCCGGCGGGCATCGGCGCGTAGGCTGTGAACTCAGCGCCGGCCACCACCACCAGGCCAATGCCTAACGCCGCCTCCCGGGCCGCGGCGATTCCCTCCAGCGAGTCATGGTCCGTCAGGGCAATTGCGGACAGGCCGGCCTTCGCCGCGAGCGCCGGAAGCTCTTCGGGCGGCACGGAGCCGTCGGACGCCGTCGAGTGCAGGTGCAGGTCCGCCCTGGCCTCGGGATCGGGCTTCAGGTCCAGGACCACCCTTGTGTTGTAGATCCGGTCGAGCACGCCGTTCACGAATGTAGGGGAGTTCTCGGTGCTGTATTTCTTGGCCAGTTCGATTGCCTCGTTGATAGCCACCTTGGGCGGGGTCTCGCGCCGGAAAAGCAGCTCGTAGACGCCCAGGCGCAGGATGTTGCGGTCGCTGACGGCCATCCGCTCCAGCTCCCAGTTCTCGGCGGTCTGGCGGATGACCTCGTCCAGGGAGTGCTGATGCGCAATGCAGCCTTCGACCAGTTGCATTGCGAGCTGCGCGACTTCAGCCGGAGCGCGCTCGGCGCAGAAAGCGTGCAGTTCATCCACCGCGCGATGCGCCACCAGGTCACGTTGATAGAGCGCCTGCAGGGCGAGTTCACGCGCTTGCGTCTGTTTTCTCAAAGATGTTTACCGCACGAAGTGGAACCGGTAGGGGGCGACCGATATCCGGAAACGCGCCCGGCTTCCGCAGGCTTGCGGGCCGGGGCCCGACACGCCGGCAGGGCGTCCGGCCAGCGCGCTTCACTCCGAGGACATCTGCTCCAGCAAATCGGCCATCTCGATGGCGGCCAGCGCGGCCTCCGCCCCCCGATTGCCGGCGCGAGCGCCCGCCCGGTCGACCGCCTGCTCGATCGTGTCCGTGGTGATCACGCCGAATATGACCGGCAGGCCCGTCTCGAGGCTCACCCGCGAGACGCCTTTGGCCGCCTCAGAGGCGACGAAGTCGAAGTGCGGCGTCTGGCCGCGCAGCACGGCGCCGAGACACACGACCGCACTGAACCTGCCCGTCTCGGCCACCTTCCGTGCCGTCAGCGCCAGCTCGAACGCGCCCGGCACGCGGAAGACTTCCACGTCCTCCGGGGCCGCGCCGTGCCTGAGCAGACAGTCCAGCGCGCCGCTGAGCAACCTGCTGGAGAAGAACTCGTTGTAGCGGCTCACGACCAGCGCGAAACGCTTCCCGCCGGCGTTCAGCTTGCCTTCGTATTGCTTTGTCTCTGCCATTTCATCCTCGTCACCAGGAGGGGCGCCTCGCCCGTCGCACGGACGAACACAATACTATAGGGAATGCGGCGGGGCGGCGCAAATGTTTTCGGGCCGACAAGCCGCGCCCCGTCAGCTGCCCCGCCTCAACCCGGGGAGCGCGAGTTCCTGCACCAGGCCGGTGTCTATGTCACCGGCGAGTGCGTCCCGCACCTCCGCCTTCGCGGTGAAGTAGAGCACCTGCCAGCCCGCCTTCACGATGCGCCTCAGCACTTCCAACTGGCGCTCGAGCCGCACGGCGTCAGCCTTGACGAACGGGTCGTCCATGATGAAGAATCCGGCCTGGCCGCCCAGCAGCGCCTCGCCCAGCGCCAGGCGGACGCTCAGGTAGAGCTGATCGTAGGCGCCGCCGGACAGCCATTCGGCGTCGAGCGTTTCCCCGCCGGCCGTCCGCACGTGGACCTTCCGTTCATCGTCCTCATACTCGTAGAGGACCGCCTCGTAGAGGCCGCCGGTGATCTCGGCGAACCGTCGGCTGACGGCGCTGTCCGGGCCGAAAAGCTCGGCCACCTTCTCCTCTTCGTCGCGGCCTATTTCCTCGAACACCGCAATAGCCTGGCGCGCCAGCTCGGCGCGGTCCTCGTGCTCTCGCACGAAGGCCTCCAGTCGCGCGTGAATGCGTTCCAGTTCGCCGGTCGTCTCGCAGAGGACGCGGTCGTCCTCCGGGCGCAGTACATCGTTGGCCCGCCGCGCGACGTCGTCGAGTTCGCTCCTGAATCGCGTCGCCGACTGCTGCAACTCCCGGCGCTCCCGGGTGAGCCTGTCCCGGTCCGCAACGAGCGCGCTGACTGTCTGCTCCGAGTGAACCACGCCCTGCGCCGCGTCGGCGAACTCCGCGTAGGGCGCAAGTGATTCGGCCCAGAACGCCAGGCTCTCTGCCGGCTGCTGCGCGTCGCCCCCGAGGCGGTCCGCCAGGACGGCGGCGCCGGCGTGGAGCCTCTCGCGCAGCCCCCTCTGCTCCTCCAACTGGCCGCGGTATTCCTCACGTGTCTGTGCGCCCGAGGTCCCTCGTATCTCCTCTATGGCCCCAACGGCGTCGGTGATGCCCTTCTCCGCCTTGGGGACCTCGCCTTCTGTGATTTTCTCGAACTCCTTCCCGGCCTGCACCAGCTCCGCTCGAAGCCGGCTGGCCGTTCCGTCGGCCCTGATGCGCCGGCTCTCCAATTCGGTTATGGCGGACCTGATCTGCCCGCTGGTCTCTCCGAGGAGTGCAACCCGGGCGGCTTCCTGCCGGGCGCGCGCGAGCACCGCCGCCGCCTTCCCGCGCCTTCGCGCCTGTCGCAGGAGCAGCCCGAGACAGGCCAGGCCGGGCAGACCAAAGAGCGCCGCCAGTGCGAACGCCCACGTCCCGCCCCGCAGCAGGCCGGCCCCTAGGGCCAGCGCCGACAGCCCCGCCAGCACGCCGAAGCCCCACTTCAGCGCGCCGGTCCAGGCTTCTCCGCGCGCCGTCCGTTCCTCGGCACTGTCATGTTCACGCAGGACGTAGCGCAGGTCTTCTATGGCCTCAGACTGGCGGCTCAGTTCCGCCAGCGTCTGCTCGGTCTCTCTCAGTTCGGCCTGGAGCCCCTCGATTCTCGTTCGGGTCTCAGCGGCCTTCGCTTTCAGTTCCTTGACCCGATCGCGGGTGCGCTGGATGGCGCCCTCGTTGTCGCGCCACGTCTGCTCGGCTTCTTCGCTGAACTGCAGCAGGGCTTCCAATCTGCCAAGCGACTTTTCGACCCGGCCCAGCGCCTCACGGCACGTGTGGTAGGTATCGCGCTTGCGCGCGTCCTCTTGCTCTCTCAGGTCCCTCTCCACGCGCGCCAGTTCCTCGGCCGTCTCGGCCAGGCGGCGTTCGCTTTCGTCGAATCCCGCGGCCTGGACTCTCTCCCGAAGCTCCTCGACATCCGCCGTGAGCTGCCCCGCGCTCTCGATGCGCGCCTTCAGCTTCCCGTCGGGTTCGGCGTTCGAGATGCGCAGGTCCTTTTCGGTGAGCTTGCCGATGCCGCGCAGCGCGGCCTTCACCGCCTCGATGTCGCGCGTCCTAAGGCCGGTCAGGTGGTTGGTCACGCCGGAGTAGATGGCGGGGGCCGTAGCGATCTCAAGGTCGCTGTTGCGGATGATGAAGATGTTGCGCCAGTAGTCCGGGCCGATCTCGCTGCACTCGTCGAGGCTGCCCGCCTCGGGCAGCTTCCGCCCGTCAACGATGACGTAGCCGTCCGGGGTTTCGTCCACACGGTTGATGTTCTGCAGCGACTTCGCCCCGCCCCCGAGCGACATCCGCACGAGCGCCTCGATGGTGAGGGTCTTGCCCTCCTCGTTGCGGGCGAAGAAGAGCGTGAAGCCCCCCGGCCGCATCACGCCCGTGTCGCACAGGGGGCCGTATCGGCGTATGGAGAACTCTTCGATCCTCACAGTGCCTCCATCATGGCCCGCGTGGCCATCTCCAGCAGCGCCCGGCGCCGCTCGCCGTCACCTTCGCGCTCTTCGAGACGTTCCCGGAACTCGACGAACAGGTCATTGCCCAGGACGCGCGAGATGTCGCCGAACGTTGGGGGTACCTCGAGGCAGTCGCCCGCCGCGTCCTTGACTTCCCGTACCAGTTGCTCCTCGGTCCGCCCCAGGGCGGCGGCGTCCACGTAACCTTCGACCCGCAGCAGCACCCTGGCGTGGGGCTCCGCCGCCCGCAGACGCTCCGCCACCAGCGCGACCGGGTCCGCCGCATCGAAGGGGTCCAGGATCACGACAACTTCCTCGTAGTACGGCGTGTCGAGTTCGCGCGGCAGGGGAGGGCCGCCCACCTCGAAGAGGTTCACGCGGCGCGGCCCGGTCTCCCGGCGGGTTATCGAGACCGGAGAACCCGGATACACAAAGAACCCGCCGCCCGGCAGCCGCCACTCGGCGAACCTGGAGTGGAAGTGCCCGGCCAGCACGTAGTCCGCGGGCACGCCGTCGAAGTAGCTCAGCCGCACGGGCATGTAGCGTCCCAGGCCCTCGTCGCCGAAGTCGCCCCGCGATGTGTCGAGCGGCAGGGCGTCGAGCAGTTCGCCGTGGTAAACGAGTATCCCGACCTCCGCGTCCGCAAGGGCGGGAGCCGCCTCCCTTATTGCGGCGATCACCTCCTCGCCGGGCATCTCGCGATAGGGCAGGCCGACGAAGACCACGTCCCCGCAGGGCACGGGCTCCGGGCCGAGGACGCGCGCGTCCTCGCCGAAGTAGCGCCCGCCGCCGTACGAGTCCCTGTCGTGATTGCCCGGCAGCAGCAGCACGGGAAACCCGGTGCCCGAGAAGACCTCTCGGACCTCGCCGCGCAGCTTCTGGGCGGCCGCGTCCGTGTCGAAGAGGTCGCCGGCGACGATGAGGGCGCCGACGCCCTCGCGCCGGCCCAGGTCCACCAGGGCCCGGAGGGCCTCCCATCGCTCGTCGCCCCGCTCGCGCAGGTGCAGGTCGGCTGTGTGTAGTATCTTCACCCGTGCCCTCGCCCTGTAGAAGGGATGCGCCTCCGGCCCTTTCTTAGGGTAGCGCCGGGCGTCTCGCCCGGCGTTGGCGCGTTCTCAGCACCCCCGGCGAGACGCCGGGGGCTACCCGAGAGGTATCCTGACAGAGGCGGATACGGCGTCCGCCCGACACGCACATGGTATGGCCCGTTACGGAGTTGTCAAGTCGGCAGTAAGGCGAGTCGCTGGAGTCTTCTCAGGTTCTCGGACCCCTCACCCTGACCCTCTCCCGGCGGGAGAGGGAATCCCCCTTCCCTCTGGGAGCGGTGAGGCCGAATCTCCCCTCCCTCTGGGAGGGGTGAGGCCGAATCTCCCCTCCCTCTGGGAGGGGCGGGGGGAGGGAGGAACTATGGAGAACTTATGTGGTGCTTCTTAGCCCGCGGTCCCTGGCGCAGAGCGCCGGTTGATTCCGGGGGCGGTTTGCTCAATGATGTAGGTGTGACGGACGTTCCATGACGGCAGTGGGCCATGATAGACAATGCAGGCTTGAGACGCGGACACGAGGCGTTCGAGCACACGGCGGACGTGGGCGTTCACGCCTGGGGCGCGAGGCTCACGGAACTGTTCGAGGAGGCCGCGGCGGGCCTGATCGAGGTGATGCTCGACCCGGCCTCCGTGCAGCAACGCGAGTCCGTGTCAGTGAGCGCCGAGGGACTGGAGCCCGAGGGGTTGCTGGTCGCATGGCTGGAGGAGGTGCTGTTCGCCTTCGACGCCCGCGGCTTCGCCCCCGCCACGGCGAAGGTGACGGCGCTCGACCAGGGACGGGTGGAGGGCACGCTGGCCGGCGAACCGTTCGACCGGTCGCGGCACCGCCCGCGCTCCGAGGTAAAGGCCGTTACCTATCACGACCTGGCCGTCGAGAAGACGCAGAGAGGCTACGAGGCGAGCGTCATATTCGACCTCTGAGACCCGCCCGCTTGGTGCGGGGGAGGGAAGGGGAGCATGGAGAAACAGGAATACGAGATCAAGCAACTGACGCCTTTCGTCTGGGAGATACCGCCCACCGGGAAGATGCGCGTTCCCGTGCGGATATACGCCGACCGGGGGTTGCTGGACGGGATCGAGTCCGACAACGCCGTGCAGCAGGCGATCAACGTGACGCACATGCCCGGCATCGTGCGCGCATCGCTCGCCATGCCCGACGCGCACTGGGGCTACGGGTTCCCCATCGGGGGCGTGGCGGCGTTCGACGCCGAGCAGGGAGGGGTCGTCTCTCCGGGCGGGATCGGCTTCGACATCAACTGCGGCGTGCGGCTGGTGCGGACGGACCTGACCCCGGATGACGTGAGGCCGCGGGTTCAGCAACTCGTCAACGCCCTGTACAGCCACGTTCCGTGCGGCGTGGGATCGGCGAAGGCGATACCGCGCCTCTCCGCGCACGAGTTGCGGGATGTCTGCGTGCGGGGCGCGGGATGGGCCGTGGAGCGGGGCTTCGGGCTGCCCGAGGACCTGGAGCGCACGGAGGGCCGGGGCGCCCTCCCGGGCGCGGACCCGGGTACCCTCAGCCCGCGCGCCATGGAGCGCGGCGCCCCGCAGATGGGCACGCTGGGCAGCGGCAACCACTTCATGGAACTGGACGTTGTCACGCAGGTCTTCGACGAGCACGTTGCCGAGACGTTTGGCGTGGCGGAAGGGCAGGTCGTCCTCCAGATACACTGCGGTTCGCGAGGTTTCGGCCACCAGGTGTGCACCGACTACCTGAAGACGATGCAGCAGGCGACCCGCAAGTACGGCATCGACGTGCCAGACCGCCAGCTTGCCTGCGCGCCCCTCGGCTCGCCGGAAGGGGAGCGATACCTCGCGGCTATGGCCTGTGCCGCCAACTACGCCTGGGCGAACCGCCAGACCATACTCGCCCTGGCCATGCGAGCCGTGCACGAGGTGTTCGGCGCCGACCGCGAGGCGCTGGGCGTGCGGCAGGTTTACGACGTCTGTCACAACATCGCCAAGTTCGAGGAGCACCAGGTGGACGGCGCCACCAAGGTCCTCTGCGTGCACCGCAAGGGGGCGACCCGCGCATTCCCGGCCGGCCATCCCGAGACGCCGGCGCCGTACGCGGACGTCGGCCAGCCGGTCCTGATCCCGGGCGACATGGGCACCGCGTCGTACCTGCTGGTCGGCTCGCCCCGCGCCATGACCGAGACGTGGGGGAGCACCTGTCACGGCGCCGGGCGCGTCATGAGCCGGAAGGCCGCCGTCCGTCGGGCGAAGGGCCGGAGCCTGAAGAAGGAACTCGCCGCCAGGGGCATCGTCGTGCGCTATGAAGGGCGACTTACGCTGGCCGAGGAGATGCCGGAGGCCTACAAGGACGTGGACGCAGTGGTCTCCGTAATGCACGAGGCCGGCATCACGCGCAAGGTGGCCCGGTTGGAGCCCATGGGGGTCGTCAAGGGATAGGACCGGGGTTTTTCCCCCCACTGTTTAGCCGGGCGTTCCTGCGCCATGAGCCGCTTGGAAGCCTTCCGGGGCCTTTCTGGCGCGTTCCGGGCCGTCCCCGTTGCCGTCGGCCTTTCCGGTTGAATACACTATTGTGATTTTGTGTGTTACCAGCACGAGACTCTTCGTCCCGAGCGCTGCGGAGAGGCTGGCGGCCAGCCCGCCGAGCGGAGGCCCATGGAGGCAACTTGCCCATTCTGTCACGCCGACTTCGATGTGCCTTCCGACATCGACCAGGCCGAGTGCGAGGAGTGCCACAGGCAGTTTCCCGTGAACGGCAAACCCACCGTGACGTGTCCCAACTGCCACACCGACCTGCCTGTGCCCAAGATGGCGAACGTCATCCTGTGCGGGACGTGCGGGCAGTGCGTCGTGGTCAGGAGTTCGGCGTCGGCCGGCCACAACGGGGCAGCAGGGGACCTCCTGGCGGAGCCGATGGTGGCGGACGCCGAGACGTCGCTGTTTGAGCCGCCGGAGGACTTCGAACAGACGCGCCTGGATGCCATTCGGGAGGAGTTCGCCGGCAAATACGAGATCCTGCAACTGCTGGGCTACGGCGGCATGGGCGCGCTCTATAAGGCCCGGCAGAAGAAGCCGGAACGCCTGGTCGTGCTGAAGCTCATGTTGCACGGCAGGTTCGCTTCGGAGAAGTACCGGATGCGTTTCGCCCGCGAGGCCCAGGCGGTCGCCAGGCTCAAGCACCCCGGCATCGTGTCCGTCTATGAGTTCGGCGAGGTCAACGGGCAGCCTTACTTCACGATGGAGTACGTCGAGGGCAGCAATATCAAGGAGTATGCGCTCGGGCGCAGCCTGGAGAAGGAGGAGATCTGCCAGATCATCCTGAAGGTGTGCCGCGCCGTCGCCTACGCGCATCAACGCGGCGTCATCCACAGGGACATCAAGCCCAGCAACATACTGGTTGACGGCACCGGGAACCCCCGACTGCTCGACTTCGGATTGGCCCGACTCAACAGCGAGCACGTGCCCGAAGGCATCAACATGACCGAGGCCGGGGAGGTGATGGGCACACCCTCCTACATGAGCCCGGAACAGACGCTGGGCCGGCCCGAAGAGATCGACATGCGCTCGGACGTCTACTCGATCGGCGTCCTGTTCTATGAGCTCCTCACCGCGCAGCTCCCGTATCAGGTGGATCATGCCCACTCCCTTGAATCGCTTCACACAATCCGGGAGGCGGTTCCGCCCCGCCTGTCCGACATCCAGCCGAGGGTGGATAATGACCTGGACGCCATCGTGCTGAAGTGCCTGGAAAAGCACCGCGACATGCGCTACCAGAGCGCCGTCGAGGTCGCCGAGGACATAAGCCGCTACCTGCGCGGCCAGCCGGTGGAGGCCAGGCCCGCCACAAGCCTTTACCATCTGCGCAAACTGACCTGGCGGCACCGCAACGTCTTCGTCCCCCTCGCTGTCGCGGCCGTGCTGGTCATCGCTCTGACCGCCGCGTTCATGGCGTACATGATCCGCCAGAAGCGCCAGGCGGAGACGGGGATGGCGGCGGCGCAGCAGGAGAAGCAAGAGATCATCCAGTTCCTGGGCGAGTTGAAGGCCGTCCGGACCGGCGTGGACAACCTCCTCGCGCAGGGCAGGTGGTCGGAGGCGTACAGCGCGGCAGCCTTTGCCGAGAAGCACCTGCCGGAGGACGCCGGACTGGCGGGCTACACCGACCTCGTGGGGGGCAGGATCGGCAACGCCACGGCCGGCGAGCCCGAGCAGATCGCGTTGCTGATCGAGGACCTGCATTTCGACGACGCCCGATCGCGCATGACGCAACTGCGCGACCTCGCCGAGACCGTCGGCCTGCCGGAGTTGGCGGCGCAACTCAAGGACCTGGCCGACGGCTTCGACGAGGCGTGCTGGCGCAGCGCAATGCGCTACATGCAGCGCAACGGCGGGTCCGTCTGGGTCCTGGAGAAGTTCCTGGCCGAATGCTCCACGAGCGCAAACGCCGAGTTCGCAAAGTCAATGCTTCGGGAGAAGCGCACCAGCATCCGCTACACGGAATGGCCGTTCGACGCGGCCGAGGCCGCGCGGCGCCAGACCGAGACGGTCGGCACGATGGGGATCAAGGCCCGCCAGTCCGTCTCGCTCGGCGCGGACCTGGCCCTCGACCTGATGCTGGTCCCCGCCGGCGAGTTCATGATGGGGGCCGCCGAGGCGGAAGGCTTCAGCGCCGACCAGAACCCGCCGCACCGCGTGCGAATCACCGAGCCCTTTTACCTCGGCACGACCGAGACCACGCGAGCCCAGTTCGAGGCCGTAACCGGTCGGACCCTGGCGCCCCCGGAGGGCTACGAAGACGCCGACGCCGTGGGCGACCTGCCGGCGGCCGTCTCCTGGCAGGAAGCGCACCTGTTCTGCACGGAGCTGTCCCGTCGCACGCAGCTCACCTTCCGCCTGCCCACTGAAGCAGAATGGGAGTACGCCTGTCGCGCCGGGTGCAAGAACGTCTATGGCGAGGCCGAAGACGGCGACCGATTGCCCGACTGCGCCTGGTACGTGGACAACGCTGAGGGCAAGCCCCACCCGGTCGGCCAGAAGCAGCCCAATGCCTGGGGGCTCTCCGACATGAGGGGGAACGTGCAGGAGTGGTGTGAGGACTGGTACGACAGCCGCTACTATTTCTCTTCGCCGGTGGACAACCCGACCGGTCCAAACAAGGGCCGCTACAAGGCCCTCCGGGGCGGTTCCTGGGCTGATGACGCGGCGGAGCTTCAGGCCGCCTACCGCAAAGCGGCCGAGCCCGAAGGCGCGCGGCCGATGTACGGGTTCCGTGTCCGCGTGGACCTCTTCATGGAAGAGACCCGACCGACCGTGAGGACACCCCTGCTCTCCTCGGTAGTGCGCTGAACGCGCCCTAGCAGCCCGTTGAAGAAGGAGGATTCCCCGGAGAGTGCCTGCGCGAGGGGCCGTGTCGGTGTAGCACAGGCGCCCTCGCCTGTGGCGTTCTCAGCCGGGGGCGGCTGAGCTACATTCTTC
>Ga0180432_10000602_pt1 | contig 59877 bp, 49 predicted proteins | sample SS_ome_10_FD_132414 | JGI IMG/M metagenome (GOLD analysis project Ga0180432, IMG submission 132414) | Hypersaline lake sediment archaeal communities from the Salton Sea, California, USA - SS_1_MS_2 metaG | ecosystem: Environmental > Aquatic > Non-marine Saline and Alkaline > Hypersaline >... | reverse complement strand
TGTTTTTTTGCATATCATCCAGTGAAATATCCTGATAGAGATTCTTGAAGTCCACTGTCGAGGTATCGGCCTTATGCAGGGTCCAGGTCTTGTCGGCTCCCTTCTCGCCAGCCGTCGGCTGCAAGTCTGTTTCCTCTCCCAGGCCGAGGGGGTCGGTGGTATTCCCGGAGTACGAGGATCCGAAACCATATTTCTTGTCCGTATCCTCGATCTTCATGGGCAAGGGGCCCAGTACCAGCCACTCCCGGATCACGCCGTCCGGCATGGGCTTGCCCTTCGAATCCCCATCAGGCCGCGCCGCCTGGAAGCGAAGCTCCTTGACGGCCTTACTGGTGCGGCTCCACTGCAGCACGGGCCTGGCATCCGGGTACTTGCCGGACCCATCCCCTCTCCAGCCCAGGCTGTCAGCCCCGCTTGCAGCGGCCATACTCAGTAGAAACAGCAAGATGAACAATGATGATTGCCTCTCAGGCTTCATGCGTCATGTCCCTCAGTCTCTAAAGCTCTGTAGGGCCCCGAGCTCCGGCGGTTGCCGAAACCGCGCTCCAGTCGTTCTCCTCAACCGGGATTCCCCGTTTACAGTAGCGAAGTTCCGACTTCGCGTTGATCGTGACAGTGTACCCCCCCCGCGAGGTTCTTCAAACCGAATCCGGGGAAGTTTGCGGTCGGCCAGCGGAACTACGGCCCGGGGTCGGGCCGGGTCGCCGGGCTCGGTCTGGGCCTTGATGCTGACCAGGTTCGCCATCGTGCCGGTGGGGACGAAGAGTGCCGCCTCCTTGCCGAGCAGCTCGGCCGTCATCGCTTCCAGGCGGTTGACGGTCGGGTCCTCGCCGTAGACGTCGTCGCCGACCAGGTCGGACTTCGCCCACAAACTGAGCCGGTACCACCGCCCGCGCCGCACGCCGACGCGGTCGAGCTGAGCGACCATCACGTGGCTGTCGGGGTGGCCCGGCACGTACTGCGCGCAGGTCAGTCGCGCCACGACGCCGCGCTCGGGGTCGCGCACGGCCAGCAGTTGCTGCTTGACGTCTTCGCGGCCCTGGGCCAGCCAGCCGTCAGGCACGCCGTTCTGGAGCACCTTCTCGAAGGAGCCGTTGTAGACAAGCGCCTGCGCATGCGCCGCGGCGCAGGTGAGGACCAGAAGGCAGAACGCCAGCGCCGGTGTGTCGTGCAGTCTCATCCTCGTTACCTCCGTTACTCGGCAGAGCCACGTTGCAAATGGTGTAAGCCCTGCCGCGGCCCGCGTCAAGGGCACGAAGGGCTCGCGCAGGCTCAGGAGCGGGCCAGGAGCCGGGCAAAGTTGTCCAGCTCGATGAAGTCGGCCTCTTCGGGCCGTTCGAGGAAGGGGCGGATTTCTTCGCGCGCCTTCTCGACGTCCGTCCCGCCGAGCCGCCTGAGGAGGTGCTCTCGCCAGTTGGCCGCATCGAACTTCGGCGGGGCGGCCTCCGTCTGCGCGGCGGCGTTGTTGAGTAACGAAAGGTTCGGCGCCAGCTCGCTGTGCGCGGTGAGGAACCAGAGCAGGTCGTACAGGTCCCGCCCCTTGGTGAAGCGGCGGAAGAGGAGGGCGTGGAGCTTGCCCGCGAACATGCTGGGCAGGTCGTGGCTGAGCGTCTGGTACATCATGTGGTGCTTGTTGACCAGGACCAGTTCCGTCGCCGCGCCGGCCGGCGGGTTCGTGTCGATCTCCACCTTGACGGACAGGACCTCTCTCGGCTGCGCGCTAAGCCCCAGTTCGTGCAATAGGCCCGGGAACTTCAGGAACGTATTGACGACGGCCCCTGTCTCCTTCGGCCTGTCTTTGGCTGCGTAACCGGCCTGCGACAGTCCGCTCAGGAGGTCCGCTCGCAGGGCCGAGAAATCGAACTGGCCCTCGGGATCGACAAGGGAGAAGTCGAGGTCCTCCGAGAAGCGCGGCAGGCCGTGAAGGGCGCGCAGCGCCGTGCCGCCCGTGAAGGCCATCCGGCGGTAGTGCTTCGTGCGGAACAGCAGGTACAGGACGTAGTGCTGCAGGTACTCCCTGGCCGTCCAGCGGCCGGCGTGCTCGTCTGCATCGGGCGCGATCAAGGCTCGCAGTCTGTCTTTCATGGCGTGTCTGTCTCCTGCCTTTCAGCCGCCGGCCGCTCGGGCGACGAACCGCGCCAGCTTCCGGGCCTTCCGGGTGAACGGCGCGGCGTACTCGGCGAGCCGGTCGAGGTCGAGTTGGTCGAGGTTCTGGAGGCGGAGCGCCTCGACCTGTGCGGCCGTCGCCTCCAGCCGTCCGCCGTTTAGATAGAACAGATCCAGCAGGGCCTTCTCGGGGTCGGCGATAAGTGCCTCCTGGCCGCCGGCCTCGACGGGCTGGTAGCCGAAGAACAGCGCCGGCTTCACGTGGCGGTAATCAAACGTGCCCAGCACGTTCTCGAACCGCCTGCCGTGCCTGGTCGTTACGCAGGTATAGGTCCGCGCCCGCTCGGGGATGAAGCCGTGATGCGAGAGAGCGTACTCCAGGCTCACGTAAGAGGGACTGATCAGGTAGCCGGCGACGAACAAGGGGCTCACGGGGGCCTTTCGGTACTTCTCGTCCAGCACGTAGACGCCTGCCCTCAGCCGGTGCAGGTAGCCTTTGCGCTGCCATTGGGTCACGTACACGCGCAGATGGTCCGGGGCGTCGCAGACGAGGGGGAAGGTGCTGCTCTCGATGAGCGGCGTGTGCTGGTAGGTCTGGATGAACCGGTCGAAGTCCATGTCTGCGTCGCCATATTAATGATATTATTAATATAGCGACACGGAACGCCCATGTCAAGGCCCTACGCCGTTGCGCACGGTCGGACTCTTGACTTGGGACCGCAGCAGTGGCTAGATTGCCTGGCGCAACGTGCAAGGGTTGGTATCCGCGGTGCCGCTGAGGCGGGCCGCGGAAACAAACCGGAGGGACGAGCGATGCTGAGAGCCGTGCCGGTCGTGCTGATAGGGCTGATCCTGTGGGTCGCGCCGGGCCGGACGGCCGCCGCGCGGGAGGTGCAGGTGGACGTCGACGCCGCCGAGATCCATCAGACCATGGAGGGCTTCGGCACGATGTGGACGTACTGGGCGTGGCTGCCGCAGTACGACGATCCCGCCTTCTTCGACATGGTCGTCGATGACCTCGGCGTGAGCCTGGTCCGGGTGGAGATCCCGGCCAGCCTCGAACCGTTCAACGACGACGCCGACCCGGACCACTTCAACTGGGACGGGTTCGACCTGAGGGAGATGGACCGGCTGCTGCGGTTCTGCCAGGAGTTCGACAAGCGGGGCGTCAAGAGGTTCCTCGGCGATACCTTCTCGCCGCCGGGTTTCCTGAAGACGAACCGCGTCGTGGACTGGGGCGGCGCAATACGGGCGGACATGTGGGAGGAGTACGCCGAGTTCATGACGGCCTTCGTCATCCTGGCCCGCAAGAACTACGGCATCAACATCACCGACATCACCATCCAGAACGAGCTGCTCTTCATCGAGTGGTATGCCTCGTGCGTTTACCATCCCCAGGCCGCGCGCGAGGCCGTGCGGGCGCTGATGCGGCGGTTCAAGCGGGACGGTATCGCCACGCGTATCCACATGCCCGAGGACATGATGAGCTACAGCCGCATGATGGCCTACGTCGCCCCCACCATGGCCGACCCGGAGACGCGCGAGTTCCCCGGCCACTTCTGCACGCACCGGCTGGGCGGCTTCGACGAGGTGCAGCACTGGCTCCAGAGCACCAGGCAGTACGGACGCCAGAACTGGATGACCGAGACCAGCGGCCACCCGCAGAACTGGACGGGCGCCATGAAGATGGCCTCCGACATCTATGACTACGTGGTCGGCGGCGACTTCAGCGTCTGGGTTTACCTGCGCCTGACGCAGGACGCCAACAGTGTCGGCGGACTGATGGTGGACGGCCGGCCCGCGGCGAAGTACTACGCCGCCAAGCACTATTACCGGTACGTGCGGCCGGGCGCACTGCGCGTTGGCGCGCAGTGCGCCGACGGCGACCTGCTCGTCTCCGCGTTCAGGCACGACGTGGACGGCACGCTGACCGTCGTTCTGATCAACCGCTCCGACCAGGAGGCGGCAGTCCGGCTGAGCGCGAGAGGCAACGGGCTGCCGACGGCCTACGCGCTCTATCACTCGACCGAGTCCGAGGGCTGCGAGGAGAAGGGAGAGGTCGGCGCGAGTCCCGAGTTCACCATGCCCGCGAAGAGCATCGTCACGCTTTACGGCCGTAGCGACGCCTTGAAGACCCGCGACGCCCTCGACCCGCTCCCGGTCGCGTGGCAGGACCCCAGCCCCGGCGACGGGCAGCGCTGGGGGCGCTCCATGTCGTTTGCGAGCCCGGGCATCGTGTCGGCGGCGGGGCGGTTCGGTGACGTGGCGAGGGTCCGACGGGAGGTCGCCAACGGCGTGGACGTGAACACGGCTGACGCCGCCGGCTGGACGGCCCTGCACATGGCCGTTTATCAGGGCAACAAGAACGGCCTCGTCAAGGTGCTGCTCGACCTCGGGGCGGACGTCAACCGGCCGGCGACCGACGGCTGGACCCCGCTGCACATGGCGGCCGCCAGCTTCCATAACGACCGCTACGGCATCTTCCGCCACGTCATGGCCGCCGGGCCGGACGTGAACGCCAAGACGCTCGACGGCTGGACGCCCCTCCACGCGGCCGCTGCCAGCGCCAACGTCTCCTGGAGTCAGAGAGAGCCCGACACGCTCAACCGCGTTCGCGACCTGATCGCGGCGGGCGCCGAACTGGAGGCCGGAGACGCTAACGGCCGCACGCCGCTTCACTGGGCGGCCATGCAGGGGTACCAGGTGCAGTTGGGCGTCGGCGAGGGGATTGCGAACGTGCTCCTGGAGGCTGGTGCGGACGTGCACGCCCGCGACTCCGCCGGCCGAACGCCCCTGCACTACGCCTCCGAGCAGGGCTACGACCGCATCGTGTCCGCGCTGCTCAAGGCCGGTGCGAGGGCGGACGCAAAGGACAACGAAGGCGCGACGCCCCTCGACCTGGCCAGGGGGCGGGCCCTGACGACCACGGTCGGGTTGCTGACAACCGGGCAGGGCGCGGACCAGGGCGAGGCGGCGCCGCGTCGGGCCGGCAGGCTCGGCTCGGAGCTGATGGCGGCCGCCATGCGGGGCGACACCGCGCGTGTGCGGGCCCTGCTTGGGCAGGGCGCGGACATTGGCTACAGGGACAGCGACGGCTTCCGCCCGGTTGACCGCGCCCAGGACCGCGGTTACACGGAGATCGTCCAGCTCCTGGAGGCCGCGGAGGAGCGGGAGTAGCCGCCGGGCGTGAGCGGATGCCCCCGGCTGTGAACGCGTCCGGGCACGGCGATCAATCTTCAGCTACTGTGTCGGGATGCCCTGTCCGGTCGGCCCTGTTGCCGGGGTGAAGGCGAAGAATACCTCCTCGACCGGCGTGCCAGGCTGGACGGCCCCGGCCAGTTGATATGTTCCGGGCGGCAGGCCGTCCTCGGCGTAGTAGGCGAGCACCTCCGTGTCGGACTGGACAGGCCCATACTCGCCGAGCTTGAAGGCGCCGTGCAGGAGCTTGCCCTTCCCGTCGCCGAACCCGGGCGTGCCGACGCGCAAGCCGATGACCCGGCCGCTGATGGTCACGGTCAGGTCGCCGGTGGCCGCGTCGTACGCCGCGTTCGCTTTGCCGCTCGATTCGCCGGCGCGGCCCACGCGTTCGGCAAGGTGCTTCCAGACGCGCTGCTCGATGGCGGCATCCACCTCCGGGTTGGCGTTTTCGTCATAGTCGTCGAAGGTGAGCGGCAGCCCTTCCGGCGACCTGCCCGTGAGCATTGCGTAGAAGGCGTAGGTGTTGACGGCCTCGCCGCTTGCCGCCTGGTGGATGTTGTCCCCGCGATACAGGAACTTCTCCCGGGCGGGCGGGCCACCTTCGGGCGCCTTGACCGGGTAGGTGGCGTACTTGCCGTTGTCCTCGTGAAACGTCAGGGCTGCCGGGGGATTCTCATAGAGGTCGCGCCAGATGACCGCCAACGGGACCACTGGGTCGCCCAGCTCGCGGCCGATGCGGGTGTAGTTCTCGACCAGGGACGGCGTCTGCCGCTGCGACCAGCCGCCTTCTTTCGGCGTCAGGCCTTCGAAGACGTACGGGTTGTCGGACCAGCGCATGAAGAATACGGGCTGCCCCCCGCACTGGCGGATCAGGAGGTCGAACTTGCGCGCGTACTTGAAGAGCGTCCCGGCCTGCTCGGGCTTGCCGTCGTGGGTGTAGTCCTGAAGGAAAACGACGTCCCACGGCTTGCCGTCCAGGCCGTCGCGGATCATCTGGACGGCCGTGCGGTCGGTGGGGTCGAGGTTCGTGTAGTAGTGGGGGTTGTTGTGCTTGGTCCAGACGTAGCTGTCGGCCGTGTAATGGTGGTAAAGCCCGAGCCCCCAGAGGGTCATGCGGCCGATCTGGATGTCCGTCGGCTCCTGGCCCTGCCCGAGCGCGTGCTGCACCCAGCCGGCGATGCCTTCCGTGCTGCCTCCGCCGACCAGGCTGTTGCCGATCCAGAGCACGCGCGCGCCGTCCTGAACGGGCAGTCTCTCCAGGCAGGTTACCTCCGCGCGCGCCGGGAGCGCGCCCAGGAACAGCACCGCCGCAATGCAGAGCTTCGCCGCCAGCCGTGTTCTCATGGTCCCTGTCCCCTTCCTGTGTCTCATTCCGCCCGGTGCGGCCGGGCGATCAGCTATCAAAGCGGAACCGCAGCCCGGATGCAAACGAAAGGCGCTTCGGTGGCGCCCGGCCGGCTGTTTGACAGCCCGCCCGTCGCCCGGTACAAGAAGGGCGTTGACCAACCTGACCCCCGAAACTGGAGCACGCGCCGTGACCGACGAACAGAGACTGGCCGAGACGGAGTTCGGCTTCTTCGACCTGACCAACAGGGAGTACGTCATCAAGACCCCCGGCACGCCCGAGCCGTGGCTCAACTACATGGGGCTGGAGGGGGAGTTGTGCGGCCTGATCTCGAACAGCGCCGGCGGGCCGACCTGGCTGAAGGACCCCGCCGAGCGCCGCATCACCCGCTACGTGCAGGTCGGTTCCTGCAAGGACCGCCCCGGCCGCTGGCTCTTCGTGCGCGATAACGACACGGGCGACTTCTGGTCCCCCACGGGCCAGCCCGTCACCTGGGCGAGGCTCGACTCCTACGAGTGCCGCCACGGCCTCGGCTACACGCGCATCGCCTCGGTCCGCGACGACGTCTCGGTTGACCTGCTGCACTTCATCCCGCTGGGGGCGCACGTCGAGATCCAGCGCGTCGCGCTGCGCAACGGCAGCAACCTGCGGCGCAGGCTCTCGCTGTTCACCTACCGCGAGTTCGTCAACGACACCGCCGCCAACGACCTGACCAACGTGCAGTTCAGCGGCCACGTCGCGCGGGTGGACTTCGACCCCGAGGACGCGCGCATCCTCTACCTGACGACGCCCCGCGAGAACCCGGGGCCGCTGCCGTTCTGCGCCGTCAGCGAGCAGCCCGCCGGCTACGACACGAAGTGCGCCGTCTTCCTCGGCGACGGGGCCATTGACAACCCCCAGGTCGTCCGCGAGGGCAGCGCGCGCGGCTCGCTCGCCGGGGACGAGACGGCCGTCGGCGTTTTCCAACTCGACGTGGACCTCGGGCCGGGCGAGGAGCGGGTCCTGCACGTTGTCCTGGGCGTGGCCGACGGACCGGAGGCCGCCAGGGAACTGCTGGCCGGCTGGCTCGGCAATGACGCCCGGGTCCTGGAGGCGCTGGAGGACCTGAAGGCTTACGCGGCGGACCTCCTCGGCGCGCTCCAGTGCGAGGTGCCCGACCCCCAAGTGCAGGTCATGGTCAACACCTGGAACGCCCTCCAGTGCTGGATCAACTTCCAGTTCTCCCGCTCGATCTCGGGCCACGCGGTCGGGATGCGGCGCAGCATGGGCACGCGCGACTCGCTCCAGGACCTGCTGGGCTACATGCACCTGGCGCCCGAGAAAGCCCGGGAACGCCTCCTGGAGATGATCCACGCCGTCCAGCTCGAAGACGGAAGTTGCCGACACCAGTACTCCGCCCTCACCCAGCAGGGCTCGGAGCAAACCGGCTTCTCCGACGACCACCTCTGGGCGGTCCTCGCCGTGGCGGATTACGTAAAGGAGACGGGCGACCTGTCCATCCTGGACGAGGAACTTAGCTACAGCGACAACCGCGAATCCGTCGAAAACGTGTACCATCACCTGCTCCGCGCGGTCCGATACAGCTTCGACGACCTCGGCGCGCACGGCCTGCCCAGGCTCCGCGCGGCGGACTGGAACGACACCATCGGCGACGGGCCGAACGACGAGGTCTCCGAGTCCGTCCTGGTCGGCATGATGCTGGTCAGGATGGCCCGGGACCTGAAGGAGCTCACGCTGCGCAGCGGGCGCAAGGGCCTGCCCATCCGCCACGCCGGGCGCGCCGTGAACGTGTTGGCCTTCCTCGACAGGGTCGGCGAGACACTCGCCGAGACCGTAAACCGCGAGGCATGGGTGGAGGAGGGGCCGTGGTACGCCCGCGGCACGGACGGCGAGGGGGAGTGGTTCGGCGTGCCCGAGCGCAAGGAGGCGAAGATATTCCTCGAACCGCAGCCCTGGGCCGTGCTGTCCGGCGTGGCCGACGAGGAGCGCGCCCGCCAGGCCATGGACAGCGTCAACGACCTGCTCGCGACGCCGATGGGCATCCAGATACTGACACCCGCCTGCTCGGAGGCGCCGAGCGGGAACTTCCACGTCTTCCCCAAGGGAGCCAAGGAGAACGGAGGCATCTTCTGCCACCCGAACCCCTGGGCCGTCTGCGCGGAGGCGATGCTCGGGCGCGCGGACCGGGCTTACGCCTACTACCGCGCCATCCTGCCGGCCGCCGCCAGCGAGGAGGACCCGGCGCACTACGCGGCGGAGCCCTACGTCTATGGGCAGCAGCGGTACGGCCGGGAGCACCGCGAGTACGGCAAGCTGGCGGGCACCTGGCTGACCGGCGCGGCCGCCTGGAACTACGTGGCCGGGACGCAGTACGTGCTCGGCATCCGGCGCGACTGGGACGGGCTGCTCGTTGACCCGTGCATCCCGGCCGACTGGGAGCGGTTCAGCGTCACGCGCAGGTTCCGGGGCGCGACCTACGAGATCGAGGTGCAGAACCCGGGCCGCGTCTCGAAGGGGGTCAAGTCCGTCACCGTGGACGGCGAGCGGGTCAAGGGGGCCGTGCTGCCCGTCTTCCCCGACGGCGGCACGCACCGGGTCGAGGTCGTCATGGGCCGGCCGTGACCGCCAATCTCACCACGGAGGCACGGAGAACACGGAGAACGACGAGAAGCAGACCACGACGACACAACGCTTGCCCGCCGTACGGCGGGGACACGACGAACGGCAAAGACGTGGCGACGGGAAACGGCGAGGGCAGAGCGCTCCTTCTGTCCTTTCCGTGCTGTTAACGTTGTGTTCGTCGTGTCGTTGTGGTGAGAGATGGTCCTCCGCAGGCGCTTGTGAGGGGCGCCACCTGCGCGTATCCTGCCGGCTTGAAGCAACATCCTGGGAAGAAGGAGTCGCGGAATGAGAGGCGAACGGGGGTGCGTGCGCGCTGTGCGGTTGGGGGTCGGCCTGGCGTCCCTGGTCCTGGCCGGGGCGCTGCTCTCCGCCGTGGCGCTCGGCGCCGAAGGCGGCTACAGGACGCTCGACCTGCGGGCCGTCGTCAACATGGGCTGGAGGGACGACGCCGCCGGCGACGGCAAGGGCGGCTGGACCGACCAGGGCGCGACCGACATGCGCAACGTCGAGCCGGGCCGCCGCGAGTTCCTCGGCATCCCGTTCGACCTGGTTGACCCGGCAAAGAACGCCGGCAAGGCGGTCCTGACGCTGAAGGCGGGCAAGTTCCCCGCCGGGCCGGCGTCGGCCACCGTCCGGGTCGGCGCGGCGGCGAAGAGCATCTACTTCCTGCACGCCTCGGCCTGGACCGGCGGCCACATGGCCACGTACGTGGTCCGCTACGGCGACGGCGCGAGCGCCGAGATCCCCATCCGCGCCAGGCAGGAGATCACCGACTGGTGGGCGCCGACGCACGGGGAGCGCTACCGCGTCGCGTTCCACGTCCCCAACCCCGTCCACGACGACCTGGGCATGGTCGTCTTCGGCTGGGACAACCCGAGCCCGGAGAAGACGATTGAGAGCATCGAGTTCCGGAGCGAGAACGCGGACGGCATCGTGGTCATCGCGGCGGTCACGCTGTCCGACGCGCCGGTCAGCCTGCCCGCGGCGGCGGACATCCCGCTGCCGGACTACCTGAAGAGCGACAAGGACACGCTGGACCTGAGCCAGTGGTTCGTGGTCGGGCCCGAGGACGACCCGTTCGAGCCGACGCCCATCGACCAGGCGGCGACGCTCGACGCGCCGGCGGGCAAGCACGGCTTCATGGAGAACGTGGACGGGCACTGGGTCTTCGAGGACGGCACGCCCGTGCGGCTGGTGGCCGTGATGCACAGCCCGTTCGCGCCCGCGACGAAAGAGGACGCGGAGTACGTCGCCCGCTGGCTGGCCAAGTGGGGCTTCAACATGGTCCGCCTTGGCCATCTGGTGGTCAGCCCTGACCCGAGATCGGCCCTCGATTGGACCCGGCCCGACACGCAGCACCTCAACGCCGACGTGATGGACCGGATGGATTACTTCATCGCAAAGCTCGCCGAGCAGGGCATCTACACGCGCCTGAGCATGATCTGGTATCGCAAGCTCAAGAAGGCGGACGGCGTGGAGGACTTCGACGCGACCGTCGCCTACCAGCAGGAGAAGAGCGGCCAGACGCCCCGGTCCGGCGAGGACCCGGTGATGAACTCGGTCGGCATCACGTTCTTCGACCCCAGGGTCATGGCGCTCAACATCGAGCTCGAGAAGGCCATCATGACCCACCGCAACCCCTACCGGAACAACATGATGTACGGCGAGGACCCGGCCATCTGCCAGACCGAAGTCACCAACGAAGACAGCATGTTCTTCTACACGATAGACGGCATCTCGCCCTACTACCAGAAGAAGCTCGACCGGCTGTGGAGCGAGTGGCTGCTGAAGAAGTACGGCTCCAGGGAGAAGCTGTCCGCGGCGTGGGGCGCCGACCTGGGGGAGGGGGAATCGCTTGAAGACGGCACGGTCAAACGATTGCAGATCTGGGAGTTCCGCGAGGGGCTCGGGCCGAAGCTGCCCCGCGCGCGGGACCAGTTGCGCTTCTACTTCGAGTTGACCAGCGGCTACTTCCTGAAGACGAAGGAGGCCCTGCGCGCGGCAGGGGTCAGGCAGCCCATCTGCGGCACGGGGTGGCACGGAGGCGGGCTGACTTACTGGGCCGAGGTCTGCTCCAACGTGCCGGGGCTCGACTACACCGACCGGCACCAGTACTGGGCCGGCGGGCCGGGCGGCTGGCAGATACTCTCCGGGCAGCCCTTCAACTGCGAGGCGGCGCTCACGAAGCCCGAGATGATGCTCAAGCTGAGCCTGGAACGCGCGCTCGGACTGCCGTTCGGCATCTCCGAATGGGCGAACGTCCTGCCGAACCGGTGGCGGCTGGAGGCGCCCGCGCTGATGGCGTTCTACGGCAACTGCCTGAACGGCTGGGACGCGCCGATCCACTTCGCACACAGCGTCGGCTCCGGGGCCGGCAGGCGCAGCTTCATCGCGAAGCTCCACTGGATGTGGCCGGTCAACGAGCCCTCGACGCTCTGCCAGTACCCCGCGGTCTCGCAGATCATCCGGCGCGGCGACGTCCGCGAGGGCGACCTGGCGTTCGTGCGCAACTTCTCCGACGACGAGGTCTTCGGCGCGCTGCCGCTCAAGGACGTCGCGATCAAGTTCGACGTGTCCGGCCCTTACGAGATGTCCGCCGAGGAGGGCGTCAACGCGCGCTCGCTGGCCGCCATCTACGCCGCCGCCGTGGGCAAGACGGGCATCCGGTTCTCAAAGGAGGATACGCCCGACTTCTCCATCGATCTGAACCGGTACATCGACCTGACGAACCACACGATCCGCTCGGCGACGGGCGAGCTGTTCTGGGACTACGGGACCGGCTACTTCACGGCCAACACGACGCGGACGCAGGCGGCGGTAGGCTTCATCACCGACCTTCCCATCAGTCTGGATGACTGCGAGATTCGGTCGGGCAACCGCTGCGCGGCGGTGCTGGTCACGTCGTGGGACGGCGCGCCCCTGAAGGAGAGCAAGCACATCCTCATCACGGCCGTCGGGCAGGTGCGGAACGCTGACATGGAGTACAGCCGCGGCGGGCAGCGCCTGCTGGTCCGCGGCGAGCAGGGACCCGTGCTGCTGGAGGGCGTCAAGGGGTCGGTGACGCTGAACCGCGCCGGCACGTGCACCGTCACGGCGCTCTCGCCCCACGGCTACAAGACGACGGACGTGGCGCCGCGCGCCGAGGGCGGCCGGATCGTTATCCCCATGGATGGGCGCAACAAGGCCGCCTATTACGACGTGCGCTTCCCGTAACACGGCAGACCACGACGAACAGCAACGGCAGGAACCACGAAGGGCACGAAGAACACGAAGAACGACAAGAAGCGGTTAACCACGACGATAGCCTACTCCGCCGAAGTAGCCGCCTCGGCTACGAAGGCCGGACGACGGGCACGACGTTAGCGGCGTAGAAGCAACAGGAGGGGCATCAGGCGGGCGCCGGAGAGCCGTGCTGGTGCTCCACCTCTCTGTTGTATTGCTCGCGCGACCTGGTTCCCAGCCTTCATTGGCGTCGTTTTCTGCCCCTCAGCGTTTTCTGTTCGTCGTACCTCTGTGTTCTTCGTGTCCTTCGTGGTTCAAGTGGTCGTTGTGGTGCGGCTGCTGTGCGGGCCGGGGCTTGATTGCCGCCGGCGTTTGGGCTATCATGCCGGGCAACCGGATCTCGTGGGTTTGTGGAGGAAGGGGATCAGATGAGCCATCGGATTGGGCGTTTGAGCGGTCTGGCACTCCTGGGCGTCTGCTGCCTGTTCCTGGCGCTTTCGGGCTGTCTGCACTACGAGCGTGACGTCACGGTGGCCAGGCAAGACCTCCTGACTGCTGACCTGGCGGCGTTGACGGCGCAGGGAACGACGCGGGAGGACATCGTCACCGCCTTCGGCCAGCCCAGGCAGGCGCTGAAGCTCTCGGATGGCACGGAGGTCCTGGTCTACGTCTGCGAGAGGGAGGAGCGCACCAACGCGCAGTTCCTCCTGGGGTTCACCTGGGACATCACCCGCAAGCAGACCATCCGCTACAACTTCGAGATGAAGGACGACGTGCTGGTGCGTTTCTGGACCGAAGACCTGTAGCGCGCGCGTCACCCCCAGAGGACCAGCATTACCAGGCCCGCTACGATGGCGGCCGTGGCCGATAGCCTGACCGTCAACCCCTGTTCCCCGTAGAACCGGAACGCCGCGGCGACGCCTATCACGATGCTGAACTGCCTGAAGGCCACCAGGTAGCCCGTGTGCGGCGAGAGCTGGAAGGCCCACAGCACCAGCGTGTAGCTGGCGAGCCCCAGCAGAGCAGCCCCCAGGGGCATCCCCCAGCCGACGGTCTCCTCCCGGCGCTCCCCGCGCCCGAACGCCGCACCGAGGACGACGTAGGTCGCGCACGCGAAGATGTGCCATATGCCGCAATAGAGGGCGGCGCTGCCCGGCCCCCGCTGCACCGTCTCGGCCGCTATCTTGTCCAGCATCGTGAACCCCACGATCGTGCCCGCCGTCAGCAGCATCCAGAGGATCGCCCGACTGGTGTAGTGCCGCAGGTTCAGGTCGCTGTACGAGCGTTGCGGCGCCAGCACGCAGCCCCCCGCCACCATGCCCATCGCCAGCCATCCGATGCTCGTGGGGTAATGGCTGCGCAGCACGTCGATCCCCGCCACGATGAGCACCGGCAGCGCGCGCGCCACCGGGTAGACGACCGTGAAGTCCGACGAGCCGTAAGCCAGCCCGAGGAACCAGAAGTAGAGGCCGCAGATGATCCCGGAGGGCACCACGCAGAGCCATACCCGGGCGGGGAAGGAGTGGGGCAGCAGCAGGCCGCCCCCGATGAGCGCCAGGGCGCCGGGGACCGTCATCAGGAGCATTCGCCGGAAGAACGCCAGCTCCTGCCGCCGCCGCCTCGCCAGCAGGTTCCAGGCCGCGTGCGTGAAGCACGATATCAGTATGAACACTACCGGCAGGGGCGACATGCCCGGGTCACTCCATCGGAACGGGAAGGTGGCCCGGCCCCCAAGACCGGACCGACGGCAGGAAGTCGCGCCGACAGGATAGGGCGTCCCGGTGCGCCTTTCAAGCGAATCGGGGGCGCCTGGCCGGCCGCCCGGCGTTGACAGGGCCGTGCAGCCGTCCCATAATTCGGTCCGGACCGCAGCGGGCGCGCTGCGGATTGTGGCGACTCTGTGGGAGGCAGGCCATGGCGGACTCTCCAGGAACGAACCCGTTGGTGCAGATAGTGGGCGTGGTCAGCGGCGTTTCGCTGCTGACCGTTGCCGTCCTTGCGCTGCTGGCCGATGACCATCTCATGGTGGCGGCGCCGGTCACCGCGTGCCTGATGGTCCTGGGCATCGTGCTCGGCTTCCTCGCCAGCAAGTGAGCGTGAGCCGCGCGGCCGCCACTGGACCGACAATGACGGACAGGCAGAACGCGCTGGAGGTGATACGCTTCGGCTCGCCGGAGCGCGTGCCACACCAGTGGTCCTGCCACACGATCACCTACCACGGCGGGCGGCGCGAGGCGTAGTTCGGAGAGATCGAGATGGTCGAGCCGCCCCCGCAAGCGCGGCCTTCCCAGCAGGAATGACGCCGGCACCAAGATGCCTTTGGGACAAGAAAGGGCCCGGCTTGTCCGGGCGGGCACGGCAATGGCGAAGAAGAGACAGATGGGAGTGCTCGGCCTGCTGAGCATGGTTCTCTTGCTCTCAGGTTGCTCTCTATGTCTGGGAGAGAATCCCGCTGAAGCGGAAATGAAAGCGGAGCGCTGGTACAGGACGAACTGGAATCGCCCTGAGCACCGGAGAGAGCCCTACGAGGTCACGCTGTTCACGATTCAGTGAGGATATCCGTTGGACATGTCTGCCGTGGAGGTGTGCGAGCGGGCCGGAAAGTGTATCATAGTCGCATAGCACGTGTCCCATCTTCTCGAATGCTGAAGGCACAGAGCAATCAACCCGCCCAGGCCGCACGTGATGTAGTTCGGGGAGATCGAGATGGGCGGCCCCGCGGGGTAAACGCCGCCCACAGAGCCGGGGTGGCGGTAGGGCTTGCGGCCGGATCCGTTGGGTGTCATCGAGGGCAACGTTGGCCGAGGAAGAGGTCAGCTTTCGGGCGGTATCGCGCAGGCTGGTGGAACTGGCAATATCGGCTCCACCGGCCGCGGCGTTCGAGCGACAGTTTCTGCACGCCATCGTGGACACCACGGGCGCCATCGGAGGGAGCTTGTGGCTGTTCGAGGACGGCGAACTCGAACTGCGCGCCGAGAGTGAAGAGGCGCGCGGCCTGATGGCCGGCCTTCGCGTGCCGAAGGGCCAGCAGCAGGCCTGCCTGCGCAGCGCTGCCGAGGAGGGACAGGCGACGCTTCTGCGGGAGGAGCCGGCGCCGTTCGATCCCATGCAGCCCCGGAACTCCGAACGACGCCTGCTGGTGCGGCAACGTCGAGAGCTACCTGGACATGTTCATGGACCTCGGGCTGGACATCCTGAACCCGGTGCAGGCGACCGCAAACGACCTGGACCGCGTGCGGGCGCGGACGCAGGGCCGGCTGGCGCTGCACGGGGGCGTCAGCAACGTTACCGTGACGGACGGGCCACCCGAGGCCATCGACGCCGAGGTGCGGCAGAGGCTCTGGCAGCTCGGCCGCCACGGCGGCTACATCTGCGGCGTGGACCAGTACATGCCCGCGCCCGACGAGCACCGCCAGGCCCTCCGCGAGGCGGTCGAGAAGCACGGCGTCTACCCGCTCCGCCAGCCGGATTAACAGCGCCACAGATTCACACAGGTGGATACAGATGGGGCGAGGCCGTCCCTGATCAGTGCAGATCAGTGGGAATCTGTGGCCGCCGTTGCCGTTTCCGTCCCGCCTTCGTTGCCGTTCTCTGCGTCCTCCGCGCACTCTGCGTTGAGGCCGTAGCCGTTCACCGCAGGTCCACCCACGCCCAGATGACCTGCCCGATGATCGGCTCCTCGATTTCCCGCAGGTCCACGATCATGGGCGGATAGCGGAGCTGGTCCTCGCTGTCCGAGTAGAGCAGGGCGTAGTGGTTGCGCAGGCGCAGCCGCTTGATGACCACCGAGCCGTCGGCGGTGCGGCAGCAGATGACCTTCCCCTCCAGCGCGTGTATCCGGATGGGCGTGACGTCCACGGCGACGATGCTGCCGTCGGTCAGCGTGGGGGCCATGCTGTCGCCGGAGATGCGCACGCAGCGGATCGTCTCCGGGCGCGGCGCGACCCGGCGGTGGATGATGCAGTAGCCCTCGACCTGCTCCTCCATGACGAGTCCCGAGCCGGCGGCGGCGGCGTCCCGCAGGTAGGGGATGGCGTAGTACTGCTCCTCGCCCTCCAGCCGGTGCAGGGCGCGCAGTTCGTCCTGGCTGGTGACGATGACGGGCCTCGCCGGGCGCACGCCGGTCAGGCGCCCGCCCGTGCCGTCGAGCACCCATTCGTGGTTGACACGGAACTGGTGTTCCAGCGCCAGCAGGAAGGGCAGGGGCGGGCGGCGCTCGTCCGCCTCGTAGGCGGCGATGGTGCTCTGGGTCACGCCCACCGCCTCGCCGAGCTTCGTCTGGCTCAGGTCGAGCTCGGCGCGGACCTCCCGCAGCCGCTCGCCGACGGTCGGACGGGCCTGTCTCTTGTCCCGTGCTGCCATGTTTCCGTTCCCCCCCTGACACCTGTCGATCGTATGTACGAAGCCCCTCCCGGGTTGCCCCGGCGTGATTGCGTACGGGTATTATAACCCTTCGGTAAGGCGTTTGCAAATAGTTTTTACCTTGTTCGGGTATATTCCCTTGCCTTTCTCGGGGCGAACGGCTATACTATGCATACTGATGCATAGTGAGGCGCGGTCGCGTGCCGAGGGGGGCGGCGCGGGCATGGGAAAGGAGCCGAAAGGTGGCAATCAGCATCGAGCGGGAGACGAAGGGAACGGCCGGCGTCCGCCGGCAGCTCCAGGCGATGGCCCGGTTGCAGAGCAGGTTGCACAGTCTGCGCGCCGAGCTGGACGAGCAGGTCCGCGCCGTCCGGGCTCGCTACCAGGGCCGGCTCGACGCGTGCGAGGTGCGCCTTGCGCGGATGCGCGAGCGCCTGGAAGGCACGTGCCGGACCGAACGCGACGCCGTCCTCGCCCGGGGGCAGAAGAGCCTCCGGACGCCCTTCGGCGAGGTCGGCTTTCGGTCGTCGAGGGCGAGCGTCCGGCTTCGGGACGGGGTGGACGAGGACGAGGCGTGCCGCCTGCTGCGCGCGGGCGGCCTGTCCCGCTTCGTGCGCCTGACGGAGAGCCCGGACCGCGCGGGCATCGGAGGGGCCGTCCGGCAGGGGGAGCTGCCCCCGGTGGACCTCCCCGGATTCGGCCTGGAATACGTCGAGGGGGAGGACAGGTTCTACTGCAAGGTCTGGTCCGCGATGCCGGGGAACGGCGGGAGGGCCTCGTGAACGTTAGCCGCCAATGGATCCGGCTTGTGGCAGCCCGCGCGCCGCGGGACCTGAGGACCTTGCGCGCCAGGTCGGCGCTGGAGCGGGTCCACGAGTCCCTGGGAATCCGGGAAGTCGCCTGCCCGGCGTGCCACGGCACGGGCTGGCTCGACCACGACGGGCTGGAGTTCTGCCCCCTCTGCTGCGGCTTCCGGGAAGTGCCCGACCGGTTGGCGGACTGGTTCGTGATCCGGGCGGCGCGCCGCACCTCGGCCGCGCGCCGGCGGGGCGCTGAACTGCCCCCGCGCCGGCGGGCCTGACGCGCGAGTATCCCCCCTGATTCCTGGAGCAAAAGATGGCGTGCCCCATATGCGGATGCCCGCAGCAGCGATGGCTCCGGGTCGCCACGGTGGCCGAGCAGTTCGGGCGCGACCCCAAGAGCGTGCGTCGCCTGATCAAGAAGGGCCTGATAGAGGGCGTGCGCTTCGGCCGCCAGTGGCGCATAGACCACGAGTCGCTCGACGAGTTCGTGCGCACGTACTCCGTGCGCTTCTCGGGGCCGGACGCCGAGCCCGTCCCATAGTGAGCGCACGCCGCGGCTGGACGGGGCGGCGGAGTTGGCCTATCATGGGCGGTTAGGTGCCCGGCGGGCGATCAGAGGAGGGAAGGGACATGGGACGGATGATGGCGGTGGCGGCGGCTGCGGCGCTCGCGCTTGCCTGCGCGGTCCTGCCCCGCGCTGAGGCGGCCACGGTGAGGATCGACGGGACGAAGCAGCACCAGACCATTCTGGGCTGGGGGGCGACGCTCTGGGCGCCGTGGGCCTCCGACGAGCAACGTAACGAGGTCCTGGACGAGGCCGTCAACGACCTCGGGCTGACCCGCCTGCGCCTGGAGCCGCCCGGCGGCAACCGGAGGACTGCGATAAGGTGGGAGTGGGACAACGACAACGCCGACCCCTACGACATCAACTGGGACGCCTTCGCCACGGACGCTTTCGACGCGCGGGTCGCGAAATGGGTCGTGCCCTTCAAGGAACGGGTGGAGGCGAACGGCGACCCGTTCAGCATCTACGTCAGCCCGTCGTTCTTCAACGGCGGCAGCACGGGGGAGGCGCCGGCGTGGCTCTTGCGCAGCCCGGGCGAGAACGCGGAGTTCGCGCTCTCGCTGCTGCTGTACCTGCGCGACAGGCACGGCGTGACCGCCGACTACTACTGCATCCTCAACGAGGCGGGGAACAACAACGCCTGGAGCGCGCAGGTCGTGGGCGAGATGATCAAGGCGCTGGGGCCGAGGCTCCGGGCCGCCGGCCTGCCGACGAAGATACAGTTCCCGGAATCCATCAACCCGAGCGTCGCCTGGCGGTACATCGAGACGCTTCGCGACGATGCCGAAGTGTGGCCCCACGTCGGCCTGCTGGCGTATCACCTCTACGGCCCGCGCGACCCGTTCCGGAGCCAGATACGCGAGTTCGGGGAGTCGAACGGCCTGCCGACGGCGCAGACGGAGTTCATGCGCCTGAAGATCGACAACCTGTATAACGACATGACGCTGGGCGGCGTGTCCTGCTGGGAACTCTACGGCATGGGGCAGTACCTGCAGCCCAACCGCGACGGGACCTCCTTCGAGCGCAGGCCGCACTACTGGAACTGGCGGCAGGTGATGCACTACGTGCGGCCGGGGGCGGTGCGGGTTGATGCGGCCTCGGACGATGCGGGCCTGCGCGTGCTCGCCTTCGGGAAGGAGGGCAGGGCGACCGTCGTGCTGCTGAACAACTCGCAGCCGCTCCAGGACCGGACGGTGGCGCTGGTCGGTCTGCCGCCGGGCGCGTACGGCGTCTGCCGGTCCGTGCGGCGACGGGCCACCGAGGAGCTCGGCGTGCGCGCCGTCGCGGCGTCGGCGCCGCTCCGCGTTGACATGCCGCAGGACACGGTGCTGACCGTCTATCCCCACCCGGGCGGGAACCTGCCGCCGACGCTGACGGGCTGGGGCGCCAGGCCGGCCTTCCTGACGAGTCCGGCCGACCGGCTGACGCTCTCGGCGTCGGCCGTTGACGCGGAGCGGGACGCGGTCTCCTTCGCCTGGTCGGTCGAGTCGCAGCCGCAGGGCGGGCAGGCGGCGCTCTCGGCGCCGCGCGAGGCCGCGACGGAGGCGGCGGGCCTGGCGGCGCCGGGCCAGTACGTCTTCGCGGTGGCCGTGACGGACGGGACGAGCACGGTGACACGGCGCGTGCGCGTCAACGTCTTCCCCGGCAACCTGCCGCCCTGGATCATGGACGTGCACAACCGGATACCGGTCATGGTCACGCTGCCGCAGGACAACACCTTGCTGCGGGGCGGCGCGGCCGACCTGAACAACGATCCCCTTCGGACCCGGTGGAGCGTCCTCAGTCAACCGCCGGGCGCCGGCGTCGTGCTGGAAACGCCGGACGAAGGCGGCTGCAAGGTCTCTGGCATCAAGGTGGCGGGGGATTACGTCTTCCGGTTCCAGGCCGCCGACCCGACGCACACCGTCACCGAAGACCTGACGGTCAGGGTCTATCCGCAGAACCGGGCGCCCGTGATCGGGCAGGCCGCTGCGTCGCCTGCCAGCCCGAGTCGCGCCGCCGGGACGACGCTGCTCTCGGCCGAGACGGCGGACCCGGACGGGGACGTCTTCACGCACTGGTGGTCGGTGGCGAGGTGTCCGGCCGGCGCGAAGCCCGCCTTCGCGGCGCCCGCCTCGCCGGGCACGCAGGTCAAGGGCCTGACGGTTGCGGGCGATTACGTCTTCCGGCTCACCGTGGCGGACGGGTCGGCCTTCGCCACGCGGGACGTGCGCGTGACGGTCGGCAACTGAGGGTCCGTTGGGGGATGGGGCTGTTGCCATGGCGGCGGACGTGCCAGAGAAGCTGCGCGCGAAGATCGACGCGCTCCCGCGCCGGCCCGGCGTGTACCTGATGAAGGACGCGCGCCAGGAGGTTATCTACGTCGGCAAGGCGAAGGACCTGCGGGCGCGCGTGCGCAGCTACTTCCAGGCGGGCGGCGACGACTGGCGCCTGATCTCGAAGTCCATCGACCAGGTGGCCGACGTGGCCGTGGTGGTGACCTCCTCCGAGAAGGAGGCGCTGCTGCTTGAGAGCAACTTCATCAAGCAGTTCCGGCCGCGCTACAACGTCAACTTCCGCGACGACAAGAGCTTCGTCAGCATCAAGATAGACCTGGCCGAGCCGTGGCCGCGCCCCGTTGTGACGCGCCGTCTGGACGACCCGGACGCGCTGTACTTCGGCCCCTACGCCAGCGCCAAGTCGGCCCGCAGGACGATGCGCGTGATCCAGGACGTCTTCCCCCTGCGCAAGTGCAGCCTGCGAGAGTGCAGGGAGCGGCGGCGCCCGTGCGTTTACGGCGAGATGGGCAGGTGCCTGGCGCCCTGCTGCGCCCAGGTCTCGAAGGAGCAGTACGCGGAGCTGATTGACGAGGTCGTCCTGTTCCTGAAGGGCAGGGCGGGGGACCTGGGCGAGAGGCTGCGGCGGGAGATGGAGGCGGCCTCGGAGACCCTCCGGTTCGAGCGGGCGGCGGGCCTCCGCGACCGCCTCCGGGCCGTCGAGACCACCCTGGAGGCGCAGCACGTCGCCAGGTCGGCCGCCGACGCGGACCGGGATGTCTTCGGCCTCTGCACGGTGGAGCGGCACGTGTCGGTCGCAGTGCTGTTCGTGCGGGACGGCAACGTGCGCGACGCGGCGGCCTACCGCTTCCCGGCCGCGCTGGACAGCCAGGAGGCGATCTTCCGGTCCTTCCTGAACCAGTTCTACGGCGCGAACCGCTTCGTGCCGGAGGAGATACTGGTCCCGGTCGAGACCGAGGACGCGCAGGTGCTGGAGGCGTGGCTGACCGAGAAGCGGGGCCGGCGCGTCAGGCTGCTGCACCCGAAACGCGGGCGCAAGCGGCGGCTGGTCGAACTGGCGAACCGCAACGCCCGCGAGGCCGAGCGCGCCGCGACCGCCGGCGAAGGGAAGCGCCGGCTCGAGATGGAGTCCCTCCAGTCGATCCTCGGCCTGAGCGAGCTGCCGCGGAACATCGAGTGCTTCGACATCTCGAACCTGGCGGGCCGGGAGGCGGTCGGGTCCATGGCGGTCTTCCGCGACGCCGAGCCGGACAAGTCGTCCTACCGCCAGTACAGGATCCGTGGCATCGAGGGGCAGGACGACACTGCCATGATGCGGCAGGTGCTCTCGCGGCGCTACGGCAAGCTGACGGCTGAGGAGGAGCCGCCCGAACTGGTCCTGGTGGACGGGGGGAAGGGGCAGCTCGGCGTGGCCGTCGGGCTGCTGGCGGAGCTGGGCCTCGGCTCGTGCGACGTCGCCGCGCTGGCCAAGGCACGCGCCGCCGGCGGGCGCAAGGTGAAGCGCGAGCGCGTCTATCTGCCCGGCAGGGACGAGCCCGTGCCGGTGCCCGAGGACAGCTACGGCTTCCGCCTGCTGACCCGTGTGCGCGACGAGGCGCACCGGTTCGCCGTCCGCTACCACCGCCGGCTCAGGCGCAGGGCGACCGTCGAGTCGCCGCTGCTGCAAATCAAGGGCGTCGGCAAAGTTACGGCCCGGCGGCTGTTGGAGCGGTTCGGCGGGCTGGACGGGGTGCGGCGCGCCACGGTGGAGGACCTGGCGGCCGTCCCCGGCGTGAGCGAGGCGCTCGCCGGGGCCATCCGGGCGCACCTGCGCGCTCTGCGTTAAGCCAGTCCCGTCAAGGGGTTGCGTGGGGCTGGACGATGCGGAGCCTGGCGAACGCGAGGAAGAACAGGGGGCTCAGGGCCGCCGTGAAGGTCGCCTGCCCCAGGCTGCGCGGCGCCAGTTCCGCGATCGTCCCCTGCGTGAAGGCCGCCGTCAGGACGGCCCAGCCGAGCGCGCAGGCCAGCGCGTAGCCGAAGGTCAGCAGCAGGTCCGTCCAGGCCGACTCGCGCACGAGGTGCTCCTTGAGCAGGTGCAGCCCGGCGCTCGCCGGCACCAGCAGCAGGGGGCTCAGGCCGAGCGGCCCGGCCGCCCCCAGGTCCCTGACCACCCCTATGATGAACGGACACCATAGGGCGGACTTGTATCCGGCCTCGAGGGACAAAAAGGCCGCCGCAAGGACGAGCAGGTCGGGGCGCAGGCTCCGGTAGGTGAACCGCTGCACGACGGTCACCTGCACGATCAGCAGAACGGCCGTGCAGAGGATGAAGCGCGTCTTGCGGAGCATGGAATTCCCCGGCGCTCGTGGGACCGGCCAGATGCAGCGATTGTGGCCGAACGCGGACGCCGCCCGCAAGTGAATCGCTCCGCACGCACCCGGCGCCCGTCACTCGTGGCGCAGGGCTTCGATGGGATCCATGTTCGCCGCGCGGTAGGCGGGGTAGATGCCGAAGGCAAGGCCGACGGCGGCGCTGATGCCGAACGCCAGGATCAGCGAACGCGCGGTGACGATGGTGCGCATGCCGGCGAAGTGCTCGACGAGGAAGGGGGCCAGCAGGCCGAGCGCGATGCCCAGCGCGCCGCCGAACAGGGCGAGCATCAGCGTCTCGGCCAGGAACTGGAAGACGATGTGGCGCCGCTTGGCGCCCATGGCCCGCCGGATGCCGATCTCCCGCGTGCGCTCCATGACCGTGGCCAGCGTGATGTTCATGATCCCGATCCCGCCCACCAGCAGGCTGATGGCGGCGATGGACCCGAGCACGATGCTGAAAATCCGCTGCATCTGCCGCGCCTGCACGAGCAGTTGGAGCGGGACGATGATCGTGTAGTCCTCTTTCTCGTGCGACCGGGACAGGACGTGCCGGACGACCCGCTCCACCCGCCGCACCTCGTCCAGGTTCTCCACGCGCAGGGTGATGCCGTGCAGTTCCACGCTCTCCGCGCTGAAGGAGCCGGAGCTGCGGTGCATGACGCTCTTGCCGAACATGCTGTTCATGCTGGTCAGGGGGATGTAGACTTCGGTGTTGGGGTCGCCCTCGATCTTCTGCCCGCTGAGTTCGCCTCGCGGCATGGCTGACATTATGCCCACAACCTTGAAGCGGAGCCTCTCCTTGCGGAGCGTCGAGCCCAGCGCGTCGCCCAGGGGGAAGAGCACCTCGGCCGCGCCCTTGCCCAGGACGCAGACGGCGCCCTTGTTCTCCACGTCCGCGTCGGTGAGGAACCGCCCCTTGCGCAGGAACGCGTTGTTGACCGCCAGGTACTCGGGGGTGGTCCCGACCAGCGTGGTGTCCATCCGGTAGCTGTTGTGCGTTACGGTGCCGCGCACGCGACGCTCGGGCACGGCCAGTTCCACGGCTGGGATGGTGCCGGTTGTCAGGTCGAAGTCGGACTCGGTCAGGCCGTAGCTCAACATGCGGCTTGTCGTGTCGGATGCCTGCTGGCTCTCCGGCGGCTTGACGCTCTGGAGGATGATGTTCTGACTGCCCAGCCGCCGGATCTGGTCCTGCGCCTCCTCGCTGGCGCCCGTGCCTATGGCCAGCATGGCGATGACGGAGCAGACGCCGAACGTGATGCCGAGCCCCGTCAGCAGGCTGCGCATCTTGTGCAGCCAGAGGCTCTTGAAGCCCATCTTGGCGACTCTCTTGACCTGGAACTCAATCATGTTGCCTGTGCCTGCCGTTGTTCCTCGGTTAGCTGTCCGTCCACCAGCCGGTACGTCCTGTGGGCGGTGGCGGCGACGTTGGGGTCGTGCGTCACGACGGCCAGAGTGACGCCGTCTGCGTTCAGCTCGTGAAGCAGTTCCAGTATCTGGGCGCCGGTCCTGGTGTCCAGGTTCCCCGTCGGCTCGTCGGCCAGGACGATGAGCGGGGAGTTCGCCAGCGCGCGCGCGATGCCCACTCTCTGCCGTTCGCCGCCGCTGAGTTCGGGCGGGTGGTGGACGAGCCGCGAGCCCAGCCCGACAGTCTCGGCCAGGTACACGGCCCGCTCGTAGCTCTCGCGCTCCGAGGCCCCCTTGTAGTAGAGGGGGATCTCGATGTTCTCCACGACGTTGAGCTGTGGGATCAGGTTGTATGACTGGAAGATGAACCCGATTCGCGTCGCGCGTATCTCGCTCAGCTCGTCGTCGCTGAGGGTGGACACGTCCTGCCCGCCCAGCATGTAGCTGCCCCGGGAGGGGCGGTCCAGGCAGCCGAGCAGGTTCAGGAACGTGGACTTGCCCGAGCCGGACGGCCCCATGATGGCGACCATGTCGCCCGAGCGCAGCGCGAAGTTGACGTCACGCAGCGCGTGCACCAGCGAGCCGCCCATCAGATAGGTCTTCCAGATGTCCTTCAGTTCTGCCAGGAGCATGTTGGTCTCCGTGCGCCTACTCTGAATCCCCCGCCTCGGGCTGGCGCGGCCGTCCGCGTCCGCCGCCCTCGCCGCGGTCCTGGCGGGACCTGCCCAGCAACTGCATCAGCTGCCGTCTCTGCTCCTCGGGCAGGTTCTGGATGAACTGCATCCGCTCCTCCTGGGACATGCCCTCCAGCTTCTTGCGCAGTTCCTCCAGGTCGGGCTGTCCGGCTTGCTGGGCGTCGTCGGCCTGCTCGGCCGGGCCGCTCTGCTGCAGCTCGGCGCCGGCCGGCGCGGCGACAGGCGCAGCGGGGAATCCCTCTCCCCGCTCGGCCTCCGTGCCCTCGTCGAGCAGTTCCTCCTCAAGCTCTTCCGGCGGCGCGAGATAGACCAGTTCGCCGTCGGTCAGTCCGTCCTTGATCTCCACGAACTTGTCGGTGAAGTGTCCGCACTCGATATCCCGTCTCTGGTGGCCGTCCCGCGTCTTGACCCAGCAGATGCGCTGTCCTTTGTATGTGCTGACTGCCTGGATGGGGATGTAGAGCACATCCCGCAGTTGTGCGACGACTATCTCGGCCGTGGTTGACATGCCGGGCGTCACTCCGGGGGGCTGTTCGTCCAGGGCGATGTCCGCCTCATAGACCATCACGTCCGGGTTGAGCCACCGGTTCTCGGAGCTTGCCATGGGACTGATCTTGGCGACGTGTGCGGGGATGTATGACCCGGGCATGGCCTCGACCGTTATCCTCGCAGGCATGTCGGGCTTGACCTTCGCGATGTCCGTTTCGTGGATATTGATCCGGGCGGCCAGGGTCGAGAGGTCAGGCACGACCAGGATCGTCTCATCCTGGCGGACACTGGCCCCCTCCTGGATGGGGTCGTTGCGGCGCGCCCGCGGGTCCTGCGTCGAGGCGTAAACGACCACGCCGGGCTTGGTCGCCACGATGCTGGACTTGGCGATCATGTCCTTGGTTTTCTGGAGCCGGTCCCTTTCCAGCTCGAAGGTGGCCTTGCGGGACGCGAGGTTCGCCTCCGCCTGGGCCAGTTCGCTTCGCGCACGGGCCTCGACCCTGTCCAGCTCCCGCAGCGCCTCCTCGTAGTCGCTGGAGCGGGATTCGGCCTCCTTGGCCAGGGTGTAGCGGATGAAGAGCCGCAGCTCTTCCTGGGCGGAATCGAGCTGGACCTCGGCACGCCGCTCGGCCAGTTCATCAGCCGTCAGCTCGTCAAGGCTGACGAACTTCTCGGCGAAGAGCTTGCGCGTCCCAGCCAGGGTGTCGCTGGCGCGCTTCATCTCCCCGGTGGCCAGTTGTACGTCGGCGCTCAGGTCGCGCAGCGTCTGCCGGGCCACGCCGCCGATGGGCACTCCCGCTGCCGCCGCGTCCTCCTGGTACATCTCGCCCAGGACCTCCCGGGTCAGTTCGGCGTCCTTGAGGATTTCCTCCACTTCCTGCTGGGCGAGTCCGCGAAGCAGCGTGAAGTCGAACTGCCCCCCGGTGAGCTGGCCGGCCAATTCGGCGCCCACGTAGCGCTCCAGCTCCATCAGGCCGAACTTGACGTTCAGCCTGGCCGCCTGGACGTTGCTGTCGTTCTGTTTCTTCTGTATCGCGAGGTTCTCGGTGGCTTGCTTGTAGGAGGCCTCCGCGTTGGCGAAGCTGATCTCCCTGCTGGCCTCGGTCTCCTCCGGGCCCGAGGCGTCCAGGCGCACCAGGACCTTCTGCTGTTCAACGTCTTTCTGGCTGATGACGGTGCCCTCGGGCACGAGTTCGAGTATCTGGTTGTTGCCCTCCATCTCGCTCTTGATCTCCAGCGACTCCATGGCGCGCAACGCCCCGCCCTCGGTCACCAGTACGGTGAGGGGGCCGCGCTTGACCGGGACGGTGGGGATCATGTCGCCGTCATCCCCCTCGCCGCGGGCCGCCAGCCAGGGGAAGACCAGGGCCGCCAGCACGACGAGCCCCAGCAGTATCCCAACCTTCGCGGCGGTACCCCTTCGCCCCCTGCGCGCCCCACTGTCCTGCTCGACCCGGGGATCGGCCGGGAAACGTTCCGCCGCTCTGTCGTCGCGTTCACTCGTGCTCATCGAAATTCTCCTCCAGTTGTCCCTTCGCACCGACGCTGATGATCTCCGTGCTGCGCGCCAGTTCCAGCCTGGCGACCCTGTAGTCCACCAGCGCGCGCGCCAGGGCGTTCTGCGCCTGGACCAGCGCCTCGTGGGCCTCGAGCATGTCCCGGGTGTCGGCCCGCCCGGCCTCCAGCAGCAGCATCGTGCTCTTGACCCGTCGTTCGGCCAGGAGCCCGCTCGCCTTCTGAATCTCGTAGCTCCGCATGGCGCGGTTGTGCTGGCGCCAGGCGTCGCGGACCTCCAGCACGATGCCGTCGCGCGTCTCGTCGTACTGGCGCTGGCTCTGCTGGAGGCTGATCAGCCGGCTGCGGTACTGGTTCCGCTCGCCTTTCTTGTCCAGCGGCAGGTCCAGTTCGAGGCCGACCGACAGGTCCGTGCCGTCCGCGTGAAAGTCGGCGGGGCTGTTGGCGCCGTCGGTGTCGGCGTCCAGCGACGCGCTCAGGTCGAGCCCGGGCAGCAGGTCGTTGCGGGCGACCTCTTCCTTGCGCTCGGCGTCGGCGACGCGGTCACGCGCCGTGGCCAGGTCCAGCCGCCTCTCCAGGGCGAGCGCCACGGCCCGTTCCACGTCCCAGTCCAGTTCCATGCCCGGCTGTTCCCCGAGGCGTTCCAGTTCGCTGGCGTCGAGGACCAGCGCGGTCTCGGCGGGCAGGCCGAGGGTGGTCTTGAACTCGTCCAGCCGGCTCTCATAGCTCTGTTGGGCGCTCTCGACGCGGTCCTCGGCCCTCAACTCGTCCTGTCGGGTCTGGTCCACCTGGAACTCCGGCAGCTTGCCCGCGTCGGCCATCAGTTCAGCCCGCCTGCGGGCGACCACCAGGTTCTCGTAGTTCAGTCGCTCGTTCTCCAGAATCTGTCGCTCTCTCAGCACGCCGTAGTAGTCCGACAGGATGTTGACGAAGAACCGGCGGCGGAAGCGCACGAAGTCCCGCATCTCGTAAATGACGTCCCGTTCGGCCTGGATGAGCGGCTCGTTGACGGGCACCCCGGCGCCCTGCAGCAGGGGTTGGGCGATGGACAGGTTGAACATGCTGGCGGCCGCCTTGCGCGGGTCGCCCGTCAGGAACTGGCTGACGCCCGACGCCAGCCCGACCGTCACCTGCGTGCCCGTCGCGAAGAGCCAGCTCAGGCCCAGGTCCGCGCCGCCGCTGACTTCCTCGTCGTTCCCCAGGCCGGTGTTGTCGTAGCCCGCGTCGGCCGAGCCCGTAAGCTGCGGGGCGAAGTCGTGCCGCTCCAGCGTGAGGGACAGCGCCTCCAGGTAGAGCGCCTCCTTCTGCGTCTGGTAGTCGCGGCTGTTGAGCGCGGCGATTTCGAGCGCCTTCTCCAGCGAGATCACCAGCGGGGCCTCGTCCGGCGCGTCGGCGGGCGTGTCTTCGGCCCCGATGGGCGTTGCCAGCCGGGGGCAGCCGGCCAGCACGTCTTCGTTCGACTGCTCGATGGTGAATCCCGCGGCCATGCCCGGCACCCGCTGCGTCTTGGTGGCCAGGATCGAGTAAACTTCCCCGTCGGCCGATTCGCGGTAGCGCTGCGGCGAGCACCCGGCGATCAGGGCCAGGCAGGCGCACGCGACGCACGCCGACGTGCAGGATATTCTTGCTGCCATGCTATGCTGTCCCTTCTTCATCCCTGACGAGTAGGCCGTTCTCGAACAGCTCGACGACCGCCTCCGGCCAGTCCTTGCCGGCGGGCATCTCCCTGCCGTGTCGCAGGCCCGTCCGTATCATCCCCATCAGCATCCACGCGGCGGTCTTTGCTCCGAGCGCCGTGCGATAGACGCCCCGGTGCATTCCCTGCTTGATGAAACCGGCCACCACGTCGACGATCTTCTCGTTCTTCGCGTGCCAGTGTTTGCGGAGCTTGCCCTTGCGCATCGAGCCCCGGATCTGCTCGCCGTGCATCAGCCCGAACAGCGGCCGCCGGCGGCGAAAGAACTCGGCCATGCTCCGCGCGACCTCCCGCAGCCCGTCCGGCGGCTCCGGCTCCTGCTCCGCAATGGCGCGCACGGACTCGACCAGATCGTCCACGCCCGCCAGTATCACCTGGTGGTAGAGGTCCTTCTTGTCCTCGAAGTAGCGGTAGATGGTTCCCTTGCCGACGCCGGCTTCCCGGCATATGTCGTCGAGCGTTATCTCGTGGAACCGTCCGGATGCGAACAGCTTCTCCGCGGCCCGGAGTATCTGTGGGCGTTTCTCTGACATGGCTTTGCCTTGTCGTTAGAGCGACCGGGTGCCCTGAATCTGGCTGCCGTCACGCGGCCGTGCCGTCGTCGGCCGTGCCCAGGCTTTGCATGTGGTACAGCTCCGCGAACCGGCCCTCCTGCTCGAGCAGTTCCTGCTGGGTTCCTTCCTCGACCAGCCGACCGTCCTCCAGCACGACGATGCGGTCGGCGATGTCCGTCGTGGACAGCCTGTGGGCGATCAGTATCGTGGTGCGGCCCCTGGCGGCCACGGCCAGGGCCTCCTGTATGGCACGTTCTGTGATGGTGTCCACGGAGGAGGTGGCCTCGTCCAGGATGAGGATGGCCGGGTCCTTCAGCAGGGCGCGGGCGATGGAGACGCGCTGCTTCTGGCCGACGCTGAGCTTGATGCCACGCTCGCCGACGACGCTCTTGTAGCCGTCGGGCAGTTCCCGGATGAACTCGTCGGCTCCCGCCCGCCTGGCGGCTTCGTGGACCTCCTCCTCGGTGCAGTCCGGCCGGCCGTAGGCAATGTTCTCTTCGACGGTGCTGTTGAACAGGAACGGCTCCTGGAGGACCATGCCGATGTGCTTCCTGAGGGCGCGGGGCTCGAAGTTGCGCACGTCCACGCCGTCCACCAGGACCTGCCCGCGCACGGGGTCGTAGAAGCGGCAGATCAGGTCCACGAGCGTCGTCTTGCCCACGCCGCTCGGCCCGACCAGCGCGACGGTCTCGGCGGGCGCGATGCTCAGGGTCAGGTCCTTCAGGACCTCCTCCTTGCCGTAGCTGAAGGAGAGGTCGCGCACTTCTATCCCGCCCTGCACGTGCTCGGGCACGAGGGGCTCGGCTGGGACGGGCAGCTGGCTGGACTCGTCGAGGAACTCGAAAATCCTGTCCGCCGCCGCCAGGCAGCGGGGCAGGGAGTGGCCGATCAGCCGGCCCAGCTCCTGCACGGGGCGGTAGAAGCGCCCCAGGTACATCACGAAGGCCACAAGGTCGCCCGCGGAGAGGCCGGGCTCACGAATGGCCATCCAGCCCCCGAAGAAGATCACAATCAGCGTGCCGCTGCCGGCCAGCATCTCCGTCAGGGGCCCGAAGATGGAGAAGCCGAGCGCCGCCTGCATGAAGGCGTTGTAGTAGTCGCCGGTTTTCTCTTCGAAGCCCCTTTGCTCGTGCTCCTCCCGCGCGAACGATTTCACGACGCGGATGCCCGAGACCCGGTCCTGCACGAAGGCGTTCAGGTCCGCCACCCTCTCCCGAAACGTGCCGAACACGCGCTTCATCTTGCGGCTGAAGTAGAAGATGGCCACCGACAGGAAGGGGATGGGGATGAGCGTCAGGGCGGCCAGCTTCGGTTCCATCCAGAACAGGATCGCAGCCACGCCGACCAGGGTCAGCACGGCCGTGATGGACCTCTCGGCCGCGTGCACGATCATGCCCTCGACGGCCTCCGAGTCGTTGACGACCCGGGACATGATCTCGCCGGTCCGCTGGTTCTCGAAGAAGGTCATCGAGAGGTCCTGCACGTGCTCGTAGAGGTCGTTGCGCAGGACGCGGATTATGCGCTGGCCGAGCCAGTTGCTCAGGTAGCTGTGGCCGAACCTGCAGGCGGCCGAGCCCACCAGGACCCCCAGCGCGATCAGCGATATTACCTTCAAGATCCCGAAATCGCCTTCCGGGACCACCTGGTCCACGAGCTTCCTGACAAGCTGAGGGTAGACCATGCCCAGGCTGATCATGGTCACGTTCAGTACCAGGAGGACGACGACCCAGCCCCAGTACGGCCTCAGGTAGTCCCCGAGGCGCACGGTGGACCTGAGCATCTCCCACTTGCTCTTGTCCGACTCGTAGTCGCGATGATGACGGTGGTGTCCGTGGAATCGCACGGTGCGCGGCCTTTGCGGAAAAACAGAACTGACCAGTCAGTTCTATTCTCCCAGATTCTGCCAGGCCCGTCAAGGGGAAGGGCAGACTTGAGGCTGGAGGCGCGAGGTTCACCCGCCGTACGGCGGGCGTGAGGTACGCACCGGCAGCAGGCAACGAATGGTTGCTCGTTGTCCGCCGTACGGCGGATTGCTCGTTGCCTGTGCCTTCGGCGTTCAGCGTTCAGCGTACTTGCCTTCTTCGTGCTCCTTCGCGTCCTTCGTGGTGGAAGTCGTTGCCGTTGCCGTTCCTCGCCGTACGGCGAGGAGACTTCAGACTTCTGCCTTCTTCCTTCTCTGCGTCGTTCTCCGTGTCCTCCGTGACTCCGTGGTGATCCGTGGTTCAGGCCGGCTGGATGTCGAAGCGTTCGGTCAGCTGCCCCCGCAGTTCCTCCTCGACGCCGGCGTGCTCGGCCCGCCCGGCAAGGTTCACCAGTTCATTCGGGTCCTCCGTCAGGTTGTAGAGCTCCGGCAGGTCCTTCCCGTTCCAGACGTACTTCCAGTCCCTGGTGACCACCGCCCGCGTCCCGATGAAGAGCCGGTCGTGGATGGGCCTGTCGGGTTTCTCCGTCAACGGGTCGAAGCTGGCGCCGTCCTGCATCTCGCGGAAGTGGTGTCCCTCCGGCGTGTAGGGCTGCACGGCGTCGGCCCAGTCCAGGAAGGTCGGCGCCAGGTCGAACCACGACACCAGCTCATGGCAGTCCGTCCCCGCGCCGCGCCCGTCGGGCATTCGCACCACGAGCGGCACGCGGACCAGGCTCTCGTACATCGTCACGCCCTTGATCCACATGTGGTGCTCGCCCAGGTGGTCGCCGTGGTCGCTGCTGAAGACGATGATCGTGTTCTCCGAGAGCCCCGCCTCCTGGAGCGCGGCCATTATCTCGCCGATCCGGTCGTCCACCAGCGAGACGGTCCCGTAGTATCGGGCCAGCATCCTGCGCTGGACGTCTTCCGGGATCATCCGGCTGATCTCCTCGCCGGGCGGACATTTGCCGGGGTCGTCGATCATCTCCTGCACGTCCTTGCACGGGGCGCCCCAGCCGTGCGGGGCGGGCGGGTTCAGCGCGCAGCGGATCGCCCAGATGCGGTGCGACAGGGGCTTGCCGTCCAGCTCGGAGGCCGGCCGCTCCGGCAGCACGATGTCGTCCGGGTCGTACATCTCGTCGTAGCGCGCCGGCGGGTCGTAGGGATGGTGCGGCGAGCAGAAGGACACCCACAGGAAGAAGGGCCGCTCGCCCCGGCCGCCCACGTACTCCACGGCGCGCCGGCCGACGTAGCTGTCGATGTATAACCGTTCCTCCAGCGGGAAGCGCACGGCTGAATGGTAGCGGGTGTACTCCGCCGCGAGGTCACCGCGCACCCACGTCTCGATCTCCCTCTTTGAGTGGCCCCACTTGGCCAGCCATCGCCGGTAGTGGTCGGTCATGCCCTCGGGGTTGAAGTCGAACTTGCTCTCGGCCAGGTCCTGGTGGTCCAGCGCAATGTCGGCCTCGTTCTCGAAGCCGAGGTGCCGCTTGCCGATGAGCGCCGTCTCGTATCCCGCACGCTGGAGCAGCCTGCTGAAGGTCACGGTCCCGGCCCGGATGCCGGCCCTGCGCCCGCTGAAGATGTTGCCCGTCACGCCGTGTTTGGTCACGTGCTGCCCCGTCCACACGGTCGCCCGCGCGGGCGTGCAGAGCGGCTGCGTCGTGTAGGCGCGGTGGAAGACCGTGCCCTCACGCGCCAGCCGGTCGATGTTGGGCGTCTGGATGACCGGGTCGCCGGCGTAGCCGCAGGTGCGGGCGTTCTGCTCGTCGGTGGTTATCAGCACGATGTTCGGGCGGGGCATGACGTCACCTCAGGGGAAGGCCAGTTGATGGTTGACAGTGTACAGCCTGCCCCGAGTCCGCCGACGGCGAATCGAGGGGTTGACAGTGAACGGCAGGCGACGGAAAGTTGCTTGTTTCTGGTTTCTTGTTGCTTGTTGTCCGCCGTACGGCGGATTGCTTGTTTCTTGTTCCTTGGTTCTACTCTGTTGTGCCTTCGTGTTCTTCGTGCCTTCGTGGTGAAGGCCGTTGCCGTTCGTCGTGGTCCAGCCGTACGGCGGGCAAGCGTTGTGTTCGTCGTGGTTCAGACTGCTTCCAGGTCCAGGATGCGCTGATACGCGTCCCACAGGGCGCGGCAGTAATCCATGACGCGGCCGGGCTGGTCGCTGGCGGGTGCCTCCACCAGGCAGAACCCGTCATAGCCCCGCCCGCGCAGGAGCCGCAGCAGTTCCAGCCACGGGTAGTCGCCGGCGCAGAGGTCGCGCGTGTGCACCAGCGCGATGCGATCGGCCAGCAGGTCGAAGTTGTCCTTGATGGACCCGTCAACGACCTCCCCCGCGTTGGAGTTCCAGCAGACGAACGCGTTCGGGTGCGAGGCGTAGTCCATGATTCTGCGCATCCTGGCCGGCTCGCACGTCATCGGGCCGTGGACCTCCATGCGGACCTGGACGCCCAGGCCGGCAGCGAACTCGGCGCACTCGGCGAACGACTCGCCGATCTGGCGCAGCGTCGTCTCCTCCGGCACGCCGTGGTCGATGAGCAGGGCGTTCGGGCGGACCTTGATCCCCGGCGCGCCGACGTCCGCCGCCAGGCGCGCGTATTCCTTCGTACCCTCGACGTTCCGGCGCAGCTCGTCCGGATTGGCATAGTGGTACTCGAACGCGCTGCCCAGGCCCGCCAGGGCCACGGGGCTGTCCTCGAACTTGCGGCGGACCTCCGCGCGCTGGTCCGCCGTCAGCTCCACCTCGACGCCGTGGGCGTGGGTCGTTCGCAGCTCCACGCCCTCGAACCCGTGCTCGCCGCACGCGCGGATGATGGTGTCCAGGTCCCAGTCTTTGGCCAGGTTGTACGTCACCAGTCCCAGCTTCATGTCGGCGGTTCCTCGCAGCTTCTCAGGAGGGGCAAAGCTATTGCTCGACCGTCTTCACGCGTCGGCCGTCTGCCAGGCTCTTCGGGGGGCGTAGGATCACGACCTCGCCCGGCTCCACGCCCTCAATGACCTCGTAGGAATCCTCGCCGGTCAGCCCCGTCACGATGCCGCGCAGGCGGGCCCGACCGTCCTCGACCACGAAGGCGCCCATCTGGTCCGCCGTTGCGAAGACGGCCTCGTCGGGCAGCAGCACGGCGTCGTCCACGGCGGCGACGACGATCTTGACGTCCAGCTCCGAGCCGGGCCGAAGGGCGAGCGTCGAGTTGTCGAACCCGATCAGCACGGGCACCCTCTGCTCGCGGACCCCGAGCGACGAAATTTTCGTGAACCCGGAGGGGTAGATCTTCTCCAGGACGCCCTCGGCGCGGGACTGACCGACGGCGCGGCCGACCAGGATGACGCGCTGGCGCTCGCGCAGCCTGCCGACCTCGTCGGACAGGATGTCGGCCCGTATCTCGATGGTGGCGGGGTCGCCGACCTTGACCAGCGGCGTGCCCGGCTGGACGAACTGCTCGCTGTCCACGTATTTCTCCAGCAGCACGCCGTCAATGGGGCACGGGATGCGGGACTCGGAGACCAGCAGTTCGAGCATCTTCTGCACCTGCGCCTTCTGGGCCTGGTAAACCCGGCGCAGGTAGGCCGTGTCCTGCATGGATTGGTCGAGCACCTTCTTGCGCAGCGCGGCGACCTCCACTGCCGTCCTTGCGGCTTCGATGCGTCGGGCGAGGGCGTTGTCTGTGGCGACGGCCACGTCCAGGTTGCGCCGCGCCGTGTCGTGCTGCTGGCTCGAGGCGGAGCCGGACTCCCAGAGCTGCTCGATCCGCTCGAACTCCTTCTGCGCGTAACGCACCTCGGCCTCGGCGGCTGCCTTCTCCTGCGCGAGTGTCGCCAGGTCCTGCTCGGCGGCCTCGTGCTCCTTGGCGGCGGCCTCGATCTCCGCCTCCTTGGGCAGGGGGACGTCCACGCCGGCCAGCCGCCCCTCGATCTCATCGAGCTGGTCGCGCAACATGCCCAGGGACAGCTCCAGCTCGGTATCCTCCAGGGAGGTGAGCACCTGCCCGACCTGGACGGGGTCGCCCTCCTCCAGGGCGATGCGCCGCACCGTGCCGGCGCGCTCGGCCGTCAGGACGCGCTCGGTGTGGAGCTGAGTCTGGGCCTCTTCGGTCACGTACTCCTCGACCCGCCCCCGGCCCACGGTTGCCGTCTCCACCTCGATGGCGCGCGTGTTCACGTAGAGGTACGTTCCGACCGCCAGGGAGACGATCACGATGAGCCAGAACAAGCGGGAGATTATTCTCATCATTTGCGTTCCAGCCGGTGCAAAAACCCGTGCGGTCTCGGAAACCCGTGCGGTCTCGAACTGCTCTCAGCCGTCCCTACGGGACTGTACATATTACAATCCCCTCAGAGTCCCAGCAGTGAACTGCTGGGCTATTCTCGTCCTGCCCCTACGGGGCGCCGAACCATCGAACGGCCCTGTGCGTTGTCCTGTGCTGGGGTACGCGACCTGCCGCCGTCCCGGCCCTCGGGGGCGCCGAACCATCGAACGGCCCTGTGCGTTGTCCTGTCCTGGGTCACCCGACCTGCCGCCGTCCCGGCCCTCCGGGGCGCCGAACCATCGAACGGCCCTGTGCGTTGTCCTGTGCTGGGGCACGCGACCTGCCGCCGTCCCGGCCCTCGGGGGCGCCGAACCATCGAACGGCCCTGTGCGTTGTCCTGTCGCGGGGCACCCGACCTGCCGTCGTCCCGTAGGCACGGACGATAATAGCCCACCGATTCATCGGTGGGTACGGATGCCAAAGAACCTCCCAGTCCCGTAGGGACGGCTGAATGTCAACCCCAGACATACCGGGTATCGTAATCGATTTTGTGCCTCTGCAAGAATGCCAGGAACTCCTGCTCAAAGGTTCTCTTCTGGTGATGTTGCTGCTGGCTCTGTATGTACTCGATTGTCTGCGGAACCTGTGAAGTGCCAACAGAGAAGGCGCCGTATCCCTCCTGCCACTGGAAACCTGCTTGTTCCGGGAACGTATCGTGCACCCATTTCGAGGAACCACCCTTGAGCAGCTGAATAGTCTTGGCGACGGAACTCGTTGCAGGCAGGGACAACAGGATGTGAACGTGGTCGGGCATGCCGCCTATGGCGATGGCCTTCATGTCGTTTTTCCGCGCAATACCCCCCATGTACCGGTGTAGGCGTTCCTGAAGCGCCGGGGTTATGACCGCGCGCCGATCCTTGGTGCTGAAGACGCAATGGACCAGGCAACTGATGTGGGAATGTGCCACGGTTCGTTGTTTGCTTCCTTTCAGCCGTCCCTACGGGACTGTGAACCCTCGCATGACCCCAAAGTCCCAGCAGTGAACTGCTGGGCTATTCTCGTCCCGCCCCTCCGGGGCGCCGAAGCGTCAAACGGTCCTGTGCGTTGTCCTGTCCCGGGGCACCCGACCTGCCGTCGTCCTGCCCCTACGGGGCGCCGAACCATCGAACGCCCCTGTGTATTGTCCTGTGCTGGGGCACCCGACTTGCCGCCGTCCTGCCCCTACGGGGCAATGAACCATCGAACGCCCCTGTGTATTGTCCTGTCCCGGGGCACCCGACCTGCCGCCGTCTTGCCCCTACGGGGCAATGAACCATCGAACGTCCCTGTGTATTGTCCTGTCCTGGGGTACCCGACCTGCCGTCGTCCCGTAGGGACGGACGATAATAGCCCACCGATTCATCGGTGGGGAAACATGCCAAAGAACCTCCCAGTCCCGTAGGGACGGTTGAGAATAAGCCGTCCTATTCCCTGGTTTTCAGCCGGCGGACGATGTTTATCTTGTAAACCCGCCGGCGGCTCATCCACCTGGAGACCAGGAGGAACACGAGGATCAGGACCACCGCCCGCGCGTACGTCTCCGGGTACACGAGCACGGGCAGCTTGTAGAGGTCCGTCTCGTAGGCCCTGGCCAGCCCGATGCCCGCCAGGTACGCCAGCGGCAGGCCCACCAGGATGCCTATCAGGCCGACGGGCATTATATCGTTGGTGGCGGCGCGCGCAACGTCTTCCCGGTCGTAGCCGAGGCTGCACATGCAGGCCAGGTCGCGCTCCTGCTCCGCGATGCTCACCGAGGCCGCGTTGTAAATGACGGCGAACGCGATGATCGCGGCGGCCAGGGTCTGGACCAGTGACATGGTCATCATCATGCCCGCCACGCTCTCTGCGAAACTCTCCAGCAGGCTGCGCGTCGAGGTGACGGCGGTCACGCCGGGTATGTCGTCCAGCCTGTCCATGACGGGCTCCAGGACGTCCTGCTTGACGGTGAGCATGGCGCCGTTGACCAGCGGCCCCTCGCCGATGAGGCGGGCCAGGTAGCGGCGGTCGGCGTAAACGTTCAGGCCGATGTACTGGTCGATCACTGCGCGCACGGTGGCCCGGCACTCGTCCTTGTCCTTCAGGTAGGGGTCAACGGTTACCCGCGCGCCCCGGGTGAGCTGCAGTTCACGGGCGAGCCTCTCCGGGATGATCAGGCCGTCCTCGGGCAGGCGGATGCGCCTGCCTTCCGTGTCATAGACGTGGTAGAGGCGGCTCCCGGGGGGCAGCCCCATGATGCCGACTACCTTCTTGCGCCAGCCGTTGCTCAGCTCCGCGCCGAACTGGAAAACGCCCTCGGCGTGGCGCACGCCCTCGACGGACGCGATCTCGTGGACGGCCGTCTCCGGCATCTCGCTCAGGAAGGTGACGCGCGCGTCCGCCCGGTCCACCTTGCCGAACTGGTAGTCCATCATCCAGGCGAAGTAGTCCCGGCCCATCGCGCCGAGCACCAGCATCAGCGTGGACGTGGCGACGCCGAGGATGCCGAACAGCGAGCGGGACTTGGCCCGGAGGGCGTTGCGCAGGGCGATGCGCCACGTCAGCGGCAGCCGCCGCCAGAGCCACGTGCCCCTTCCGCCGTGGAAGGGGCGGCCCTGCCCGGGCGCGGTCGGACGCATGGCCACTGCCGGGTCTATCTTCAGCACGTTCCAGGCCGACCTGGCCGCTCCGACCACGCACATGCCGCAGCTCAGCAGCAGCGCGCTCGTCGCCGCCGAGGGCTGGAATACCGGTTCCAGCGAGGGGAACCGGAAGAACGCAACGTACATCTTGATGAGAGCCCCGGCCAGGGCGTGGCCGCCGACCAGCCCGGCCGCCGCGCCGGCCAGCCCGATGATGAGCGCGAACGAGACGTAGTGCCCCACGACGCGGGCCTTCGAGTAGCCAAGCGCGCACATCAGGCCGATCTGCGTCCGCTGGTGCTCGGTGATCCGGTGGACGATGATGTGGATCACCACGGCCGCCACGAGCAGGAAGACCGCCGGGACGACCCGGGCGGAGTTGCGGATCCCCTTGATCTCCTCCGAGAGGAAGCGGTTGGATATCTGGTCCGCGCGGCCGTACTTCAGATAGACCCCGTGCCGGTCGAGCCTCGCCTTGACGGCGTCCAGCACCCCGTCCACGTTTGCGCCCGGCCGCAGAATGCCGACCAGGTCGTTGAAGGCGTTGGTCATGTTGAAGGCGTCCTCGACGAAGTCCTCCCGGGCGAAGATGACGGCGAATCCCTTGTCGTCGGGCGTCATCTGCTCGACGGTCCGGATGGGATAGACGTATTCGGGGCTGTAGGCCGTGCCGACGATGCGCAGCATCTTCTTGCGCTCGTTGATGGTGGCCTGGAAGCTGTCGCCGACCTGCAGGCCGTTCGCCTGGCAGAAGCGCTCGTTGACGATGACCTCCGTGCCCGACGCGCCGGGGAAGTAGGCGCCGCTGAGGATATGGATGTCGTTGATGACGCCCTCGCGGCGCCGGGGCATCGAGACGAGGCGCCCGACGACCGCTCCCTCGTTGCCCTCGACTTGCAGGGGGACTTCCTTGACGATCCGACCTTGCGCCTGCCAGACGCCGGGGACCGACTCCACGTCGCGCAGGGCGGAGCGGGGCGCTTTCTCCAGGTGGACGAAGAAGTCCGCGAAGTTGCACTGCTGGTAGTAGGCGTCGCGCGAGGCGATCAGGCCGGCGTAGGTCATCTGGAAGCTGACGTAGATGCTCGTTGCGCAGAAGACCACGGCGGCCGCAGCGGCGAACTGGAGCCACGCGCCGCGTGCGTCGCGCAAGAGCTTCCTGTGCAGGACGTCGCCTACCACGTCAGGTCCGCCGGCTCCAAGGGGGATTCGTTATGCGTGATGTCCTGGATCGTGCCGCTCCGCAGCCGGATCACGCGGTCCGCCATCTTGCCGATGGCGGCGTTGTGCGTGACGATCACGACCGTCTTGCCCGACTCGCGATGGACGCGCTTCAGCACGTCCAGCACGAGTTTGCCCGTCTCGTAGTCCAGGGCGCCGGTCGGTTCGTCGCCCAGGACGATCTCGGGGTTCTTGCAGACGGCGCGCGCGATGGCCACGCGCTGCTGCTCGCCGCCGGAGAGCTGGGACGGGAAGTGGTCCGCCCTGTCCAGCAGCCCGACCAGGTCCAGCATCTCGTCCACGGGCAGGGAGGCGGGGCAGATCTGCGCCGCCAGGTCCACGTTCTCCCGGGTGGTCAGGGTCGGGATGAGGTTGAAGAACTGGAAGATGAACCCGACGTGCTCGCGCCGATACGCCGTCAGGCGGCGCTCGCTGAACTCGGCGATGTCCGCGCCGGCCAGTTGCACGCTGCCCGAGGTCGGCGTGTCCATGCCGCCGACCAGGTTCAGCAGCGTGCTCTTGCCGCTGCCGCTCGGGCCGAGCAGGACCAGGAACTCCCCCTCGTAGATGTCCAGGTCCACCCCGCGCAGCGCGCGCACCGTCACCTCGCCCATGGGGTACGTCTTCGTCAGCCCGCGCATCTTGTAGAGGACTTTGCCTTTCACGTTCTCCCTATCCGTTCGCAACGCGCTGGGGCGCGCTGTAGATGTTGAGTCGCTCGCCTCGGGCGAAGCCCACCAGCGTCATGCCGTGCCGGCGGGCCAGGTCCACGGCGTGCGCCGTCGGCGCGGAGCGGGAAGCGACCACCGGGATGCCCTGCCTCAGCGCCTTGACCACCAGTTGAGAGTTCAGCCTGCCCGTCACCAGCAGGACGCCACGACTGGTGTCCGTCCCGCGAATCAGGCAATGGCCGACCACCTTGTCCACGGCGTTGTGCCGGCCGACGTCCTCCTCGAAGTGCAGCACCCGCGCGCCGTCCGTGAAGGCCGCCTGGTGCGTGGCGCCGGTGCGCGCGAAGACGGGGGCCATCTCACGGAGCCGGCGGGCGGTCGCGAGGATGTGCCCCGGGCGCACGCGGAAAGGGTCCCGGGCGTCGCCGACAGCGCCCTCCGGCAGCGGCGGGCCGAACACCGTCGCGCCGCAAGTGGAGGATATCTGGAGTTGCACGGCCCTGCGCAGGGCCGCAGCGTCCACGTCCAGCTTCACGCGCACGCGCTCTGCATCGTACTGCACCGTCATCTCGACAACGTCGGCGTACCGACGCACGAGGCCGAGGTAACTGAGGAACCCGACGGCCAGCTCCCGCAGGGCGTTGGGCGAGCAGAGGACCGTCGCCAGGTGCGCATCATCGACGTGGAACGTGAACGGCCGCTCGGCCGCCAGGAAGTCCTCCTCGGCGGGCGGGCCGCCGATGCGGCGGACGTCCCTGCGCAGCACGGGCAGGGGCTGCACCTCGTCGAAGACCCGCCGCAGCAGGTGCAGGTCGGCCGGCGTGTCCACGTCGCGCAACGCGCCGGCCTCATCGGGCGCGAGGTCGACGAACGCGGCGCCCGCGTCGGCCAGGAACGCCTTCACGCCCAGGTCCGCGCCGTCTTGCAGGCGCTCGGCCAGGGCGGGGAGCAGTCCCTTCGCGTAGACGCCGCAGAGGGGCTCGGGGCCGCGGTCGGTCCGGGCGACGACGGCCGGCGCGCCCGAGCCGGCGGCCGCCTCGACGATGCGCCGGATCAGCCCCTCCGGCACCAGGGGCATGTCGCAGGCCAGGAAGAACGCCCCCTCGCCCTCCGTCCGCTCCAGGCCGGTGTGGATGCCCGCCAGCGGGCCGAGTCCCGGGAAGGCGTCCTCGTGCACCGGCGCGTCGAGCCAGTGCTCCAGGTAGCCGGGGTGATTGGAGACGACGGCCACGCGCTCGAAGAGCCTTCGCAGCTTGCCGACCATGGCCGCGGCGAGCGGCGCGCCGTCCACGCGCACCATCTCCTTGGGGAAGCCGAGCCGTTCGCTGTCCCCGCCGCACAGCAGGTACGCCTCTGATGGCCCGTTCCGCATCCGGCGGTTCCCCGTTGTTGCCGGGACTGGTTGCCAGACGGGTAGTATATGGCCGGCGGCCGGTCCATTCCACGGGAATGCCGCGCGCCGCGCCGCGGCCGGATCGTCGAGTTGTTTGACGGTGCTTGCCCGCGTGGCGTATGCTGATGCTGTCAGAACGACTGCGGAGCGAGGCGATGCCGGCCAAACAGGACGAATCCAGAACGTGCCCGGGAGAGTCGAAGAGCATCTCGTGGGCCATCTGCAAGACGCGCCAGCGGAACCAGTACCCCAAGTGCCTCCTGTGCCCGCTGCGGGACCCCGAGGTCGCGGGCTCGGCCCCGACGGACCCCAAGGTATCCACGTCCATCTTCCGGGCGACGGCGGTTCTGGGGCGCGCGCCCAAGGACGTCAATGCCTACGTGCTGGGCAAGGTCGGGCTGGCCGCGGCGCAGTACCTGCGCGCCCAGAGCCCGTCCTCCTCGCGTCTGGTGGTGGGCTGTGACCTGCGGGGAAGCTCGCGCGGTTTCAGCCGGGCCTTTGCGGAAGGCGTCAACAAGGGCGGCATGGACGTGGTCGGCGCCGGGGCCGTGCCGCCGGAGGTGCTCGGCTTCCTGCTCGGCTCGGACGGCTACGTCGGCGCCGCTTTCATCGGCGGGGGCAGCCACGCGGAGAGCGTCAACGGCGTGCGTCTGTGGGACTCGGACGGGACGCCCGTGAGCTTCGGCGCAGGCCTGGAGAAGGTCGGCCTGATAGCCCGCAGGCTGCGCGTCGGGCGAAGCCGACTGCCGGGCGGGATGCGCGAGATCGATCCCATGGGCGACTATGCCCCCTACGTGCAGAAGTTCGCCCCCAACATGGGTCAGATCAAGCTCTTCCTGGATACCGGGGGCGGCCTTGCCGGCCGCGCGTTGAGGGCGGTCCTCGCCCAGCTGCCCGTGGAAACGGTCGGCGCCGACCTAGACGCGGAGGACGGCGGCGCGCTGCTGGGGAAGATGTTCCCGGCACAGGAGACGGTTGCATCCGTGCGCAGTGCGCTCAGGCGGACGGGCGCCCACTGCGGCGCGGCCTTCGACTTCAGCGCCGAGAGGGTCGTCTTTTTCGACGAGGCGGGGAACCTGCTGCGGCACGACGTGGCCGCCGGATTCATCGCCACGGAACTGCTGATGCGCACCCCGGGCGGCTCGGTCACCTTCGACCTGCGCTCCAGCGCCGCCCTCGGCGACAGGGTCGCCGAGGCGGGCGGGCAGGCCGTCAGCGCGCCGACCGGCCAGACGGCCTTTGCGCGGCACTTCCGCCGCAACGACGCCCTCTACGGGGCGGACGCGACCGGCCTGCACTACTTCCGGGACTTCTTCCACTTCCCGTCGCCGTTCCTGGCGCTGCTGATCTTCTGCTGCCACCTGTCGCGGCGCAAGGAGCCGGCCTCCGAGCTGGCGGCGGAGCTGGACCGGTTCAGCCGCAGCGGGGAGGTGGTGCTGGAGCTGCCGTCCGCCGATCTGGCGCAGACCGTCCTCACCCGTGTGCGGGACGAGTTCCAGGACGCCCGGCGGGAACTCATCGACGGGCTGACCGTGCGGACCGCCAACTGGTGGTTCAACCTGCGCCAGCCGGGCAAGAAGGCCGAGTTCCGGCTCAACGTCGAGGGCAGAACGACCCAGGACGTGCGCAGCGGGCGGCAGGCCGTTGAGCGCCTTGTCCAGAAGGCCATCGGCGAGGCGACGTCCTGAGACGGCGCACCCTTTCAGGCGATTATGAGCCCCGAACCGACAACAGTCTGCATCGTGACCTTCGGCTGTCAGATGAACAGGTTGGACAGCCAGGTCCTGCGCGGTGAGCTGGCCCGCGCAGGGTTCGCGCTGACCGATGAGCCGGACCGGGCCGACGCCGTCCTGTACAACACTTGCAGCGTCCGCCGGCACGCGGAGGACAAGGTGTTCTCGCACCTCGGCGCCCTGCGGCGCCGGGCTGAGGCGGACCCGCGATTCGTCCTGGGCGTCATCGGCTGCATGGCGCAGCGGCTCGGCGACGAGATCGTCAAACGCTTCCCCTTCGTGTCGCTGGCCTGCGGCACGGGCGCGCTGCTCAGGGTGCCAGGGCACCTGTCGCGCGTCCGCGAGGGGGACCGCCCGGTCGTGGACCTGGACCTCGGCGAGCCGCTGCGGTTCGAGCGCTCGTGCTCCATGCGGCAGAGCGGCCACGGCGCCTACGTGAGCGTTATGCGCGGCTGCGACAACTTCTGCGCCTATTGCGTCGTGCCCTACGTGCGCGGGCGCGAGGTCAGCAGGCCGCCCGCCGACGTCCTGGCCGAGGTGGAGCGGCTGGCAGCGGACGGCGTGCGCGAGGTCACGCTGCTCGGCCAGAACGTGAACAGCTACGGCAAGGGCCTCGACGAGCCGGCGGACCTGGCCGACCTGCTCGCGCTCGTCAACGGGGTGGACGGCCTGGAGCGCATCCGGTTCCTCACCAGCCACCCGAAGGACATGTCCGACCGCATACTCGACGCGGTGGCCGGCTGCAAGGGAGTCTGCGAGCACCTGCACGTGCCGGCGCAGAGCGGCTCGGACGCCGTCCTGGCCCGGATGAACCGGGGCTACACCGCGGCGGATTACCGCGAAATGGTCGAGCGCGCCCGTGCCCGCATCACCGGCGCGGAGCTGGCCAGCGACTTCATCGTGGGCTTTCCCGGGGAGACGGACGCCGACTTCGAGCAGACGCTCCGGCTCCTGCGGGAAGTCCGCTTCCAGCAGAGCTTCATGTTCAAGTACTCGCCCCGCGAGGAGACGCGCGCCGCCCGTTGGCCGGACGACGTGCCGGACGATGTCAAGAGGGAGCGGCACCGCATCCTGCTGGAGGCCCAGCAGGAGGTGGACGCCGAACGACGCGCCTCGATGGTCGGGCGGACGGTTGAGGTGCTGGTGGACGGCGTGAGCAGGAAGGACCCGGGCAAGCTGAGCGGCCGCACGCGCGGCAACGACATCGTCGCGTTCCCCGCGCCGCCCGGCCTGGCCGGCGAGTTGTGCGGGGTGCGCATCGTGGGCTCGACGCCGCTGACGCTCTTCGGCGAGCGCGTCAGGAACGGATGAAGCGCATGTGGTAGCCGGCCGCCTGGCAGGCGGCGAAGCGCTCCCGCGCGGCCTGCTTCAGGCCTTCGTCGTAGAGCGGGGCGAAGTCGTAGATGTGCTCGTAGCGGCCGAACCACTCGGGCCATCCCTGCGCCGACGCCACGAACAGCACGTCTGACTCCAGGTCCCCAGGCTCCCCGCTGAAGATGACGACCGGCTCGATGAGCGGGTCGCCGGCCTCCTCGATGCGCGTGTGGGGGATGAACGACTGCTGGCGGAAGGTCCAGAGCGCCCCGTCCAGCTCGGCTGCCTCTCCGGCGTCCGGCGCGTAGACGGCCACGGTCTGGCCCCGGGCGTAACAGCGCGAGATGCGGGCGCAGGCCACCTGGATCTTCTGCTCGGGCGAGCCCAGCTCGATGAACTCGGCGACCCCCTCGGCTGCGCTCAGGGCAGGTTTCCGGGCGTCTTCGGTCATCGGCCGCTGTAGATCAGGGTCATGGCTTCGGCGCGGGTGGCCGGGTTCTCGCGGAACAGGCCGGTCACGACACTGGTGACGCTCAGGGAGCCCGGCTTCTTGATGCCGCGCATCGTCATGCAGAGGTGTTCGGCCTCGACGACGACCATGACGCCCTTGGGCTCGAGCGCCTGGGTGAGGGTCCGGCCGATGTCGACCGTCATGCGCTCCTGAAGCTGAAGCCGGCGCGCGTGCATCTCGACGATCCGGGCCAGCTTGCTCAGGCCGGTGATGCGGCCGCCCCTGGGGATGTAGGCCACGTGGGCGCGGCCGTGGAAGGGCAGCAGGTGGTGCTCGCACATCGAGTAGAAGGGGATGTCGCGCACCAGCACCATCTCGTCGTATCTCTCGGTGTGGAAGACCTTGAGCAGGTCCTCCAACTGCTGGGACTGCCCGCCGAATATCTCCGCGTATGCATCGGCCACCCTGTCGGGCGTCTCGGCCAGGTCCCCGGTAACCTCGCGTCCCAGCCCCTCCAGGATGGACCGGACGCCTTCCTTGATCTTGTCCCTGTCAATGCCCACGATGGGGTCCTCCTCGTGCTTGCTCCGGCGGCGACGCCTCGGTGCGCCAGATGATGTCCTTCATCTGCCGGACGGCCTCCCGGAGGCCCGTGAACACGGCCCGGGAGACTATGCTGTGGCCGATGTGGAGCTCGTGCGGACGGAACCGCCGCACGACGTCTGCCACGTTGCGATAGGTGAGCCCGTGGCCGGCGTTCACCGTCAGGCCGAGTCCCCTGGCGTCTTCGGCGCCCCTGGCCAGTTCCTCCAGACAGCGCAGCCTTTCCGCGGCCGTCTGCGCGTTGGCGTATCGGCCGGTGTGCAGTTCGACGAACGTCGCGCCAAGCTCAGCGGCGCGGACGATCTGTTCCTCGTCGGGGTCCAGGAAGAGGCTGACCGGTATCTCCTTGTCGGTGAGCCGCTGCACGGCGGCCTGGAGGCGTTCGGCCTGGCCGACGACGTCCAGCCCGCCTTCGGTCGTCACTTCCTGGCGGCCCTCCGGGACCAGCGTCGTCATGTCCGGGCCGGTTTGCAGGGCGATCTCGACGATGTCTTCGGCCAGTGACATTTCCAGGTTCAGTTCCACCGTGACGGTCTCGCGCAGCAGGCGCAGGTCCCGGTCGTTGATGTGGCGCCGGTCCTGGCGCAGGTGCACCGTGATGATGTCCGCCCCGCCCAGTTCGGCTTCCGCAGCGGCCCGGACCGGGTCCGGCTCGTACGTGCGCCGGGCCTGGCGGATGGTCGCGACGTGATCGACGTTTACTCCGAGCAGTCCCATCTCTGACACCTCCCGACGACACGTTGCCGGAACGGTATTGTTGTCTATCGGGCGGGATTCTTCAACAGGATGGTGACCCGTTCCGGCTGGACGCTGTAGGAGGCGATGGGCAGGTCGCGGGGCAGGTCCACCCAGATCCGTTCCTGGTAGGGGGCGCTGGCGCCGGGGGCTATTGGCTCGTCCGGCAGCGCCGTCAGGTCAACGTAGGGGCGGATGGACTCCGGCTTGAGCCTGCGCAGGACCTCCGGGGCGGCCTCCACGGTCACCGAGCAGGTCCCGGCCCCTTCGTCCATCTCCGCTGCGTAAGGCCATCCGGGCACGACCCTGAAGGCGAGGATCAGGTCGGCGAACGCCGCCTTCTCCCGCGCCTTCTCGGCCAGGAGGATGGTCACCTTGACGCTGTCCTCGCTGAGCTTGAGGGCCACGGGCACCTTCTGGCCGTTGGCGAGCGTCACGTCAACGGTCCGCTTGAGCGCGTAGGACTCGGTGGACGAACGCCCCCGCGCGTCCCAGAGCCGGACCTCCCTCTCCGTCGGTATCTGCTCCAGCGAGTCGAGCGCCACGGCGGGCCCGGTGACGCGCACCGTCGGCGGGACGGCCTCGAGCGGCCTTTCGAGCTGGAAGCCCTCGGGCGGCTCCCCCGAACGCCTGGGCTCCACGGGGAGCACTCGTTCGACGACCGGGCTGACAAAGACCTCGACCTGCTTCGGGCCGATGTTCTCGAAGCGCAACTGCACGAACTCACGCTCGAGCAGGTCCAGTTGGAGCCACTCCGGGTCGATGTCCAGCACGGCCCACCCGTTCTTCAGGTCCGCGGCCTCGATGGCGTGGGTGAGCCTGGCCCGGCCCTGCGCCGTCTGGCCGCGGACCTTCGATACCAGGTGGTCCGGCCCGGAGAGGCGAACGTGCAACTCCTTTTCGCTCTGGTAGACCACGGAGTGGTCGGGCGGGGGCTCGATCAGGATGTCGGCCTTAAGGTCGACTTCCGTGGTGACCTTCGCGTTCGCGTAGAACCATATCGCCAGCGCGACGACGAAGGCGACCAGGCTGCGGCCGAAGTTGCCGAAGATCGCTTTGAAGAATCGTCTCAACATGCCCGACGTTCACTCCTCGCGGTGCGTTTCAGCCGCCAGTTCCTCCAGCGCCCGGTGGAGCGACTTCTCGTCCAGGTCGCGCTGGAGCCTCCCGTCAACGGCGAGGGACACTTCCCCCGTCTGCTCACTGATGATGATCGCCGCGGCGTCGGACTCCTCGGTGACGCCGACCCCTGCCCGGTGCCGCGTGCCCAGCTCGCGGGCGAACTGCGGGTTGTCGGTCAGGGGGAACAGACAGCCGGCGGCGATGATGCGCTGCTGCCGGATGACGACGGCGCCGTCGTGCAGCGGCGTGCCCGGCCAGAACACCGTCTTTATCAGCTCGGCCGAGACCTCAGCGTCCAGGCGCACGCCGCCCTCGACGTAGCTCTTCAGGCCGACCTCTCGCTCTATGGCTATGATGCCGCCCACGCGGTCTCGGGCCAGGCTGAACGTCGCCCGGACCAGCTCGTCCGTGAAGCCCCCGTAGGGCCTGAAGAACGCCCGGAACAGGGGGTTCTGCCCCAGCCGTATCAGCGCCCGCCTTATCTCCGGCTGGAACAGTATCACCAGCGGCACCAGCACGATCGGCACCACGCGCGTTATCACCCAGTTGAGGCTCTCCATCTGGAAGTAGGGCAGCACCAGGATGATGACCAGCGCCAGCACCCCGCTCAGCAGCAGTAGGCCCTTCAGAATCCCCATGCCCCGCGTGCCTTCCATGACCCACAGGAACGCGGAGACCAGGACGAAGATGACGCCCACTTCGACCGCCGCCTTCAGCAGCATCAGGCCGCGGACGCTGAACCAGTGGCCGAGCTGGGATACGAACTCAGGCATCTCCAAACCCTATCCCTTGCCGAATCGCTTCACAGACTGCAACAACCTCCCGCGCGGGCCGCACGTCGTGCACCCGCACGACGTGGCATCCCGAGAGGACGGCGCCGGCCACCGTCGCCAGCGTGCCGCAAAGCCTCTCGTCCGCCGGCAGGCCGAGTATCGTGCCGATCATGGACTTGCGCGAGGTGCCGACCAGCAGCGGCCGGCCGAGCGCGTGCATCTCGCCCAGCCGGCGCAGCAGCTCCAGGTTGTGCCCGAGCTTCTTGCCGAAACCGATGCCCGGGTCCACCACGATGCGCTCCTCGGCGACGCCGCGCGCGACGGCGTAGTCCACGCGCTCCTGCAGCCAGTCTATCACTTCGCCGACGACCTCCCCGTAGGCGGGCTCCGCCTGCATCGTCTTCGGCGTGCCCTGCATGTGCATGAGCACGACGGGCGCGTCCCTGGCCGCCGCCAGGGCGGGCATGTTGGGGTCGGTGCGCAGGGCGCTGACGTCGTTGATGATCTCCGCCCCGGCGTCCAGCGCGGCCGCGGCCACCTCCGCCTTCTGCGTGTCGATGCTGATGGGCGCGTCAACCCGCCCGGCCAGTCCCCGGATGACGGGCAGGACGCGGTCGATTTCGGCGTCGGCCGGTACGGCGTCGCTGCCGGGCCGCGTGCTCTCGCCGCCCACGTCGAGGATGTCCGCCCCCTCGGCGCACATGCGGAGCGCGTGCTCGACGGCGGCCTGCGTTTCGGCGAAGCGGCCGCCGTCGCTGAAGGAGTCCGGCGTGACGTTCAGCACGCCCATGACGAGTGGGCGCGGTCCCATGTCGAGCGTCTTGCCCGAGGGCAGGTCGATCCGGAAGGCCGGCCGCTCCGGCCACGGTCCAGCCTGCTCCGGCGTGCCCATGACGGTGCCTTTCGGGGGAGTCTCGGGTCCGCAATCCCGCCGGCTGCGAATGTAATTGAGTCGGCCTGCAATTGCAAGCGTCTTGGGCCGGCGCGAGGGGTCCGCGCTTGTGGCGCCAGCCGCCTTGTGGCATATTCTGTCCGATGACCGCAGGCCGTCCCGAGGTCACCCATGATGAAGACAGAGCTTTTCGATTACGACCTGCCGGAGGACCTGGTCGCGGCGGTGCCGGCCGAACGCCGCGAGCAGGCCCGGCTGCTCGTCCTGGACCGCGGCAGCGGCGCCGCGCGGCACCGCCGCTTCCACGAGTTGCCCGGGCTGCTGGACGCGGGGGACGTGCTCGTGGTGAACGACGCGCGGGTCCTGCCGGCGCGGCTGGCGGCCCGGCGGGCGACGGGCGGCGCGGCGGAGATTCTGCTCGTCCGTCGCGAGGGGGGCACCGGCGCCGAGGGCGAACCGTGGCTGGCGATGGTGAGCGGCTCCGCCCGGCTGCACGAGGGGGAGACCCTCGTCGTCGAGGGGTCGTCCGAGGCGATCACACTGCGCGAGCGGAAGGGCGACGGCTACTGGGTCGTGTCTCTGGAGGCGGGGGCGGCTGAGGGGCTGCTGGGTTCGGGCTGGATGCCACTGCCGCCGTACGTCCGCCGGGCCCGCAGGCGGCTTGGGATGCCGGAGCGAATGCCGGAGCTGGACAGGGACAGGTACCAGACGGTCTTCGCGCGCCGCCCCGGGGCGGTGGCCGCGCCCACTGCCGGCCTGCACTTCACGGAGGACCTGCTGGCGCGCGTCCGGCAGGGCGGGGTCGAGGTGTGCGTGCTCTCGCTCATGGTGGGGCCGGGCACGTTCCGGCCGGTCCGCAGTGAGGACGTTGAGGAACACCGCCTGGAGGCCGAGTTCTTCCACCTGCCGGGGGAGACCGCCCGCGCCGTCGAGGACGCGCTGCGCGAGGGCAGGCGCGTGATCGCCACCGGCACGACGACGTGTCGCGTGCTCGAGTACGTGGCCCGGACGGGGCGCTGGGCCGAGCAGAGCGGATGGACGGACCTCTACATCCATCCGCCGTTCGAGTTCCGCGTCGTCGGCGGGCTGATCACCAACTTCCATCTGCCGCGCAGCACGCTGCTGATGCTGGTTTCCGCGTTCGCCGGCCGCGAGCGCGTGCTGGCGGCCTACGCGGAGGCCGTCAGGGAGCGGTACCGTTTCTACAGTTACGGGGACGCGATGTTCGTGGCCTGACGGGAGCGAGGGGAATGCACTTCGAGGTCACAGCGAGGGACGCCGCGACAGGGGCCAGGACCGGCCGCCTGGCGCTGCGCTCGGGCACGGTCGAGACGCCGGCTTTCATGCCCGTGGGCAGTCGCGGGACCGTGCGCGGGTTGACGCCGGCGCAACTGCGCGAGCTGGGCGCGCAGATGCTGCTGGCCAACGCCTACCACCTGGCCCTGCGGCCCGGGGCCGAGGTCGTCGCGCGGCTGGGCGGCCTGCACGCGTTCATGGGGTGGGACGGGCCGATCCTGACCGACAGCGGCGGCTACCAGGTCTTCTCCCTCCAGGCGCACCGCCGCATCAGCGAGGACGGCGTGGCCTTTCGCAGCCCCGTTGACGGCGCGCAGATCTTCCTCGGCCCGCGCCGGTGCATGGAGGTCCAGGCCCTGTTGGGCAGCGACGTGGCGATGGTGCTCGACCACTGCCCGCCGTACCCGTGCAGCCGCGAGCTGGCCGAGGCCGCCCTGGAGCGCACCATGCGCTGGAGCGCCGCCTGCAAGGACTGCCACGAGCGCGGCGACCAGGCCCTGTTCGGCATCGTGCAGGGCAGCGTCTTCGATGACCTGAGGGAGCGGAGCGCGCGGCTCACCGTGGAGCTCGGGTTCGACGGCTACGCCATGGGCGGCGTCAGCGTCGGGGAGGACGAAGGGCAGCGGCGCCGCACCGTTGCCCTGACCGCTCCGATGCTCCCGGAGGATCGCGTGCGATACCTGATGGGGGTCGGGTTCCCGGTGGACGTGATCACGGCGATAGGGGAGGGGGTGGACCTGTTCGACTGCGTTGCGCCGACCAGGATGGGCCGGAACGCGACGGCCTTCACGCCGGACGGCAGGCTTCGCCTGCGCAACAGCGCGTGGCGCGACGACCCCCGGCCCGTCGAGCGGGGTTGCGACTGCCCGTGCTGTCGGTTATACTCCCGCGGGTACCTGAACCACCTGTTCCGCGCGGGCGAGATGCTCGGGCCGGTGCTGCTCAGCGCGCACAACCTGGCATTCTACGCGAGGCTTCTGAACGCGGCGCGCGGTGCGATCCGTCGGGGCTGCTTCGCCGAGTTCAGGGACGGTTTCGTCGGGCGTTACCTGAGAGGAAAGGAAGAATGATGGCCAATATGCTCGCCAATCTCGTTGTGCTGGCGGAGGAGGCCGGGGATGTTGCACCCGTTGAAGGCACCGGCGCCCAGCAGGCGAACCCCATGCAGGGGCTTCTGGCATTCGCACCGATCATCGCCATCTTCGTGCTGTTCATCTGGTTCACCTCCCGCTCGCAGAAGAAGCGCCAGCGCCAGCGAGAGAACATGCTGAACGACCTCCGGGTCAAGGACGACGTGGTCACCATCGGCGGCATCTGCGGCCGCATTGTGCGGATTCAGGACGATGAAATCGTCCTGCGCATCGACCCGGAGAAGGACATCAAGATCACCGTCACCAAGGGCGGCATCGGTCGCAAGCTCGGGGAAGAAGAGCCCGGGTAGCTCCAAGGCCCTGAGCCCTGACATTGCACTCCGCTTCGGACGGGTCTCCGTCACCGTGAAGGTCTTCGCGATAGCCGATCTGCACCTGTCCGCCTCGGGCGAGAAGCCCATGGACGTGTTCGGCCCCGAGTGGAGGGACCACCGGGGCAAGATCGAACGCAACTGGGGCGAGGCCGTGGCGCCGGACGACGTGGTCCTGCTCTGCGGGGACCTGAGCTGGGCCATGACGCTGGACGAGGCGCGGCCGGACCTGGACTTCATAGATTCCCTGCCGGGCGAGAAGTACTTCATTCGGGGCAACCACGACTACTGGTACTCGCGTCCCGGCCTGGTGCACGCCGCCGTGGGCGCCTCGATGCACCCGGTCCGCTACGACGCGCACGTGCGCGGCGGCGTGGCCGTCTGCGGGGTGCGCGGCTGGCTCTGGCCCTCCCATCCCGAGTATGACCCGGCCACTGACGAGAAGCACTGGCGGCGTGCGGTTATCCGGCTGGGCATGTCGCTGGAGTCGCTCCGGCGGCTCGACTGGGAGGTGGCGGTCGCGATGTTCCACTTCCCGCCGTGCAGCCCGTCCGGACAGACGGAGCTTTGCCGCATGATCGCCGACGCGGGGGTCAGTCGCGCCGTTTACGGACACGTGCACGGTGCGGACGCGCGCAACGCCTTCGAGGGCCTCATGGACGGCGTGGAGTACCGTTGCGTGAGCGCGGACCACGTCGGCTTCGCGCCGGTGCTGCTGCTGGAGCAGCGCGGCTGACGCGGGGTGTTTATTTGCCGGCGGACCTCGACTATAATACCGGTATGGGGTCGTCGTTCCCCAATCTGGGAGCGAGCATGGCGGGCAGGAACACGAAGCGCGGCAACGGGGATCCGATCCTCGCGAAGATCGATTCCATCCGTTGGTCCGCCGCCTTCTGGCGTCTGGGCTGGGGCTACCTATGGATAGTCCTGGTCGTCGCCGGAATGGTCTTCCTCGGCGTGCTGCTGGACCACCTGTTCGTTCTCCAGCACGGCGGGCGGATGGCGTTCTGCCGGACGTTCTTCATCTGCTTCGGCGCCGGCGCGCTGACGGCCACGTTCTATCCCCTGCTGTGGGGCATGGGACGGCTCTACGTCGCCCGCAGGATCGAGGAGCGCGATCCCGACCTGAGGAATGCGTTGATCAGCTACCTTCAGGTGCGGGACGACCGCCGCACCCCGAGGGAACTGAAGCTGATACTCGGCCGCAAGTCCAGGGCCCACGTGCAGGGAATGGACTCGACCGTGGCCGTGGACGTCTCGCCCTACGTGCGGATGGCCGTCGCCGTCTCTGCGGTCGTGGTGACGTTTCTGGTTTATGCCCTCTTTTCGCCGAAGAGCGCGGCGGTCAGCATGGCCAGGCTCTTCAGGCCGCGCGCCGAGATATTGCCCCCCACGGCCACGCGCCTGGCGCAGATCGAGCCGGGCGACATGTACGTGGTCGTCGGCGACCGACCCGTCCTGAAAGTCAGGGTCAGCGGTGCAGAGCCGGAGAACGTTTACGCGGTCTGGGACGGGACGACTTTCAAGGGGCGGCGCATACTGCTCTCGGAACGGGACCCCGACCGGTGGCAGAGCACCTTTCCGCCCGTGCTGGAGGACGGCTCGTACCACGTGGGGGCCGGCGACACGCGGAGCGAGCTTTTCAGTATCACGGCCTTGCCGAAGCCGGTCGTGGAGCGCGTGCGGCTCGGGTTAGTCCCGCCCGCCTACACCGGCCTGCCCCGTCAGGCGGTTGAGGAAGGCAGCGCAGAGGTCGTCAAGGGCACGGCCGTCACGCTGACCGCGTGGACCAGCCTGCCGCCGGGGAGCGGATACGTCCAGTTCGGCTCCGGCACGCGCGTGCTGCTCGGACCCGTGCAGGGACAGGCGGCATTGCAGGGCGAGTTCACCGTGCTGCGTTCGGACTCGTATGCCGTTCACTACGAGACAGCGCCTTACCCGAACGGGGCGACGTTCAGGAACGAGACCCCCCTGGAGTTCGCGCTGACCTGCCTGGAAGACCAGCCGCCCAGGGTCACGCTGCACGAGCCGCCGGACGACGTCAGGCTGGGCCGCACGGACACGGCGCGGGTCGTTTACAGCGCCTCCGACGACTTCGGCCTGGTTGAGATGCGGCTCTGTTACGGCGTGGAGGGCTTTTTCCGGCAGCCCGTCGTCATAGCTCAGCCGCCCGCAAGGAAGCTCGACAAGGCCGCCCACAACTGGCAGCTTGCCGACCTCAACGTGGTGCCGGGCCAGGTGGTGACGTACTACCTGGAGGCCCAGGACAACCATCCCGGCGTCCCGCACGTCACCCGTTCCGAGCGGCGGCGCATTGTCATCGTAGGGCCGCAGTTGCTGCCGGCGGACGGCCTCGGCGCCGAGGAAGGCGTGCCGGGCGAGCCGGCCGAGGATGTTGAGGAGGTCGCCGAACGCGAGGAGGGCGGCGAGGTCCGCGACGTCGAGGACATCGCCAGGCGCTTGCGCGATCTCATTGATGACGAGCCCGCAGCGGGAGGGGAGGGGGAGGACGGAGCTGCCGGAGTCGGTGAGGACGCGATGCGTGAGGGCGAAGGAGAGGGGATGGACGAGCGTCCTGGAGAGCCCGCCGGCGAAGCCGTTGAGGCGGGGCAGGACGTCGGCCCAGGCGGGCAGGAGCAGGACCTGGGACCCGCTGCGCCCGAACAAGGCGCCGAGCCGGGCCTGCCCGGGCTGCCCGGGGTCGGCGGCGAGGAAGACGGGACCGCCCCGGAGGCGGGCCAGGGTCCCGAAGCGGGACAGGGCCCCGAGGGACTGCCGCCCGCCGGGGGCGCGGATGACCCGCAGGGAGGCGCCCCACCTGGAGGGGAGGCACCCGAAGGCGGCCAGCCGGGGCCGGAAGGCGCCCCGGCGGACGGTGCGCCCGGCGGCGAACCGGGCGGAGAACCGGGTGGCGATGACGGGCCGCAGGCCGGCGAAGGCCCGCCGGGCCAGCAGGGGCCGGGCGAACCAGGGGGCCTCCCCGGCGGGGAACCTGCCGGGGGCGAGGAAGGCGGCCCGGCCGGGGGAGTGCCGGGGCCTGAGGGAGCGCCCGGCGCTCCCGGTGCACCGGCGGGCGGGGCGGAAGGCGGCGCGCCCCGCCAGGGCGCGGGCGAAGCGGGGGCCGGTGGGGAAGGTGGTGGCCAGGAGGCCGGCGGGGCGGAAGGCGGCGCGCCCGGCCAGGGCGCGGGCGAAGCGGGGGCCGGTGGGGAAGGTGGCGCCCAGGAGGCCGGCGGGGCGGAGGGCGGCGCGCCCGGTCAGGGCGCCGGGCAAGCCGGCGCGGCAGGTGAAGGGGCCGGGCAAGCCGGCGCGGCAGGTGAGGGTGCCGGGCAAGCCGGCGCAGCAGGTGAGGGTGCCGGGCAAGCCGGCGCGGCAGGTGAAGGGGCCGGGCAAGCCGGCGCAGCAGGTGAGGGCGCCGGGCAAGCCGGCCAGGGCGCGGGGCAGGCGGGGGCCGCAGGACAGGGCGCGGGCGGCCCGGCGGGCGAAGGCCAGGGGGCGCAGGGCGCTGGAACGGTCAGTGGCGGCCCCGGCGGACCTCCCGGCGGCGGACAGCCCGGCGCCGGTGCGGGCAGCACTTCGGGCGGGGGGGTGTCTCAGTTGCCCGGCGACGGCGCCGTCGAGCAACGGCTGCGCAGCGGTCCGGTGGCCCTGGTAGAGGAGATGGAGCGACTGATAGATGAGGACCAACTCCCCGAGGGCTTCCTGGAAGACCTCGGCATGACACGCGAGGAGCTGAAGGAGTTGGTCGGGCGGTACCGGGAGCAGGTTACCGAAGCTGAGAAGCCCGACGGCGAGGAAGCGCCGGAGGACGGCGGCCAGGTGCTGTCGGGGGCGCGCCTGGCCCTGCCGGACATTGAGTTGAGGGATGGTTTGCTCGGCGGGCTCACGGAGGATGAGCTGCGGAGCCGCTTCGAGGGGGCAGCGGACCTGCTCTCGCCGCGCTACCGTGAGATGGTCGACCAGTACTACAAAGCGCTTTCCGAAGAGCCATGAGAAGACCGCTGCGGCTGCGCCGCTACCTTGTGCATTTCAGCAGTTACAACATCCCGCAGGTCTTCACGGACGTGCTGGTCCTGGGCAGCGGGGTGGCCGGCCTGAGCACGGTTCTCGGCCTGCCTGATGACGTGTCCGTCCTACTGGTTACAAAGGGAGACCTCTCGGCAGGCAGCACCGCGGATGCGCAGGGCGGCGTGGCCGCGGCCGTCGCTCCTGGCGACAGCGCCGAAGAGCACCTGCGGGACACGCTTGAGACCGGGTGCGGCCTCTGCAGCGAGGAAGCCGTCCGCATTGTGACGGAGGAGGCGCCCGACAGGATCGCGGACCTGGTCGAACTGGGCGTGCGATTCGACCGGGCGGGGGCGGACTTCGCACTGACCCGGGAGGGGGGGCACAGCCAGGCGCGCATCCTGCACGCCAACGGGGACGCCACGGGCCGGGCCATCCAGGATGTGCTCATCGACCGCGTCCGCCGGCGCGCCAACGTGGAGGTATTCGAGAGGACGTTCGCCCTGGACCTTCTCACGCTGGAGGGCGTCTGCCACGGTGCGCTGGTCTGGCACGAGTCGCACGGGCTCATGATGGCGCGGGCCAAGCAGACGGTCCTGGCCACGGGCGGCTGCGGGCGGGTCTATCGGGAGACGACCAATCCGCCCGTCGTGACCGGGGACGGCATCGCCATGGCCTTCCGGGCGGGTGCGTCGTTGCAGGACCTGGAGTTCATGCAGTTCCACCCGACGACGCTTTACGTGGCGGGTGCTTCGCGCGCACTGATCACCGAGTCGATGCGCGGCGAGGGCGCACTGCTGAGGAACCGCCACGGCGAGCGCTTCATGCCCGGCTATCACCCGGACGCGGAGCTGGCCCCGCGCGACGTCGTGAGCCGGAGCATCATCGAGGAGATGCGGCGCACCCAGCACACGCACGTTTACCTGGACGTCACGACGATGCCCGCCTCCTATCTGGAGGAGAGGTTCCCCACGATCATGGGGCTGTGCCGGCGTTTCGGCCTGGACCCTTCGGAAGACCTGATACCCGTCCGGCCGGCGGCCCATTACATGGTCGGCGGCGTCCAGACGGACCTGATGGGGCGGGCGGACGTGAAGAACCTGCTCGCCTGCGGCGAGGTGGCCTGCACGGGCCTGCACGGCGCCAACCGGCTCGGCAGCAACTCGTTGCTGGAAGGGCTGGTCTTCGGTCGCCGGTGCGCGGAGGTGGCCGCCGCCGGCCTGCGCGAGATGCCGGAGCCGCTGTCGGTGCACGCCCTGCAGGGCCTGCCGCAGGAGCCCGCCTACGGGACCCTGAACCTGGCCGACGTGGAGAACTCCCTGAAGAGCCTGATGTGGCGCGACGCGGGAGTTGTGCGCGACGGCCCCGGCCTCGACGAGGCCCTGGATACGATCACCTTCTGGTGCCGGTACGTGATGGACAAGGAGTTTGCCGCCCCCCAGGGCTGGCAGCTTCAGAACATGCTGATTGTGGCGCGCCTGACCGTGATGTGTGCCCGCCAGCGGGAGGAGTCGCGCGGCGTGCACCACCGCAGCGATTTCCCCGAACCGGTTCCCGAATGGCGCCGGCACATCGTCATCCGCAACACGGGCGAGGAATGGCTCTGACCCGGCCGTGGTGCGGCCGCCGCTTCGCCCCTTCCCGGACCCCGTACGTTGCCGCGAAGGAGGCGCGCCTTTGCTTCCGCGGCGTGCGGGCGGCATAATGGACGTTTCCCGATTCAGTGAAGCACGCGAACCAAGAGGCGTGAGGAGCATGCAGATGAGGATGGTTGCCCTGAACCCGGGTGAGCAGTGCAGTTGGGCTACGTGGGACGGCCGGCACCTGGGAAGCGGAGTTGAGGAGTTCCAGACGGGGGCCGGAAACGGGCCGGGAAAGAGCGTCGAGGACTTCGGCTCCTGGTTGGAAGCCGTCTCGGTTATGGTGGATCCCGAACTCTACGTGTGCGAGGACGAGCACCAGGGCCTCCGGCTGTGTCCCGAGTTGGTCACCGACATGCGTCGGACCATAGAGCAGCTGGCAGCCCGAGAGCATGTTGGGTTCGAGATCGTCGTCACCAAGGACCTCGAAAAGTGGGCCACCGGCAAGGTGAACCCCCGGGACGAAGACATCCTGGGGGAACTGAGCCGGCGCTACGAGGTAGATGTCCCGGACGTTCGCCAGGCTCGGGCCGTGCTCCTTATCGGTTGGAAGACCGGAGAACTCGGATAGGCGCGCGGCCCGCTCCGCGGAGGGTAATGCGCTCGGTGGAACTGGAGTTCAAACCGGATTGGGCCGAGTGCAGGCGGCGCATCGACGCGTGGTGGCGGGGCGAGATACTGGACCGCGCCCCCGTCATGGTGACCGCGCCGCAGGAAGGCACGCCGCCGCCCCCGCCCGCGCCGGCCGACCTCGAGAGCCACTGGACGGACCCCGAGCAGGTGATCCCGCGCCGGGAGCGGGACATTGCGGCCACGTACTGGGCAGGAGAGGCCGTCCCCGTCCTGTATCCGGTTTCGGGGGGCATGGTCGCCGTGCTGGCGGCGTACCTGGGCTGCCCGGTTCGGTTCGTCAACGAGCACACGGTCTGGGTTGAGCCAGTCATCGACGACTGGCGGCGGACGCCGCCCCTGGCGTTCGATCCCGAGGGCCGCTGGTGGCGGGTGTCGGCGGAGCTTCTCCGGGCGGGCGCGCGCGGGGCGGCGGGGCGCTATCTGGTGGGCCTGCCGGACCTGAACGGGCCGGGGGAGATACTGGCCCGGCTGCGGGGCACGGAACGGCTCTGCCTCGACGTGCTCGACAATCCCGATCACATCGGGCCCGCCGTCGAGAGGATAACGGTCGCCTGGTACCGCTACTACGAGGCGTGCCTCGGCATCATCCACCAGTGCGTCCCGGGCAGCATAACGTGGATGGGCATCTGGTCCTGGTCGCCTGCCGTGGACCTGCAGTGCGATTTCTCCTGCATGATCTCGCCGGACGCCTTCGACGCCCTCTTCCTGCCGTCGATCCGGGTGCAGACGGAGTGGGTGGGCCGGACGATCTATCACCTGGACGGCCCGGACGCGGTCCGGCACCTGGACTCTCTGCTCGGGCTGCCGAAGCTGACCGGCATCCAGTGGGTGCCCGGGGAGGGTGCCCCGCCGATGAGCGAGTGGACGGAGCTGTGCCGGCGCGTGCTGGAGTCGGGCAAGCTCCTGTACATCGATTGCAGGCCGGACGAGGTGGAGTGCCTCCTGCACGAACTCCCCCAGCCCGGGCTTCTGCTGACGACGCGCTGCCGCAGCCGCCAGGAGGCCGACCGGCTGCTGGAAAACGTCGCGCACTGGACCCGTTGACGCGCCCGTGCGCCCGGCGTCTTTGACTTTCCCGCGCTCCCGCTGTAAGCTCTCCTGTCTGTCCGTTGTAGAGTTCCCCACCATGTCGTTTGCAGGAAGAGACCAATGCACAAGATCGCTGTCATACCGGGAGACGGCACGGGCCCCGAGGTCGTCCGCGAGGGGCTCAAGGTGCTGGCGGCCGTCAGTGAGCTGGACGGGTTCCAGTACGAGACGGTCGAGTACGATTTCGGAGGCGACCGCTACCTGAAGACCGGCGAAGTGCTGCCCAGCTCCGCGCTGGAGGAGTTGCGCACGTTCGACGCCATCTACCTCGGCGCCGTCGGGCATCCCGACGTGGCCCCGGGCATCCTGGAGAAAGGGCTGCTGCTGAGGCTGCGCTTCGAGCTCGAGCAGTACATCAACCTGCGCCCCGTGAAGCTCTACCCCGGCGTGGACTGCCCGCTCAAGGACAAGGGGCCGGAGGAGGTGGACTTCGTGGTCGTGCGCGAGAACAACGAGGGGCTCTACACGGGCGGCGGCGGATTCACCTACAAGGGCACGCCGCAGGAAGTGGCGATCCAGGAAATGGTCTGCACGCGGTTCGGCGTCGAGCGGTGCATCCGTTACGCCTACGAGTACTGCCGTCGCCGGGACGACAAGAAGATGCTCACCCTCTGCGCCAAGACGAACGTCCTCACCTACGCGCACGACCTCTGGTGGCGGACCTTCCAGGAGGTCGGCGAGGAGTACCCGGACGTCAAGCGGGACTACGCGCACGTGGACGCCACCTGCATGTGGATGATCAAGAACCCCGAGTGGTTCGACACCATCGTGACCTGCAACATGTTCGGCGACATCATCACCGACCTGGGGGCGATGATCCAGGGCGGCATG
>Ga0180432_10000600_pt1 | contig 60164 bp, 53 predicted proteins | sample SS_ome_10_FD_132414 | JGI IMG/M metagenome (GOLD analysis project Ga0180432, IMG submission 132414) | Hypersaline lake sediment archaeal communities from the Salton Sea, California, USA - SS_1_MS_2 metaG | ecosystem: Environmental > Aquatic > Non-marine Saline and Alkaline > Hypersaline >... | reverse complement strand
TCATCGGTGTGCTAAAAGTGCGCCAAAAAGAGAGGTTGCCCATACCTAGAGAAACCCCGAAGATGGTAACTGAAGAAATTCGGCAGATATTGGCGGATCGGGCTGAAGATGGGCTGCCCCTTACCATAGAGACCCGTGTGGTTGAGCTACCAGCAGAGGTGGCCGTGTAATGCCTCGGCTGCCCACCATCTCGGGCAGCGAGGCAATCAGGGCTTTTGAGCGAGCAGGCTGGAAGGTATCACGCAGAGAAGGCAGCCATATCATCCTGACCAAGGCAGGAATGATAGCCACACTTTCCATTCCAGACCATCGAGAGATACGCCGGGGCACCTTAAGAGGTCTTATCCGGAAGGCAGGACTCACTGTTGGAGAATTTGTATCCTTGCTTTAGAGGTTGAAGGCCAGGCTGAAGGTTCTTACTGATGTATGCACAAAGAATGCAAAACTGTCGTGAATCAGCAGACGCACGCGCCTATTGCTTTCATTATGCGGGACTCAGTAATACCGTCCACACAGCTCCACCATAGGTTACGGTAGGCAGAACTTCTACCGCTCTCCGTGAGGTCGGCCTCCTCCAATAGCCCTCGCAGATCCTCAGTATATGCCTTGCCCGTGCGTCGCCTAACCCTCCGCCAACAAGCTCCGCGAGGTACTGCAGACCAACAGCCGCTGTCTGCAGTACCTCCTTCACTGCCTGTTCGACGTTCTCCTGTGCAAGGACTCCCGACTACGCCGTCTTACGACCGGACGCACCAGTTTGTCTTTAGCAAGCTTCCCGGCCCCGTTCGAGGCTTCTCAGGCTACTGTACTACGATTGTTTGCCGGATTCGGCCCTGCTGTATATTACTCCCCTTCATACTTGAAAGACACCTTGACCTTGGCCCGGTAGCTGCTGACCTTGCCGTTCTCAATCTGCATGTCCAGCTCGGTTACCTCAGCAACGCGCAGGTCACGCAACGACTTGGCAGCCGTCTCCACCGCAGTAGTAGCAGCCCTCTCCCAAGACTCGCTGCTCGTCCCCACCAGTTCGATGAACTTGTAAGTACTCTCAGGCATGATATCCTCCTCTCTTCTCTGTGCGCAGAAGGCTGCTTCGTCGCTGCGCACTGGCAACTGTTCAGTCCTATCTGTGCTATGCAACTACTACGCTCCAGTGAGGCAGGGGTAGTGGGCCGGCCTCAGACCCAGTACCTGGGCCTTCCGTAGTAATCGTATAGCTTCTCCTCGTACTCCCGGTTTACCGGGGCAGCGGCATCATACTCGGGTGCATCTCGGATCTCCTGGCGCAGATGGTCAACATACAGCTTCCTTTCCAACCAAGACACCTCATCCAACCACGTCGGTGATATGAGTACCTTCTTGCCTGGCAACCAGTTCCGGGTATCGATCACAAGGTACCTTATCAGCCATACGTCATCATCCACTATCAGGTCTTCGAGATGCCCGATCTCCCCATCCCGTGCCTGGACGTGGTATCCTATCACTTCCTTGCTGCTCCGCAGGTGAGTATCTCCGTCCCGGCGCGGGAATCCCCAGTCAACCGGCCAACCATAGTAGCAATGAAGCCTGCCTTCCATCTGCCGCGTCACGGGCTTCGCCAGGTCGATATCGGGGCTATTCCGAATCTGCTCCTTCGTCAGAGGCACAACAAGGGTCTGTGCCTTCCAGTCAGGCTTATCCAGCGCCACCGGGGATATGAGTACCTGCTTGCCGAAGAGCCACGGACCGGTGCCAAGCACAAGGTACCGGATCCGAGAGCTCTCATCATCGAAGTAGTAGTCGTCCACTTCCCCCATTTTCGTGTCGTCCAGCGGCACAACGTCGTACCCGTATGTCTCTTTCAGGCTTCTCAGCATAGTCCCCTCCCTGACCAGCATCCGCGGGGCTCCGAGGAATCCGTACACGAAACCATGCACTTCAATTATCACTGCAGGCTGGCACTGGCAACAATACCACAATATCGGTATTAAACCCCTCGCTGCCCACCCGTGAGCAGAGCAGGTGCTCCCCCAGCCCGAATGATCCCACCGGCTTGACGGTATGCTTGTGCCCCCGTCCCTTACCCCTCCCCGATCAGCCGGCAGCACGTATTCCGGTGCCACGCTAATTGCCTTGGCAACCCGGGCAGTAGTAACTGGTGCGTCCCGTGATCTTCACACGCCGCAGGGCGGAATGACACACTGGGCAGGTGCCCTCCTTGTAACGGTGGGGCAGCAGATAGTGAGTTGGGAACCTGGCTGGCTGGGCCTGGCAGTCTATCGCTACCGCCAACACATCTTTCATTGATGCGAACAGGGCTTGCACGGTCTCATCGTCGAGCTGACTGGCCATCGCCCTGGGGTGCACCTTAGCCTGGAAGAGTACCTCGTCAGAGTAGATATTGCCGATTCCAGCTACGCAACTCTGGTCCATCAGGGCCGACTTGATCGTGCTCCCCTTGCCGCGCAGCGCTTGTTCGAAGTCCTCCAGACCGAGGCTCTCATCCAGAGCGTCCGGCCCCAGTTCATGCGCTCTGACGAACCGCTTCATGTCAGGTGTGAGGGTAAGACTGCCCAGTCTTCTTTGCAGTACGAAGGCGAGACCGTGGCCATCCGCGAAGCCGAACAGCACCCGCGTGTGCCTGGGATTGCTGTCATCATGCCTCAAGTACTGCAGGTATCCGGTCATTCCGAAATGAAGAGCCAGCCAGCCACCGTCCCCCACTCTGACGAACAGGTATTTACCGTGGCGAGCGGTGGACACGAATTCACGGCCCTTCAAGCGTGATTCCAACTGGTTTGCGGAGATGTTGCGCAGGATGTCTACATCGAGGACGTTGACCGCGGAAATGGAGCGCTGCAGCGCGACTGTGTCCAGGTACCTTCTGAAGACCTCAACGTCTGGCAGCTCAGGCATAGTCAAGACCTTTCAGATCGAGGGCGTTCAGTACAGCGTAGCCCTTCTCATCGTTGTCGAAGTAGCAGTAGACTTCTTTTCCTTCACGCACCCAGGACAAGAAAGTCCTGCCCCAGTCCTTGAGCGTGGCATCGTCGTATGAACCCTGATATGCGCCCTGCGGACCATGCAACCGCACATAAACGAAGTCAGCGGTCACCGATAGAGGGGACTGCCTTCCGTCGAGGTCGTAGATGCAGAAAGCAGCGCCAGCCTTGGCGAGAACCTCTTCGCTCCGCTCGTTCAGCCAGCTTGGATCGCGGAACTCGAAAGCGTATCTCAGACCACTGGGAAGGGTGCCGAGGAAAGCTTCCAGGCGGTCAAGGTTCACCTGCCATCGCGGTGGAAGCTGAAACAAGATAGGACCCAGCTTGTCTCCCAATACCTGTGCCCTGGAAAGAAAACGTGGAAGCGTCTGCTGTGGGTCCTTCAGCTTCTTCATGTGGGTGATGTAGCGGCTGGCCTTGACTGTGAATATGAACTTGTCAGGCACGGCATCCCGCCACTGGGCAATGGTCCCTTCCTCTGGCAAGTGATAGAAGGTGCTGTTGATCTCCGCCGTATCGAAGAAGCCCGCGTAGTGTTCAAGCATGCGCTCGTCCGGCAGGTCCTCGGGGTAGAAGGGGCCCTTCCAGTGCTTGTAGTGCCAGCCTGAGGTCCCGATGTGAATTCGTGCGCCATCTTCCATGGGACTCACCTCCTTAGTGGACGACTGACGTCAGAGAGCGGAATCACCCTCCGAACCCGTCTTCCCGGTCTCGGGCAAAAGGTGATGCTAAGGTGCTTGCATCACAGCGCCAGTTCGCCGTCCCATCATGCGATAGGACATCACCTTTACGGCGTTCAGAGCAAACATCCATACAATGGCATAGCCCCACACAACCCCGGCCCACGCCCAGCCGACCGGCTGTATGAGCACCCCGTACACCGCTATGAGAGTGCCGGCCACCTGGGTGCATTCCAGGGCTCCGAACAGGGCCGGGCTCGGCCAGGGCTTGTCCCAAAGCCAGCCCGGGTTCCGCGTCAGAAAAATCGTCATGTGTCCAGCCACCAGCAACTTGAGAAACATCAGGGTCTGCATAGTCTCCTGGGAAAGGTCGCGGTGCGTCTTGAGATACCAGAAGAGGAGGAAGGACGAGACTACCCCACCCAGGCCGAGAATTGCCGCGGTCAGGAGAACGGAGTGCATATTCCAGCGTACAGGGTTGGCTGAGGTACGCACGTTGTCCCAGGCGATGGCTATTATGGGGATGTCATTCAGGATGGCCAATAGCACGATCATGATAGGGGTCACCGGGTAGTAATCGAATACCAGTACAGAGATAGTGATGAACAACATAAGACGTATGGTCTCGGTGATGCGATAGGTCGCGTAGCTGACCATGCGCTCGAATATGCGCCGTGCTTCCTCCACAGCCCGGGTGATAATCCCAAGCCCGGGCGCAGTGAGCACCAGGTCTGCCGCCGAGCGCGCCGCATCGGTGGCCCCCTGAACAGCGATACCCACATCCGCCTGTTTCAGCGCGGGAGCGTCGTTGACCCCATCGCCGGTCATCCCCACAATGCGGTCCTCTGCCTGGAACTGCTTGACGATGTTGAACTTGTGCTCCGGCGTCACCTGGGCAAAGCCGTCAGCTTCAAGGGTCTTCTTACCGACTCCGTCCTCACTAGCTTCGTCGCCGAAAAGCTGGGTGGCTTCTTCTATTCGCTGGCCCAAGCCGATCTGTTTAGCCACCTGTTTTGCGATGGCAACGTGGTCACCGGTGACCATCCGGACGTCTATCCCGTGGTTGTGGGCGTCCTCAATAACCTGGGCCGAGTCATTGCGTGGCGGATCCAGCAGAGGCAAAATGCCGAGATAGCGCCAGCTTCCATCCTCCGCTTTCCTGGCAACGCCCAGGGACCGGAAGCCCTGGTTGCCCAGTTCGTCGACCTTGTCCGTTATCTGCTGCCGGTTGCTCTTGCTGCTCCCCACAAGGTCTAGAATTGCCTGAGGCGCTCCTTTGGCAACCGTGAAGCCGGTACCCTTGTACTCGATATCGACGTCCGCCATCTTCCGGGTGGGATCAAAGGGCCTGAAATCACGAACTGTATACTCGTCCAACTCTTCACGCTTATCCAGGCCAGCAAGAACGGCCCTGTCAATTGGGTCATTTGCATCACGTCTGGCGGTCAGAGCTGCTGCCACAAGAAGGTCATGCCTGTCGTCCGCCTCGATGACCACCGGGTCCTGGAGCTCCAACTCATTCTTGGTCAGGGTGCCGGTCTTATCGGCACAGAGTACTTCCAGGCCGGCCATTTCTTCCATAGACGCAAGACGCGATACGATTGCTTTCCATTGGGCCAGCCGGCCGGCACCCACGGACATGGTCACTGACAGCACCGCGGGGAGGGCTACAGGAATGCTGGCCACCGTCAGGCCCAGGCAGAATATCACCACCTCTCCCCACTCCAGCCCCCTCGCCAGGGACACGGCGAGGATGGTTACAATCAGCACGGCTGCAGAACAGATAAGGAAGTAGCCTATCCTGAGCACAGCTTTCTGGAAATGAGATGCCTCCTGAGCCGTGGCAACGAGTTCCACGGTCCTGGCAAACCTTGTAGTGCGTCCAGTCGCCATAACCACGCATTTAGCTTCGCCCTGGCTCACCGTCGTCCCCGAGTAGGCAACATCACTGTCCTCTTTACCAACCGGAAGCGACTCCCCTGTGAGGGCAGCCTCATCCACACTGAGATGCTGGTCCTGGAGCAGCTTCACGTCCGCCGGCACTATGTCTCCCATTCGTAGGATGACTATGTCGCCCGGCACCAGACCGGAGGCCTCGACAGTCTTCTGCTCGCCTCCGCGGAGGACAAGCGCCTCCAGGGCCAGGGTCTTCTCGAGAGCCTCGATCGCGCTGCTGGCCTTGCTTTCGTGCCAGTAGCTGACCCCGCCGTTTATCAGCAGGAGAACGACGATTACCCCCAACTCCTCCCAGTGTTGGATAGCCGCAGCCATGACTGCTGCTATCTCAATCATCCAAGGGATCGGGCCCCAGAAATGGGAGAGGAACCTGAGCAGAGAGTTCTGCCCCTCCTCCTCGATCACGTTCCTGCCGTATTCCTCCAGCCTCTCCCCGGCATTCTTCTCTGTGAGGCCCCTCTGCAGATCACTCCCCAGTTCCTTGATGACATCTTCGCTGGCCATCTCTTCCAGACGGCCACTGGCCGGTTCTTTCGACATTGGCTGATCCCTATGTTACTGGCAGTCGGCTTTGCGTCCACCGACAAATGGGCGTGCGTCGGCTATGTTTGACGAGGTCCTCCTGCTGGAGGTGGGCTTGTGATCAGGAATAGTCCTGGTCTCATCTCTGGTTGACCTTTCCCTGAGGGGGTACAGCGTTCCCAGCCCGTGGTATACCGCCGTATATGGTTACAGGCCCCTGCCAGCGACGTATTCGGCGAGGTCCGCCAAGCGGCAACTGTAGCCCCATTCGTTGTCGTACCAGGCAAGCACCTTGACCATGCTGTCCCCCATCACCATTGTGCTTCCTGCATCAAAGATCGCACTGCGTGCGCTGCCAATGCAGTCTGTGCTCACCAGTTCCTCCTCGCTGTACTCCAGAATGCCGCTGAGCGACCCGCCGGCGGCTTCACGAAATGCCTTGTTGACCTGCTCAACAGAAACGGTTTGCTCCAGTTCTGCTACGAAATCAACGATGGAGCCCACCGGCACAGGGATGCGAAAGGCCATTCCGTCTATCCTGCCGTCGAGGCCCGGGATCAGCGCTCCCACCAGCTTGGCGGCGCCGGTGGTAGTCGGCACAATGTTGGTGGCTGCGGACCTGGCACGACGCAGGTCCTTGTGATACATATCCAGGAGTCTCTGGTCATTGGTGTAGGCATGGATTGTGGACATCAGACCATGGACTATGCCGAAGCGCTGATGAAGCACCTTCACCACAGGAGCGATGCAGTTGGTGGTGCAGGAGGCATTGGACAAGATGTGGTGCTTCTTTGGGTCATACTGCTCCTCGTTGACTCCCAAAACGATAGTGATGTCTTCATTCTTGGCCGGGGCAGATATGATCACCTTGTTAGCACCGGCTTGCCGGTGAGCTGCTGCTTTGTCGGCATCGCGGAATACCCCCGTCGACTCAATGACAATCTCCACACCCCTGTCTCCCCAGGGAATCCTCTCCGGATCGCGCTCCGAGAAGACTTCAACCTCCTCCCCATCCACAAGAATGGAGTCCTCCCTGGACTCTACAAGGCCAGGATACCGGCCATAGGTACTGTCCCACTTCAACAGGTGTGCGTTTGTCCTGGTATCAGTAAGGTCGTTGATGGCCACTACCGCCAGGGCACCTGTGTGGTGCTGCCTGATGGCCCTGAAGGTCAGCCTCCCGATTCTCCCAAAACCATTGATTCCAACCCTGGTTGCCATGGCTCGATGTCCTGCTTTTCTGTGCGCTCTGAAGTTGCCAACACCCTGCTGGGGGGGCCGAGCGCGGCCACAGACCATGATCAAGTGGGTGACGTGTTTGTCCCACTTGGCACTTCGACTTGGGTTCCGGACCTGCCCGGCTGCTGCCACCCCACATCCCCCGAGCTTCGTTACGCGGCTAGAATGCTTGCCAGCTTCAGCAGCCTCAAGTCCGGCTTCCTGGTGTTGGCTACCACCTCGGATAGAGAAGTGGCCTTCTCCTCGTCATTGGCAAGGCCCACCAGTACCCCGTGAACACCCTGAGCGAGAAACTCGATTGCTGCGGCCCCCAAACGCGTGGCCAGCAGCCGGTCGAAGGCGCTGGGAATGCCTCCGCGTTGCACATGGCCGAGCCGGGTGACGCGCAGGTCAAATCCCAGCCACGCATGGTGGTCTCGGAAGTACTTGGCCAGCGATTCGGCGTTGCACGCCGCGCCTTCGGCCACAACTACGAGGGCGTGGGACTTGCCCCTTTTGTAGGCAGACATGACTTCCTCTGCCACGGCCTCGGGCTTCGATGGGACTTCAGGGATGACGATCGACTCTGCTCCACCAGTGATGCCTGATATCAACGCCAGGTATCCACAGTTCCGTCCCATGACTTCGACCACGAAGGCGCGGTTGTGCGCGGAGGCTGTTGTTCTCAGCCGGTCTATCGATTCAAGGGCGGTGTTCAAGGCAGTGTTCACCCCTATGGAGACCTCCGAACCATATAGGTCATTGTCTATGGTGGAGGCTATACCAACCACCGGATAGTCCCTCTGGGACAGGCTGCACGCACCCGCCTGGGAGCCATCACCACCGATCACGATCAGAGCATCAATGTCCTGTTCGGCCAATTTCCTCAGACCTTCAAGTTGCCCTTCTCCCGTCTCGAACTCTGGACAGCGCGCCGTGTGCAGGAGCGTTCCCCCACGGTCGATGATCCCTCCAACGTCCCTGGCGCCAAGCCTCACCAAATCGCCGCTGATAAGGCCGCGATAACCATGCCTTACCCCCAGAACGTCCCAACCCTCGTTCACCCCAGCCCGCACTGATGCCCTGATGGCAGCATTCATGCCTGGCGCATCTCCACCGCTTGTCATTACCGCAACACGTCTGATCCTCACCCTTGCCCACCTTCCCCGCCTCTGCCGTCGGGGGGCAATCTCTGGTCCCTGTGGCAGCCGCTTCCAGCTCTCCGCCGCGGAGTGTCGTCATCCAGTACCAGGTGGATACACCCAGTACTTTGGCCTGGCATAGTAGTCATACAGCCTCTCCTCGTAGCCCCTGTTGATCTGGGCATTGGGGTCGTACTGGGGTGCGTTTCGTATTTCCTCACGTTCAAGGTCTACGTAGAGGCTCTGCTCAGACCAATTGACATCGTCTATCCAGGCCGGTGATAGGACCACCTTCTTGCCTGGGAGCCAATTCCGCGTCTCGACGACCAAGTATCGAATGATCCATGATTCGTCGTCTACCAGGAAGTCCTCTATGTGCCCGATCTCTCCGTCGCGCGCCTGGATGTGGTACCCGATGACTTCCTTGCTGCTTCGCAAGTGCACATCGGCGTGCAGGGAGGGAAAACCCCAGTAGGGCGGCCATCCGTAGTAGCGATGAAGCGCTGCCTCCATCTGGCGCGACACAGGTTTCTCCCAGTCGATCTCCGGGCTTTTCTTGATCTCCTCTTTCGTGAGGCGAACGAGCAATCCATGCTTGGCCCGGTCAGGCCTGCCCACTGCCGTGGGGGAAATGAGGACCTTCCTGCCAAAGCACCATGTCCCCGTGCTGACCACAAGGTAGCGGACGTGCGCCGTCTCGTCATCGAAGAGAAAGTCATCGACGTCCCCGATGTTGTCCTCCATAGCCTTCACCTTGTACCCTTGTAGCTCTTTCAGGCTTCCTAGCATTGTCCCAATCCCCCTTTGCTGCGCTATCGCTTCTCCATTACCATTCCCAGGGGCATGCCTCCAACAATAGCGCCGACCAGCTACCGTGGGAATACCAATAAATCGGTATCCTTCGATGCTTACGCAGACACAAGGAAGGTGACCGGAAAGAGCAAAGCGCCAGGCTGATGCCGATGCACAATTGTGCTGACAGCGATGGCACGAAGACATAGCGCCCGTTACGGGCGTTCACTGGTATCTGGGCAGCCGCAGCAATGCCGCTTATGCCACCTGGAGACCACTGGGGGAAGGCCGGCGGTATTCGTTGACAACGAGGAAGCGCCGGTCACAAGCTGACCTAGACGTCTACGCGAGCCCCTTTTGCCCCCACCTCCTCCAGCCGCCAGATCCTTTCCGCCTCGGCGTCAACGTAGTACTCCTCGGTCCTGCCGCAGTCGACGCACTTGGCAGTCAGCCTGCCCTTATAATTGCCCCCTACAGTCCCCATCAGCAGACCGGACCGTTTCTCAAAGCAAGAGGGACACGGTCCCAGAACATGCGCATTGCCCGTACTACATGCCAGCCACCTCAGCTTCATACCCTCAGCGGACAGTTGCCCTTCTGCCGACGAATTACTTGCCTCTTTGCCTTCGGCTTTCTTGCCCATGTTTTCAAGCACCTCTCTGTGTGAATTGCGTCTGATCCCAGTCTCAGGGAGCCCCTGTCCTACGGCGCAGGCAATGTCGCCCTGTTGCCCACCCACACCATGCTCGCTTCGTTGCGGGCCTCAACTGGAAGCCGCCTCGTGGTGATCAGGTGAGTCAGACCAACCAGGCAGGCCAGGCCCAGGGCATAGGCTACCACTGCGAGCGGTTGTCCCAGTCCCCAGCACAGCAGGGGCAATGGAACGAACATGGCAAAGCCACACCATCTCATATCTCGCGTGGCAAGGAAGGCTGGAGCGGCAAGTACGATGCATATGGACATCTCTAAAGGTACCAGTGCAAGGAGAACCCCTATGGCAGGGCCAGCTCCACGACCTCCGCGACAACGGAGCCATAGCGGCCAATTGTGCCCCGCCACCGTCATCGCTCCAGCAGCAAGCGGCAACAGGGATGCCCCACCAAGGGCTCTCGCCGCAACTATAGCAACCGCGCCCTTGCCTATGTCTCCTGCGACAACGAATACGCCTGGGAGCAAGCCTATGTTCCGGAGCACGTTTGATGCGCCCGAGTTACCGTCTCCAACTGTACGGATGTCGACACCCCTGAAAATATGGCCTGAGATGTAGGCGAAAGGTATCGCCCCCACCATGTAGGCGAGGGCGAGGGTCAAGGCCAGGTTCATGCTGCCTCCGTACAGGCTCTCTTCGATTCGCCCTTCGCAGAGACACGAGTCCGGTTCCCGGAAGCGCTCATGTCCTTCCTCTCAATCCTCTTCGGCGGGATTCATCACCAGGACTGGCAAGTGCGACCGTCTCAACACGGAGTCTGCCACGCTACCGAAAAGGAAACGCTTGACGCCACCCCGCCCGCGGGTGGCAATGACAATGAGGTCGAACCCATACTTCGCTAAGTAGGCAAGGATGGCCTCACTGGGCTCGTGTCCTCCCAGGATCGCGGGCTCCACCTGGATACCCTCTTGCAGCAAGGGCTCCGCTACCCGTTGCAGGTAGGCTGCCGCTTCCTCTTCTTGCGCCTTCATCTCGCCCACAGACTCAACAGCTACCTCCGGTTCCCCTGGGGCGATGACGAACCCCGGCGCGTCGATGACCTGCAGCAAAGCAAGACTGCCCCCAAAACGCCTCGTCATTTCCCCTGCATAGGGTATGACCTGTTCGGCAAGGCTGGACCCATCCAGGCAAACCAGAATCTTCTCGAACACGTAGCCTCCTCGCCACACAAGGCATTGCCCTGGTGCCAATCCCTACAGGGAGATCCTCCAGCAACTCCGATATGCGTCTCCCAGGGCTTCATCTCACAGGGGCTGCCGTAAGCTTTCTGCACGGCGCTGTTGTTAACACGTATGAGAATAGCAAGCATCCGCCAGGAGGTGAATACAACGATTGTGGTATTGGCAGAGCAGCCGGCCTGTATGTCGCCCTTCGCCTGCTGAATACCTATCTCATGGTATTCTTCGCTGCCGCCGGTACTGAGTAGAATTAGTGTGTGGGGTTGGCATCGGGCAATGCTCCTGCCAAACCGACGAGTGGAACGAAGGGGGTATGGATGAGGAAAGAAGCCATGTTGTACAAGACAATGCCGGACGGGCGAGTCCATTGCTACCTTTGTTCACACCACTGCAGAATAGGCGAGTCCAAGGTCGGCGTGTGCAGCGTGAGGCAGAACATTGATGGTAGGCTGTACACCCTGGTATACGGTCAATCGATAGCCGCCAATGTAGACCCCATTGAAAAGAAACCCCTGTATCATTTTCTGCCGGGCTCCACATCCTATTCCATTGCCACTGTCGGATGCAACTTCCAATGCGAGTTCTGCCAGAACTGGCAGATATCCCAGGCAGCCAAAGACAGAGGCATCATAGATGAGGGCCAGGAATTGCCGCCCGAAGAGGTTATCCAGAAGGCGAGACAGCATGGATGCCTCAGCATTTCATACACTTATACAGAGCCAACGATTTTCTTCGAGTACGCCTATGACACTGCCAGACTGGCAAAGGCGGCCGGCTTGCGCAACCTCTTCGTCACCAACGGCTTCATGACAAAAGAGGCATTGGACACCATTAGACCGTACCTGGATGCTGCCAATGTCGACCTCAAAAGCTTCAGGGAACACTACTACAGAAGCATCTGCAAGGCCCGCTTACAGCCCGTGCTTGAGTCCATGGCCTACATGAAGGAGATCGGCATCTGGCTGGAAGTTACTACGTTGATTGTGCCGGGCGAGAACGATAGTGAGGAAGAGCTCAATGACATTGCTGGTTTCATTGCCGGGCTCGACAGCAGTATTCCCTGGCACATAAGCAGGTTCCGCCCTGAACACCGCTTCCTGGACCGCAAAGCTACACCCATGGAAACGCTGCAGCGAGCAAGAGACATAGCATCGGCACACGGGCTGCACCATGCATATCTCGGTAACGTAGGAGGCCCGGCCAACACTTACTGTTGCTCCTGCGGCCGATTGCTCATAGCCAGAGACCATCGTGGGGTAGCAGAGATACACCTGGACGATGGCAAGTGTCCTTCCTGCGGCAGCCGACTGGCAGGGGTCTGGGAGTGAACAGGCGTAGCCATGCTGTATATGCCAGGGCATATTAGACCGTGCATGGCTTCCACCGTTGCCGGGAGACTGCTGCAGGCGGTGAGTCTCCGACACTGTGTAAGGAGGGCGTGATGCATCCAGACTGGGCTGGAGCAACAGTGGATCTTGCAGCAGCGAGAGCGCGACTCATAGACGACCTTCGACAGGACATCAAAGACCAGAGGGTGTTGAAGGCCATGTCCCGCGTGCCCCGGGAGAGGTTCCTGCCCGCTGGGCAAGAGGGGCTTGCTTATCAGAACAAGCCCCTCTCCATCGGGCTCGGCCAGACCATCTCGCAACCGCTGATGGTGGGGATAATGACCGAAGCTCTGGAGTTGGGAGGCGATGAGAAGGTACTCGAGGTGGGGACCGGCAGCGGTTACCAGGCGGCGGTGCTTGCTGAGCTCGCCAGGTGGGTGGTTTCGGTGGAGAGGCTCCCTGAACTGGCAGAGAAGGCAAGAGCGGTATTGGAGAGCTTAGGCTACGGGAATATCGAGCTGCATCTGGCCGAGAGACGCCTGGGCTGGCCCAGAGGCGCTCCCTACGATGCCATAGTGGTAACCGCCGGGGCGCCCGAGGTGCCCCAGGATCCGATGGGACAGTTGCGCCAAGGCGGGCGCATGGTTGTTCCTGTTGGAAGTCGCTATGAACAGACGCTTGTCAGGGTGACCAAGTCGCAGAAGCGGGTCTCAATGGAGGACCTGGGACCCTGCCGTTGGGTCCCTCTGATCGGGGAGGGGGGCTGGAGGGACCCGGAACCTTAGGGCATTCTAGCCCGCCGTGTCCTGCTCTTCATCCTGTTGAGGCGTGATTGTAAGAACCGGCAGGCCGGATTCCCTTACGATTGCGTCCGCGATACTACCGAGGATCATCCGCTTCAGACCACCCCGTCCATGGCTGGAGAGAGCTATCAATTGCACTCCCTGCTGTTGGGCGTAGTCTATGATCTCGTGTTTTGGTGTGCCCAGTCGATTGACGCATTCCACTTGCAACCCCCTCTCCCGCAGGGGCTGAGCTACCTGTTCCAGATACTCGTTGACTCGTTGCTGCTCTTTCTGGAAGCGTTCCAGATCGTGGGGCACGGGTACCGGGCCGGCTCCGCCCGGGGCCATTGTAGTCTGAAGCGCCTCCATCACCTGCATGAGCACCAGTTCGCTTCCGAAGCGCGATGCCAATTCGCTGGCGTAGGGCACGATCTGCTCGGATAGCTCCGAGCCATCCAGACAAACCAGAATTCGGTCAAACACTGGGCCCCCTTTCATTGACGGTCCGCAGGTGATGGCCCCTCAGAAGTCTCTCTTCCTGCAGCCTCTCGTACAATTCTGCCTATCCCGAGTTGTAGTTCCCCTGCTCGACTTCGTGAACTAGCTGCTTTGTGGCTATGATGCTGTCTGGGTTCAGGGATATGGAGTCGATCCCCGTTTCTACCAGAAAGGCGGCGAAGTCCGGGTAGTCGCTGGGGGCCTGCCCGCAAATACCCACCTTCCGGTCTTTCGAGTGGGCGGTGGCGATCACGCTTCTGATCATCTCTTTGACTGCTTCATGCCGCTCATCAAACAAGGGGGCCAGTTCCGCAGAATCCCTGTCTACAGCAAGAACCAACTGGGTAAGGTCATTAGAGCCGATGGAGAAGCCATCAAATCGTTCAGCGAACTGGCCAGCCAGGACCACGTTGGACGGCACCTCGCACATCATGTATACCTGAAGCCCCTCTGTGCCGCGCTCCAGGTCATTCGCTGCCATGACCTCCAGCACCTGATCGGCCTCCTCCGGCGTTCGACAGAAGGGGATCATCACTACAACGTTGGTCAGACCGATCTCCTCCCTGACCCGCTTTATGGCACGGCACTCCAGGGCAAAACCATCGCGGTAGCGGTTGCTATAGTAGCGTGATGCACCGCGGAAGCCGAGCATTGGGTTCTCCTCCTTGGGCTCGAAGGCCTCACCGCCGATCAGGTTGGCGTACTCGTTGGTCTTGAAGTCGCTCATGCGCACGATTACTGGGTGTGGGTACTGGGAAGCCGCGATCTTGGCAATGCTATCGGACAGATGCTGCACGAAGTACTGCGCTTTGTCGTCGTAGCCGCGAGTCAGCGCTTCAATCTGCTGACGGGCGTCCTCGCTTCGGAGTTTGTCGAAACCCACCAGCGCCATGGGGTGTATCTTGATGATGTTGTTGATTATGAACTCCATACGGGCCAGCCCGATACCCTTGCACGGCAAGCGCCACCAGCGAAAGGAGGCCGCTGGACTGGCGATGTTCATCATTATCTGTGTTTCGGTTTCGGGGATTCCTTCCAGGTCGATGTCCGATTCGTCGAATTCCAGTATGCCTTCATACACGTAGCCTTCTTCGCCCTCCGCACACGACACGGTGACCTCCTGCCCATCGCTCAGCACCTCAGTCCCCCCAGATGTACCGACCACGGCTGGCAATCCCAGCTCACGACTGACGATGGCGGCATGGGATGTGCGACCGCCAAAATCGGTGATAATCGCCGAAGCTCGCTTCATAATGGGCACCCAGTCCGGGTCAGTCATGCCGGTTACAAGAATGGCCCCCTCCCTGAACCGATCGATCTCCTTGGCCTCCTTGATGATACACACCTTGCCTGCAGCGATGGCCTCGCCAATACTCAGCCCCGACAGCAGTCTTCTGCCATCCTGCTTGAGCTGGTAGGTCTTCATTGCACTCGGCTTCTTCTGCGATTGCACTGTCTCGGGCCTGGCCTGCACGATGAACAACTCTCCTGTCTCACCGTCCTTGGCCCACTCTATATCCATGGGCTTCCCGTAGTGCTGCTCTATATCACAAGCCCATGTGGCCAGCTTGATGACCTCCTCGTCCCCCAAGGCATAGGAGCGGCGCTCGTGGAGCTTCGCCTGTACGCCTCTGGTGGTCTTCTTCCCGTTGCCGTAGACAACCTTGGTCTCTTTGTCACCCAGCTTGCGCGCCAGTATGGGTCTGAACTCCTTCCGGCCCAGCAGAGGTTTGAACACCATGTATTCGTCAGGGTTCACTGCACCCTGTACAACGCTTTCCCCCAGCCCCCACGCGGCGTCGATTACCACCACATCCCGAAAGCCTGACTCTGGATCCAGCGTGAACATCACGCCCGCGCATGCCTTGTCAGACCGTACCATCTTCTGTACACCAACTGAGAGCGCAACCTGGAGGTGGTCGAACTTGTTGTTCTCCCTGTAGCTTATCGCCCGGTTGGTGAACAGGGAGGCATAGCAGCGCTGGCAGGCATCAAGCAAATCGCTCTCTCTGGTTATGTTAAGAAAGGTTTCCTGCTGGCCCGCAAAGCTTGCCTCTGGGAGGTCCTCCGCCGTAGCACTGCTCCTTACGGCCACATCCACCTCGTTGTCCCCATAGCGTCGGGACAATTCGCCATACGCTTGTCGAACCGCCTCAGCCACATTTGGAGGGATAGCGGCACGCATAATGGCCCGGCGGATGGACCTCCCTACCTTGCTCAGTGCCTTGCCATCGTTTCTCAATTGCTGGAGGTATGGCTCAATCTCCTGCTCCAGGTTGTTCTCCCTTAGGAAAGCCCAATAGGCATTTGCCGTCAGCGCAAAGCCGTCGGGGACCTGGACACCCTTGCTCTTGAGAGCGGAGATCATCTCGCCCAGGGAAGCGTTCTTACCTCCTACACGGGCAATGTCCTTTCCCCCGATCTGCCCGAACCAGCATATGCTCTCGTCATTCTTGCTCATCGGTATGCCCCCTACGCCTTCATCAGTCCGGCCTTGTTGGCGCTGATTCACTGTAGCCGGCGCTGCAGGTCCCAACTGGTGGAGCAAAGCTCATTCTAGGCCCCAGGCCGGGCGTGGGGAATACCCCTATTTTGGTATTCCCGTGGAACAGAGGGACGGACTACCCCACTTGGGCCTTGCATAATACCACTCTCGTGGTATGTTTTCCGCCAGCGGTCAGAGCTAATATCATGCCAGTTGGGTTATCAGCCAGAAAAGGGCGCAGGAGCGAGTGCGAGACTGATAGCCTCCGAACCCTCAGCTCCGCTCCAGAAGGGAACTCATTGATGACTTTCAGACTACGGAGTGGGGCATTCGTCAACGGCGGATCGATCCCAAGCAGGTACACCTGCGATGGCAAAGACGTATCGCCACCGCTGGAGTGGGGAGACCCCCCTGAAGGTACGCGAAACTTGGCACTGGTGTGTGTTGACCTGGATGCACCTGGCGGCATTTCGGTGCACTGGGTGCTGTATCGTATTCCCGTGCACGCAAGGGGACTGCCCGAGGTTGTACTGCCCGATGCAGAGCTTGCCGACGGCAGTCGCCACGGTAGGAACGACTAGGGACAACTCGGATATCATGGACCGTGTCCGAACGACGACGCTGTCCACCGGTATTCCTTCAAGCTGTATGCCCTGAGCCAGGCCCCGGCCCTCGAGCCCGCCGCTGCTGCCGCAGAAGTACTTGAAGCAATGGCGGGGCACATACTCCAAGTGGTGGAACTCATAGGCACCTACGCGAGGCGAGAGGCAGGTGCTTGACCGCCCTGATGATCACGTAGATGCGGTGGTAGGGCAGGTATGCAGAACAGGAATAGCAGCAAGATGGAACTGAACCTGACAGGGATAGACGCCGTCATCTTCGACATGGACGGCGTGATAACCGATACCGCCCGTACCCACGCGAAGGCCTGGAAGATGCTGTTCGACGAATACCTCAAGCAACGGGCCGAGGCTAACGGGGAGCACTTCCAACCTTTTGACATGGATGCTGACTATCATCGGTATGTCGACGGAAAGCCGCGCTACGATGGAGTCCAGAGCTTCCTCACCTCACGCAACATAGAGCTGCCCTTCGGCAGTCCTGATGACAGTGCACAGAAGGAGACCGTGTGTGGATTGGGCAACCTGAAAAACCAGCTCTTCCTCGACCTTCTACGCAAAGAGGGGGCCAACCCATACAAGTCGTCCGTTGACCTGGTACAGAAGCTGCGTTCCAGGGGCGTATGCACAGCCGTGATATCTTCCAGCAAGAACTGCCAGGCCATACTGGAGAGTGCTGGTTTGAATGGCCTCTTCGACGCGACGGTTGACGGTGTCGACGCGGCGAACATGGAACTGGAGGGGAAACCCGATCCAGCCATCTTCCTCGAGGCCTGCAAGAGGCTGGGCGTCAGCCCAAATCGGGCGGCCGTGGTTGAGGACGCCCAGGCCGGTGTTGAAGCGGGAAGCAGAGGTGGATTCGGTCTGGTCATCGGTGTAGACCGTGCTGGACAGGCCGGGGAACTCCGCAAGCGGGGTGCTGATGCTGTTGTGAGGGACCTGTCGGAGATAGCGATCCGCAGGCCAGTCACGCAGGGGGAACCGGCAAGCCGCTTGTCAAGCATACGGCGCCTTCCCTCAGCGCTGCAGAAGAAAGACGATATCTTCGCGCGTTTGAGTGGCAGCAGCTCAGTGGTCTGTCTTGACTACGATGGGACGTTGACCCCTATCGTCAGTGATCCCACCAAGGCGTTCCTCCCAAGAGATACGCATCGTGTCTTGAAGAGACTGGCGGAGCACCGTAAGGTCGTGATCATCAGCGGCCGCGATCTGGCGGATGTGCGGGAAATGGTGGGCATAGAGGGCATCGTCTACGCGGGCAGCCACGGTCTTGACGTTGGCAAGCTGGCAGACTCCAGCCACCGGAGACTGATGGAGCGCTTCGTAGTTGAACTGGCCAGCGCCGAGTCCGAACTGGGTTCCGTAGCAGAGAGGATACCAGGGGTAAGGCTTGAACGGAAACGGTACACTCTAGCGATACACTACCGCAATGTCGATGACTCTCTGCTGGACAAAGTGGAGCAGAGCGTCGACAGCGCTTTGTCACGGCACGGCCAACTGAGAAAGACTGAGGGAAAGAAGGTCTTTGAGCTCAGACCAGACATCGAGTGGGACAAGGGCAGGGCACTTTCATACTTGCTGGAGAACCTGCATGTCGACAGCACACGGGTCGTGCCCTTGTATATCGGCGATGATCTCACTGACGAAGACGCCTTCCGAGCCATAGAGAATCAGGGGGTGGGGATAGTAGTCGGCGATGATGAACGACCCACAACAGCGCAATACCGGTTGTCAAACCCCGCCGAGGTGACAGAGTTCCTGGAAGAACTGGTGGCATTGTTGGAAGAAGAGGTCTCAAGGGGCCCCTGGGTCCTCATGTACGAAGGTTTTGACCCCGAGACCGAGGGTCTCCGCGAATCGCTGTGCACTCTGGGCAACGGCTACTTCGCCACCCGTGGCGCTGCGTCTGAGTCGGAGGCTGATGGAGTCCACTATCCTGGGACCTACGTGGCTGGCTGCTATAATCGCCTGTCCAGCAGCGTGGCCGGAGAAGTGGTGGAGAATGAAAGCCTGGTCAACCTGCCGAACTGGCTGCCTCTCTCCTTCAGGCTGGAGGATGGGCAGTGGTTCGATCTTCAGCAAGTGGAGCTGCTGGACTATCGTCAGGAGTTGGACATGAGGAGAGGCCTGCTCACCCGCCTGGTCCATTTCTGCGACGAAAAGGGACGCCGGACGCGCGTCAGCCAGCGGCGTTTCGTAAGCATGGCCAGTCCGCATCTGGCCGCAATGGAAATGACTGTGGTTGCAGAGAACTGGTCAGGCAAGCTTCACGTTCGCTCTGCCCTCGATGGCCGGGTGAGCAACAGTGGCGTGGCCCGGTATCGTCAACTCAACGGTGAGCACCTGATGCCTGTGGAAGAGCGTGTGGCCGAGGACGCAGTCATCCTGCTCACGGTGGAGACGAACCAGTCACACATCAGGGTGGCCGAAGCTGCCCGTACTCGTCTACTGTGTGACGGAAAAGGTCTGCAACTGGAGCCCACAGTAATCGAGGAACCCGCCTATGTGTGTCAGGAATTCATCCTGCACATGGAAGCGAGGGGTGCCGTGACTGTCGAGAAGTGCCTGGCACTTTTCACTTCCAGAGACAATGCCGTCTCGGAGTGTGGGGAGGAGGCCTGCAGGTGGGTTATGCGAGCGCCCGGTTTCGATGACTTGCTGCAGAGCCATGTGTTGAGCTGGTCCCACCTTTGGGAAGGCTGTCAGTTGTTGATCGTTGACGGCGAGCGTACAAGCCAGATTCTGAATCTGCATATCTATCATCTGTTGCAGACTGTCTCGCCAAACACAATTGAGCTTGACGCCGGAGTGCCCCCCAGAGGGCTTCACGGCGAGGCCTACCGCGGGCTTGTGATGTGGGACGAGCTCTTCGTCTTCCCGTTCCTCAATCTCTGCATGCCTGAAAGCGCACGCGGTCTGCTCATGTATCGCTATCGCCGACTGCCCGAGGCGCGCTGGGCTGCAAGGCAGGCCGGCTTCAGCGGCGCTATGTACCCGTGGCAAAGCGGCAGCGACGGCAGGGAAGTGACCCAGCGTATCCATCTGAATCCCCGGTCAGGGCGCTGGATTCCTGACCACTCGCATCTGCAACGACACGTAAACGTAGCTGTTGCTTACAACGTGTGGCTGTACTACCAGGTTACATACGACACCGATTTCCTGCATTTCTACGGAGCTGAGATGCTGCTGGAAATCGCGCGTTTCTGGGCCAGCGTTGTTGAGTACAATCGCTCAATTGACAGGTACGAGATTAGAAAAGTCATGGGCCCTGACGAGTATCACGACAGCTACCCCGATGCCGGGGAACCTGGTGTCGACAACAATGCGTACACCAACGTCATGGTGGCCTGGGTGCTATGGCGAGCCATGGAGGCTGTGGACTTGCTGCCCGAACAGCGCCGCAGGGCACTTCTGGAAGGGATGTCCCTTACACAGGAGGAGCTGGCTCAGTGGAACGACATCAGCCGTAAAATGTGTGTGCCCTTCAATAGCGACGGAACTATCAGCCAGTTCGAAGGCTATGACGGCCTGCAGGAGTTCGACTGGGAAGGCTACCGGGATAGATACGGCAACGTGCAACGACTGGACCGCATCCTTGAGGCGGAAGGCGACACTCCCAACCGGTACAAGGTGTCGAAACAAGCCGACGTTCTCATGCTGTTCTACCTGCTCTCAGCCGAAGAGGTCGGCGCGGTCTTCAAACGCTTGGGGTACCCCTTCGGCTACGACACGATTCCCAACAACGTGGACTACTACCTCAAGCGAACCTCGGACGGGTCCACGCTCAGCCGCGTGGTCCATTCATGGGTGCTGGCCAGAAGCAAGCGCCACCTATCGTGGCACCTGTTCAAAGAGGCCCTTGACAGCGATGTAACTGACATCCAGGGAGGAACCACAGCCGAGGGCATCCACCTGGGTGCCATGGCGGGGACGGTAGACCTGATGCAGAGGTGCTACACGGGCATAGAAACACGCGATGACATATTGCGCTTCAACCCCTCCCTGCCCGACGATCTCAAAGAGATGCGGTTCCAGATCGTATACCACCAGCATCGAATCGACGTCTGGATCGTAGCTGACAAGCTGAGCCTGAGCACCAGGAGGCAGCTAGCAGAGCCTATCAAGATTGGAGTCGGAGACCATCTGTATCACTTGAAGCCTGGAGAAACGCTTGAGCTAGACCTGGCCTCGAAGCGGTAGAAAACCAGCTAATTACCCTCGAGCCAGGCAAGCTGCAACCAAGTCGCGCCAAGGTGGTACCCCCTGTTCCCCTACAGAGCCTCTGCCTATGACACAGGTCAGCAATAAGGCTGATTCCCATGTCGTTTTCGCCAACAAGGTCTTCGACCAGAATTCTACTCCTTGCTGCCGACTCTTATCTTACTCACCAGGTCCTCGAACGCCTGCTCATCAAGTATCGTCGCACCACGCTTCCTGGCCTCGTCGAGCTTGCCTCCAGGGTCTTTGCCCACCACCAGATAGTCGGTCTGGTCGCTTACGCTTGAGGCAGCCCTGCCGCCGAAGGACTCCACCAGCTCCTCTGCCTCCGACCTCGTGTACCCCTCCAGTGAACCTGTGAAGACGAACACCTTTCCGTCCAGGGCCGATTTGCCCTTTCCAGTCGGCACCTTCTCGATCTCTACACCCGCCTCGAGCAGCTTCTGCAGCACCCTCTGGTTCTGCTCTTGTTGGAAGAAGTCCACGACGCTGCCGGCTATCTCCCAGCCCACCTCAGGTATCATCTGCAGTTCGCCCAGGTCGGCCTTCCTAAGGGCATCCAGGGTCCCGTACCTTGCCGCCAGCACCCCGGCCACATGTTCACCCACGTGGCGAATACCGAGTGCATACAGGAAGCGGTCAAGCGGGGCTGTCCTGGCCCTCTGTATGGCATCCCGAAGCTGGGATGCAGATCTCTCCGCAAAGCCGTCCAACTCTCGCAGCCTGTCCGCCGACAGTCCATACAGGTCGGCTACGTCCTTGACCAGCCCTTTCTCTACCAGTTGTTTTGCCGTCTTCTCACTGAGCCCCTCTATGTTCATTGCCCTGCGAGAGGCATAGTGGACTATGTGGCCGATCAATTGGGCCGGACAGGAGAGCCCGGCTGAGCAGAAGTAGTAGGCCCCCTCTTGCGTGACTTCGCTACCGCATGCCGGGCATCTTGGGGGCATGGAGAACCTTTCGCCTCTCTTCTTGTCCGGTTCATTGACTCTCTCCACCACCTCGGGGATCACATCCCCCGCCCGTGCCACGCGCACCCTGTCACCCTTGCGAATGTCCTTCCGGTGGACCTCGCCCTCATTGTGCAGGGTAGCCCGACTGATGGTAACGCCGCCGACGTCCACGGGCTCAAGCAATGCCACCGGCGTGAGCATCCCGGTGCGGCCTACCTGGACCACGATGTCCTCTATCGTGCTTGTTTCCTCCCTTGGCGGGAACTTCCAGGCCAATGCCCAGCGCGGGCTGCGTTGACGCGTTCCCAGCCTCCTCCTTTCACTGAACGCGTTCAGCTTGATGACCATGCCGTCGATTTCATAGTCAAGCCCGTCGCGCTCCTCCTGGAACCTCCGGTATGCAGCCTTGATCTCCTCAAAGGAGGAACACCCCGTGTTGTGCCTATCCGTCCTGAGCCCCCACTCTGCAAACCTACCCAGTAGCTGCTGCTGGGAGGTCACTTCCTCACCTTGGATATCGAGCAAATCATAGAAACGGATATCGAAGGGGCGGCCGGCAACCATCCTGGGGTCCAGTTGCCTCAAAAGCCCGGCGGCTGCGTTACGGGGATTGGCAAAAGGCTCTTCGCCTCTCTGGACTCGCTCTTTGTTGAGCTGGTGAAAGCCTTGCTTGACCATGAAGGCCTCCCCCCGTACCGCCAGCAACCCGGGACAGCCGTGCTCTCTCTGGAGTCTGAGAGGTACGGTGTGCACCGTCTTCAGGTTCTCTGATATATCCTCTCCGGTTTCGCCATCGCCCCGGGTCGCACCGTACTGGAAGACGCCGTCACGGTAAACCACCTCTATGGACACCCCGTCAAACTTGGGCTCCAGCACAAATACGCCCTCTTCCTTGTTGGTATCCCGGCCTACGGTATCGACCCACTCACTCACCTCTTTCTCATCCAGCACCGCGTTCAAGCTGAGCATAGGAGCGGAGTGCCGGACCTTGGCCAGCTTGCTTAGCGGCTCGGCCCCTACCCTGCGGGTGGGCGACTGGTCCGATTGGAGGTCCGGAAAGGCCTCCTCGAGCTCCTGCAGTCTTGCGAACAACTTGTCGTATACCGCATCGGATATTTGCGGCTTGTTCTTCACGTAGTACAGGTAGTCGTGGTACTCGATCCCGTCTCTGAGGGCTTCGATTTCCTCGGCCGCCTCTTCTTGAGACATCCCCTCGACGTCCCTGAAGTCCGTAGAAGGATTGCTTCTGAACTGCATTTTCGTCCTCCCCTGACTTCATTCCTTGCGCAACAGCCTCTGCAATTGCTTCCACGTTCTGGTGTTCAAGACGTCCTTTGCCTCCAGCCAGCCGCGGCGAGCCTGGTAGACGCCGTAGCGCATGAAGTCCAGCTCCTCCCTGGCGTGAGCATCGGTGCTGATGGCAACCATGACCCCTGATTCCCTGGCCATCCTGCAATGCACATCGGTTAGGTCCAGGCGCTCCGGCTGGGCGTTCAGTTCCAGCATGCAACCCGTTTGCTTGGCGGCCTTCACCAGTCGTTCCATGTCCACATCGTATGCCTCGCGCTCGTCGATCAGACGTCCCGTTGGATGAGCCAGAATACCGAAGTAGGGACGCTCCATGGCCCGGATTATGCGGTCCGTCTGCTCTTCCCGGGAAAGGTTGAACTTGTAGTGCACCGCATAGCAGACCAGGTCCAGCCTCTTCAGTATGTCATCCGGCAGGTCCAGAGAGCCATCCTCCAGGATGTCCAACTCTATGCCCTTGAGCAACACGATGCCATCCAGTTCGTCATTGAGTTGATCGATTTGCTCGATCTGTTGCGCCAGTCGCTCAGCGTTCAGCCCTTTTGCAACGGTGACATGCTTTGAGTGATCAGTGATGGCAAGATACTGGTATCCTTTCTTCTGGGCGGCAAGGGCCATCTCCCTGAGACTTGCATTGCCGTCTGTGGCCTTGGTGTGGGTGTGCAAATCACCCCTGATATCGTCGAGAGTAACCAGAGAGGGCAGCCCATTCTCCTTCGCGGCTTCGATCTCCCCCTGGTTCTCTCGCAGTTCCGGCTCTATATATGGCAGGTCTACCTGGGCATAGACCTCCGCCTCGCTCCTTCCAGCTACCCGCTTCTTTCCCTCGTATACCCCGTACTCATTTATTTTGAGGCCCTTCTTGACGCCAATCTTGCGCACCGCAATGTTGTGGGCCTGTGATCCAGTGAAGTAGTGCAAGGCTGAACCATAGCTGACCTCAGGGACAACTCGCAGGTCGACCTGGACGCCGCGGCGGAGAAGCACCGTGGACCGGGTATCTCCCTTTGAGACCACCCGCTCCACGTCCTCATAGTTGACAAAGTGGTCCATCACGCCTGAGTCTTTCTTGCACACAGCCAGGATGTCCAGGTCTCCCACGGTCTCCTTACGGCGCCGGTAGCTGCCGGCCACCTCCACCCGCTTCACTCCCTTGCCCTTCTTCAGGTAGGACAAAAGGGCTTCGGCCAGTTCTTCAACTACCGCCAGCCTGATCCGCTTCTGCCCCTCCTGCTTTCCTGCCCTGCGCTCCAGTTCCTCCAGAATGGTCTGTTCGGTCTTGGCACCGAAACCCGGCAGGTGCCTCACCTCACCATTCCTGGCAGCCTTCTCGAGCTCTCCGGTGCTCGAAATCCCGAGGTCCTGGTGGAGCGCCTTCACCCGCTTGGGACCCAACCCGGCCAGCTCACTGAGGTCAAGCAACCCTGCCGGGATCTTCCTTCTCAGTTCTTCCAAACTGGAAAGGCTTCCGGTGTTCACTATCTCAGCGATCTTACCTGCCAGATCCTTGCCGATGCCGGGCAGGCTGGTCAGGTCCTCTCCCTGCCCGACCAAGTCCGCCACAGACCGGGACAGGTTGGAGACCCTGCGGGCCGCGTTGCGATAGGCCCGCACGCGGAATTCATTGGCACCGTCGATCTCAAGGAGATCGGCCAACTTGTTGAAGGTCTCGGCAACGTCGATATTGTGGACCGGCACAACCCAACCCCATTTCCTGGCAACCGGGCCTGATGCCCGGCTCCAGTGAGAAGACTCCGCGGTTGCGGGCCAAAGCCTGCACAGGCGGCTAGCAGCCCATGTGTAGAAGGGCTGAAACCCGCTTGCCTTCTGCCAGTGACTGGTTCAGTTTGTGGCGGGCTTCAGAAGTAGGAGAGACAACGACTTCCACGCCGGCTTCGTCAAGCAGGGATAGCGCGTCGGAGGTCAGCTTCGCGCTTCCGAAGATGCCTGTGCCCACCACCACGGCTTCCGGATCGGCTTTCAGCAAAGCCTCGATATCGCGCTTCTTTATGGTGTTGCCGTCGCGCTGCCAGAAAAGCTGCTGCCGCTTCTTGACCGTTCCGTCTGGTATGATGATGTCATGCTCATACTATTGCCCATCCACTACTATCATGCCAAAGTGTAGTCTGTCGACCTTAGACATTCACACACCTCTTTCTGCCATAGCGATAGGCTGGCATCAGACTACTGGCTCATCGCCAGCCTCAGTCTCTCCACCGCACGTGAGAACTCCTCAACGTATCTCCTGCGGTGATCGGTCACAAACCTGTTCCACTCCGGACTCAGCCTGATCGCTTCCTCCACGCTCAATTCCACAACTTGAGTGACGCCGCCCTGGTTGACCTTCTGGAGCCTGGACTGAGGATCGCGGGCCACCTGATCGCTTAGCTTGCGATATGCCTGCTCCATCTCATTCTTGTACCTGCCGAGCAGATCTCTTATCGAGTTGAGCCCTGACTCCAGCGCGGAGGTGTTCGGGCTCGGTTTCAGCGTCTCAATGCCTACAATGGCCTCCTGCCGCCTATCAAGCTCGGCCGCAGTACTGTCCAGGCTCAGAGAGTCGAGGAGCCTTGCCTGTGCCTCTACGAGCAAAGACTCCTTACCGTCCTCTTTGTGCCGCTTCAACCCCTCCCAGAGTTCATCCGTCGTCAGTTCATGCTTGAAGTACCTGGACAGCGTCTCGGTCAACTGGTCCAACTCCCTGACCCGTTCCTTCTCTTCCGTGCTCAGGTCACCTATCCTGGCAAGCCTCTCCCTGGCCAGCGGCGGTAGCTGTTCCTCCCACTGGGTCACTTGGTACGTCCTCCTCTCTTGAGCATAGATTCGGTTCGCCGAGGCACGTGCTGATACGATGCTCGCCCGCCTGACTGCATGAACGAAGCCGGTCTGCTTCTCGTCGATCAGGTTGGCCGCCCTCGAGGTTCACAGCTCTCTGAAGTCGCCCTCCACCGTTCCCTCGGGACCTTCGCCAGCTTGGCCACCTCCGGGTGGCTCTGTGCCAGGCTGCCCATACACGGCGCTGCCGGCCTTTTGCAGGGATGTCTGGAGTTCCTGCAGCGATTCTCTTAGCCGGTTCATATCGCTGCCCTGCAGGGCCGAGCGCACTTGATTCACCTTGCCTTCGATTTCCGACCTCACGTCAGCAGGTATCTTGTCACCTTGCTCACGCAGCAGTTTCTCCGCATTGTAGACCATGTTATCGGCCGTGTTCTTGGTCTCAATCTCTTCCTTTCGCAGGCGGTCCTCCTCAGCATGCGACTCAGCATCCCGGACCATCCTGTCGATTTCCTCCTGGGTCAAGCCGGAGGAAGCAGTGATGGTTATCTTCTGCTCGCGCCCCGTCCCCTTGTCTCTGGCAGACACATTCAAGATGCCGTTGGCATCGATGTCGAAGCTGACCTCAATCTGAGGTATCCCTCGCGGTGCTGGAAGGATACCGTCCAGCATGAAACGGCCAATGGTCTTGTTCTCTGCCGCCATGGGACGTTCGCCTTGAAGCACATGCACCTCGACGCTCTGCTGGTTGTCCGCCGCCGTGGTGAACACCTCACTCTTGGAAGTGGGGATAGTGGTATTGCGTGGGATGAGCGGAGTCATCACGCCTCCCAAGGTCTCGATGCCCAGCGTCAGAGGTGTCACATCCAGGAGCAACACGTCCTTGACCTCCCCCCTCAGCACGCCCGCCTGAATGGCGGCACCAATCGCCACCACCTCATCGGGATTGACGCCTTTGTGAGGCTCTTTGCCAAAGACCTTCTTGACCAAATCGATGACCGCTGGCATGCGAGTCTGACCGCCCACCAGGATCACCTCGTCTATGTCGCCGGCCTTGAGCCCGGCATCGCCCAGGGCCTGGCGACACGGTCCCTCCGTCTTATCTACAAGGTCGCCTACCAACTGCTCGAGCTTGGAGCGTGTCAGAGTGATATTCAAATGCTTCGGACCCTCCGCCCCTGCCGTTATGAAGGGCAGACTCACCTCAGTCTGCACAACCGAGGAGAGCTCGCACTTGGCTTTCTCGGCCGCCTCTTTGAGGCGCTGCAGGGCCATCCTGTCCTGGCCCAGGTCTATGCCCTGGTCCTTCTTGAACTCTGCCACCAGCCAGTCCATCACCCTCTGGTCGAAGTCGTCCCCTCCCAGGTGGGTATCTCCATTCGTTGACTTGACTTCGAAGACGCCGTCCCCCAGTTGGAGGATGGAGATATCAAAGGTCCCACCCCCTAGGTCGTAGACGGCTATGGTGGCATCGCCCTTCTTGTCCAATCCATACGCCAGGGAGGCCGCCGTGGGCTCATTGATGATCCTGAGGACATCAAGTCCCGCTATCTTCCCCGCATCCTTCGTCGCCTGGCGTTGGGAGTCATTGAAATAGGCCGGTACAGTTATCACGGCCTGGCTGATCTTCTCTCCCAGCTTCCCCTCTGCATCTTGTTTCATCTTCTGGAGGATCATGGCCGATATCTCTGGTGGGGCGTAGTCTTTGTCCGCCATCCGCACGTGGGCATCTCCGTTGGACGCCCTCACGATCTTGTACGGCAGGATCTTTTCGTCCTTCTTGACCTCCGGGGCTTCCTCCTTTCGGCCCATCAGACGCTTGATGGAGAAGATGGTGTTCTGTGGGTTGGTCACCCCCTGCCGCTTGGCCATCTGGCCCACATAGCGCTCTCCAGTCTTGGTATTCACCGCGACCATAGAAGGAGTGGTTCTCCCTCCTTCTGAGTTCTCGACTACCTTGGGCTCGCCGGCCTCCATCACAGCCATACAGGAGTTGGTCGTTCCCAGATCGATTCCCAATACACTGGCCATTTCTCACCTCCTTGTGCTCACCGTTGTCGTTCGGTCTACCTGCGCTGTGGTTTCCTCACCCCACCATCGTCCCTGCCTGCTAGTCTGCTAGCCCCCCTCTGACTCTTGCGACAGGCTCTCCACTTTCTTACACACACTGACCTGCGCCGGTCGTATGACCCTGCCGTTGAGCTTGTATCCGTCCAACAGCACCGCTACCACCTTGCCTTCCTCGGTTCCGGCTGCATCCTGGCAGAACACCGCTTCATGTTCTCTGGGATCGAAGTGCTTGCCTTCAGCGTGGATCCTGGTGACCCCTTCCTCCCTCAGGAGCCCGGACAGTTTCCTGGAGATGAGGCTGATCCCTTGGGCCCAGTCATCGTCAGCCAATCGTTCAGGCATCAGCCTTTCTGCCCTGCGCAGGTCATCCAGCACCGGGAACAGCCTGACAAGTACTGATGCCTTGCTCTGACTGGCACATTCCTCGATCTCTTTTCCCACCCGGCGCTTGAAGTTGATGAAGTCCGCCTGGACCCTGAGGAGAAGGTCAAGGTAGTCCGGCCCCTCCGAACACGGAGAAGTTGGTCGTGATTCCTGGGGCATCCCTGCACCTCCCAGTGCTCAAAAGTACGCCTGGTTGCATCTATCCAGTTATGCTATCGCAAGCTCCTCCAGGCGTTAATACCAAGAAGTAGGTATTCGAGGAGCAGGGAACAGGCCGGCCTGCCGCTTGATCCCCCAGCCAATAGCTACATGTTGGTATTCCCAACCTGCGGGGCCTCGGGTACACTTCGTCCTAGCTGCCGACCAAGCCTGATGCCGGAGGCTCGGAGGTAAGGCGGACAACAGGCGCGGCTGATCGTTGGCAGGCGCAGGGAGGATAGACATGATCACTCTTCTGGAAGAGAGCCAGGGTAACGTGCTGGGCTTTCATGTGAGTGGCAAGGCAACTGGAGACGAGCTCAAGGAGAAGGTGGAGCCCATTGTGGAGGACGCGGTCGACAAGTATGGCAGCGTCAACCTTGTCGTCGTACTGAATGACTTCCAGGGATACGACATCTCGGGTTTCTGGGAGGAGCTCAAGATGGGAATCAAGCACCACGACAATCTTGGGCGCGTTGCCATAGTCGGAGACAAGAAGTGGGAAGAGATCGTCACCAAGCTGGCCCGGCCTTTCGATGAGAAGTACTTCGACATGACCGAACTGAAAGAGGCCTGGGAGTGGGTCGAGCAGCCAAAGGTGTGAGATCCACGTTGCGTTGGCACAACTGCGCTCCTCACTTCAACCCATGTGCGGTGGCCACCACGGTTGCAGGGTTCGGGTAACCCTTCGGCCGAATGAGCGTCTTCCTGACTCCGTTCGTCGCTATGTGGGGCAAGCCCGGTGGTGGCAACCGCCGGCGTACTCCGAATCCGCGGTCACGTAGGGAATCACCTCACCGGTCTCCGAGATGTGGCCGCCCAGGTACAACGCCTGGCCTTTCTGGCTTCCATACCGGTACACGGTTACTCCTTTGCACCGGCTGCGGTATGCCTGGATGTATACCTGTCTAATGTCTTCAGGCGTCGCGTTGCCGGGCAGATTCACAGTCTTCGAGACGGAGTTGTCAGTGTACTTCTGGAAGGCAGCCTGCATCTTGACGTGCCACTCTGGGGCTATGTCGAAATCCGTCACGAACAGCCGCTGCACGTCCCCGGGGACGCCGTCGATCCCCCTCAGGGTCCCTTGCCGGGCCACTCTCTCCATCAGTTCCTGGGAGTAAAAACCTCGCTCACGCGCTGTCTGCTCAAACAGGGGGTTCACTTCCAGGAGAGCGGTCCCTTCCATGATGTTCCTGGTGAAGACCAGGGCAAACAGGGGCTCGATGCCACTGGAGCAGCCAGCGATTATGCTTATCGTGCCCGTGGGAGCGATGGAGAGCAACGAAGCGTTCCTGCGTTTCGGCCAGCCGGGCCCCTTATGCGTGCTGTCTGGTTGGTTGGGAAAGGCCCCCCTCTCCTCCGCCAATTGAGCAGAGGCGTCGCCTGCTTCCTCAGAGATGAACCGCATGATCTGCTCCGCCTTCTCCAGCCCGGCTTCCGAGTCGTAGGGAATGCCCAGCTTGACCAGCGCATTGGCGAATCCCATCACGCCCAGTCCTATCTTGCGGTTCCCTTTGCTGACCTCCTCTATTTCCGGCAGAGGAAAGGCATTGGCCTCGATAACGTCGTCCAGGAAACGCACAGCCAGCCAGACCACCCTTTTCAACTTGCTCCAGTCGATCTCCCCGTCGGAGACCATTTGCTCCAGGTTTATGGACCCAAGATTGCAGCTCTCGTGAGGCAGCAACGGTAGTTCGCCGCAGGGATTGGTCGCCTCCAGCAGTCCCAAATGGGGCGTCGGATTGTGGCGGTTCACCTCGTCGAGGAAGACCAGGCCCGGGTCTCCCGTCCGCCAGGCGTTGTTCACTATGAGGTCGAGCAGTTGCCGGGCTCTGATGCTTCTGGCCTCCTGCCCTGTCCTGGGATTGAGTAGTGGCCAGGCCCCATCATTGACCGCCGCCTCCATGAAGGCATCGCTGGCTCCGACGGAGAGATTGAAGTTCGAGAACGAGCCCTGGTTGTCCTTGGCCAGCGCGAAGTCCTCGATGTCAGGGTGGTCAGCATTCAGAATGCCCATGTTGGCCCCGCGTCGCTTGCCGCCCTGTTTCATAACACCGGTGGCCAGGTTGAAAATGCCCATGAAGGACACCGGCCCTGAAGCCACTCCCATCGTAGAGCGCACGATATCGCCTTTGGGCCTGATCCGGCTGAAGGAGAAACCTGTTCCGCCCCCAGACTGATGAATGAGTGCCGCTTCCTTCAGGGCATCGAAGATGCCCACTATCGAGTCAGGGACGGGTAGGACGAAGCAGGCAGATAGCTGGCCCAGTGGTGTCCCTGCATTCATCAGCGTCGGGGAGTTGGGAAGGAAATCGAGGTCTGCCATCAGGTCGAAGAACTTTTGCTCCCAATCCGTCTCCTTCTGATCAGTGTCGAAACCGGTCTCTGCCCTGGATACGGCACGGGCCACTCTTCGAAAGAGGTCGCTCGGGGTCTCAATCACACGGCCTTCCCCGTCCCTCTGCAGGTAGCGTCTTTCCAGGACCTTCACTGCGTTGACGCCCAGCTTCAGATCGTCCCGGACTCCTATCCTGCTCTTGAGCCGCCTGACATCGCTGCGTTTTTGGCGGAACAGGATGTAGGCTCTGGCTACGCCTGGGTAGCCGCGGGACATCAGCGCTTCTTCGACCTCGTCCTGGATGTCCTCGACGCCGGGTACGCCGTGGCGAAACCTCTCTTCCAGGCGCTCCTCGACCTGCCTGGCGAGGTCTCTGGAGAGGTCATCCGCCGCGATTCCCGACGCAGACAGGGCTTTGCCTATGGCCTTCTGAATTCTGCCAATGTCATAGTCCTGCAGAGAACCGCCGCGCTTCCGTACCTTGCCGATCTTGCTCTTCCCCATAGCCGACCTCCCCGGCTCGCCACTCTCCTGGCGCCCATTCTCCTACATTGTGGTGTCTCCGACAAGAAACATGATGATTCCTGCCAAATGAGCAATCCATAACGTATCTGCAGTATGTTCCATGTCGAGTCACGATGGATCGGGGTACTGCGGTAGAGCTGTGTGGTCCGATACAAGCGTATTCGGGGTCGTCCCTGACCTCGACCCGTGTCACTGGGCTTGCTCGGGGTCAGGGACGACCCCGAGTACAGGCTATGTCAATGGCTCTTTCACCGATAAGGGCTGGTGAAAGAGCCTTCTCCAGCCACCGCTACCCTTGTGCTTTGAATCGCCGCCGGCAAACCCGCTGAGAAGCACCGGCCCTGCCGACCCGTCACCTCTCCACCACAGCCCACACTGCTTTCGAAGGCCCTGCTGCGACAGCCCTCACAAAACAACGACGTTTCTTATCTCCGGTACGTCCGCCTGAAGCTCTTCCTTCAGTAGATCGACCACCACGGGCTTGGACAAGCTGGTGCCACATCCAGGCACAAATACGTCCACGGTGACCTCGTCACCGCGAATGCCCCGGACAGCCACATCACAGCCTTCCAGGCCCGGTCTGAGCTTCTCCACCACCGCCTCGACCCTCTCCTTCAGTGGCTGGTTATCGCCACCGGTATTACTCGCTTGTCCCGATATAGCCACTTCTGCGCCTCCCGCCTACTGTACCGTGCCCGGCATCCTCTCAGGGAAGTCCATCTTGCCTATTCTCACGTTGATCTCCTTGGCTACGAGCCCGGCGTATTCCACGAGGCGTTTGGCAACGTGCTTCCGCACTTTCACTACCAACTCCGGTATGCTGAACCCGTATGTAACATTGACCACCAGATCGATGATGGCCTCCTTCTTCCCCGCCTCGATCTGCACTCCCCTGGACCTCTCCTCTGCGGCACCTACTGCTTCGGCGACGCTGCGGCGGATGGAGCTTTCGCCCAGAGAGGAAACACCGTCCACCTCGTCGGCGGCCACGCCGGCGATCGCTGCCAGTACCTCATCGGATATACGGGTCTCGCCACCTACCACGAACTCCCCTGCTCCTCCTATGTCCTGGATACGGGCAGTCATCTCCCGCTCTTTGAGTTGCTCCTCAGAGACCTCAAGCCCTTCCCTGCCAGGTTCCTTCGTCGGCTGCTGTGCCATTGAATCTCCTCCTTCCGTGCTCTTGCTTCTGATGAAACCTGTGGAATCACTGGGCTTTCGCCGGGAGCTTTCGCTCTGGACCCCAGGCCACCAGGTTACACTTTGCTAAGTGTAGGCGACCGCTGGTCACGTGGAAATACCACGTCGGTGGTATTGGAGGGGCATCGCCTCGCACCCCGCCCAGGCCACGGAGCGGGGATGCTCCCGGCAGCCCCGTAGTCCACGGGATACCAACATGTTGGTATTCACACGAAGACGGCGTCTTGATAGGATGTCTCCCCTTGCCGGTGAAGGGTTTGACAGGCCGCAACCTTGAAGCCGGGAGGGAGCAGTGGAATGCTAGACGAGCAGGGGAATAGAGACGTTGCGGACCGGTTGAACTCGCATGCCAGTGTCGATGCATCGACGTTCCGGGTGGTGGTGAATGGCTCTGTGGAGCCGAAAGGGGGTGGTAGTCTTCGACTTGAGGTAACGCGTAAAGGTACCGGAGACGATCAAAGATCGGTGATTATCCTCCGGTAGAGAGGGTCTTAGACAGATTGGCTGATTGGCTTGCTTTGGCGCAAATCCAGACCCTTAGGGAAGGAGAAAGAATGAGAAAGGTACTCACATTGACGTTGGTTCTTTTGTTGGCGGCCGGTTGTGCCGGACTGGTAGCCTGTGGTGACGGCGGTGGCAGTAGTAATGGCGGTGCCAATGGCGGTAACGGCGGTGGTAATGGTGGTGGTGACGGTGACGGAGTAGAACTGACAGGAACGGCCACGTATTCCGGGACCTGGTCGGGGTCCTTTGCAGGAACAGGTAATGCCAGCGGAACGTGGCAGTTTGACGTCAATTTCGATTCCGGAACGGTGAGCGGATGGTTTAGCGGTGACGCTGCCGGTGACGTTTCCGGGTCTGTCTCCGGTGGGGAAATAGAAGCGAGCGGGTCGGCGGCACTAGGCACCGTGACGTGGACAGGCACTTTCAATTCCGATGGTTCCACAATCTCCGGCGAATGGGAAGTCGTTGAAGGTTCAGGAGACGGAACCTGGGAAGGGACCGAAGGTGAAGCAGAGCAGGAAGAAGAAGAGGAAGAACTGACAGGAACGGCCACGTATTCCGGAACCTGGTCGGGGTCCTTTGCAGGAATGGGTGACGTTAGCGGAACGTGGCAATTTGACGTCGATTTCGATTCCGGAACGGTGAGCGGATGGTTCAGCGGTGATGCTGCCGGCAATGTTTCCGGGTCTGTTTCCGGTAGGGAAGTAGAGGCAAGCGGGTCGGCGGCATTGGGCACCGTGACGTGGACAGGCACTTTCAGTTCCGATGGTTCCACAATCTCCGGCGAATGGGAAGTCGTTGAAGGTTCAGGAGACGGAACCTGGGAAGGAAGCACAAGCTAAGGGGGAAGACTGGCCAGGTAGAGCCATTCAATAGCCAATAATGGGGAGCTTGAGCTTGGGTGCGTCACAGGCGGAACCCAGGCTGAGCTCCCGTCTCAGTAGTGGCTCTTACATCTTCAACTGCGCCTGGCTGAAGCCACTATCAGAGGGGATTGGACATGCGTATTGGTATTCACTCGCAGACAATGTCTGGATAGCATATTGCTGCAAGCTCGTGGTGTCGAGGGTGGGTTCGCATGAACCCTCCCGCCTGAAAGGAGCCGTTAAATGTCGGACGATGAGCAGGTGAAGAAAGACGTTGTGGACCAGTTGTACTGGGATACCAGTGTCGACGCGTCGAAGACCAAGGTGGAGGTGGCGGACGGCAAGGTTACGCTCAGCGGTACGGTCTCCTCCTACCCGGCGCGACGGGCGGCCCATACAGACGCCCTTGTGGTTCCCGGTGTCACCTCGGTAGACAACCAGTTGGTGGTGGAGCTGCCGCCTGCTCTGCCCCTGCCCGACGATGAACTCGAGGAGCGCATTGTGAGAGTGCTGGAGTGGAGTACAGGGGTTGAACCGGAGGACACCAGGGTCTCTGTGAACGGCGGATGGGTCACTCTGGAGGGCTCTGTGGACGCCTATTGGAAGAAGGCGGGAGCCGAGGAACTGGTATCGGACCTGATAGGTGTGGTCACTGTGGCCAACCAACTCGCCGTTGTTCCCACGGAGAGTGTGGTCGACAAAGCCATTGCCGACGACGTTGTATCGGCACTGGAACGCAATGCGGCCGTGGACGCCCGGAGTATCAACGTTGAGGTCGAGAACGGCGTGGTCATACTGTCCGGCGTGGTGCCGAACGCAAGCGCCGTCCGGGAAGCACTCGGTTCAGCGAGGTACACGGCCGGCGCCCTGGACGTAGTGAACAAGCTCAGGATCGGCGAAGGCTGATGTTCCACGGCGCAGCCCAATGCACCAGGACACAGTACCTGCCGGGCGGCGGCATGTGTCATCCCGTCAGGGGCTACGAAGGCAGGAGACTGACATGAAGCAGTGGCTTGTCACTGTGTTGCTGCTGGCGTTGGTTTTCGTCTCTGGCTGCGGCGGCGGCCAGGTGGCGGTGTTCTTTGCCGATCCCCAACTGGAAGCAGCAGTCAGGCAAGCGATAGGCGAGCATGAGAGAGATATCCTGCTGTCAGACGTGGAGGACCTGGCTTGCCTGGAGGCTCCCAGCGCGGGCATCAGCGACCTCTGCGGCCTGGAGCACTGCGCGGCGTTGGTAGAGCTCGACCTGTCGCAGAATGAAATCGTCGGTATAGCCCAGCTTGGCGAGCTCCTCTATCTGACAAGGCTGGATCTGCAGGGCAACCGGATAGCCGATATCGGGCCGCTCATCTACCTCTTGCGACTGGTGGAGATTGACCTGAGCCATAACCGGATAGCTGACATCCAGCCCCTTGTTAACAATCCCGGGGTATCGCTCGGCGACCGCCTGGACCTCCGCGGAAACCCGTTGAACCAGGCATCGCTCCAGATTCACATCCCTGAGCTGGAAGGAAGGGGTGTGCAGGTACGGTATGAAGGGTAGGGCGAGGGGCGAGGCGGGGACGGCTGTATGAACAAGTGGAAGAAACGGGACACCAAGCTGAGAAAGCGACGCTTCGGTATGCGCGTCCACGGCAAGCGGCTTGCCGAGGTGGTCCGGAACAGCATGGCGAAGGGCACCCGACGCAAGAAGGCCCGGCAGTGAATACGGCCGTGGATGTCTGGTCCACGGTGAGCCTCTGGCCTTCAAAGAGAGAAGGAAGGCGCGGGGGCTACAACCGCGCAGAAGCTTGGCCAAGAAGCTGGGCGAGAATCCCCAGGAGAGGCATCAACCTGACGGCTGACCTGCGTCCATAGGCGAAGGGTGATCGAGCCTGGAAAGGCTCTCCCACAGTGGGCTGTCTGTGGGAGAGCCTTTCCAGGCTCGATAGGGGAACGTGGGACTTCTCGGCCAAGCTTCTAGCCCAGCCCGACCTCTCTGGCCGACTCCCACAGCCCATGGATGTTGCAGTAGGCCAGCGCATAGATGGTGCCTGGCTTGCTGATCTTGAGCGACGTGGCTACCTCGTGGTGGGTGTAGACCGGACCCTGGTTCGCCCCCGCCGCGGACTCACCATGGGCGCTGAACTCGAAGTTGCCTATCTGATAGGTGAACTCCTCTCCATCAGCATGGAAGAAGAGGGAAATCCAACGGATATGGTGCTCAGTTGTGTTGGGGTGGGCCATCTCCTTGCCCAGGGTGGCCTTGACTGTGAACAGGTCACCTGCCCGGACGCGTTCCGGACACTCTATGACCGGCACGTGCTTCTCCGTCTTCCAGTCCGCCGCTTGAACATGCTCCGTCAGCTTTGCTGTCATTCCGAAGCCTCCTTCGCTTCGCCATGCTACGCGGGACAGGCTCGTCGCCGTGGAGGGACCTCGCTTAGCTACTCCAGGTAGTCCTTGAGCTTCCTGCTGATACTGGGATGTCGCAGCTTTCGTACCGCCTCTTTCTCAATTTGTCTGACTCGCTCCCGGGTGACTCCGAACTCCCTCCCCACCTCCTCCAGCGTCAACGTTCGTCCATCCTCCAGGCCGAACCGGAGGCGCACCACTCTCTGTTCCCTTGGATCAAGCCTGCTCAGGGCTTCAGCCAGTTGCTCTCTGAGCAACTGGTCCGAGGCCGTAGCTTCTGGCGAGGGCACATGGCGGTCCTCGAGGAAATCGAGCAGGCTGTGCTCTTCGTCAGCCACAGGCATTTCCAGGGGAATAGTGTATTGGGAGAGCCTCAGCATCTCTTCCACTTTCTGCCGCGGCAGATTCATCCGCTTGCTGATTTCGTGGACGCTCGGCTCCCTTCCCAGCTCTTGTACGAGTCTCCGCCTCGCCTGATCAAGCTTGTTGAGGGATTCCGACATGTGGACCGGCACCCTTATCGTCCTCGACTGGTCCGCTATGGCCCGGCTTATTCCCTGGCGGACCCACCAGGTGGCATAGGTGCTGAACTTATAGCCCCGCCGGTAGTCGAACCTCTCTACGGCCCGAAGCAGTCCCAGGTTACCTTCCTGTATCAGATCGAGAAAGGGAACGCCACGATTGACATGCTTCTTGGCTACGCTGACCACCAGCCTCAGGTTCGATTTCACCAGCCGGTCTTCTGCCTGGTCGCCCTTTTCCTCCACCTGCCGAAAGTACCGCTCAAACCACTTCTCCTGGGCCTCAAGTCTGCGATAGAAGCCGGGGTCTTCCACGAATTCCTCCAGCCCCCAAAGCGGGCATTCCTCAAGTAAGCTGATGACCCTCGGGGGCAGCAAGTCGATGGTGTAGAAGAGGTCTCTCCACGACTGTTCCACATCGTTCCGGCTCCTGCCCAGTTGTCCGGCGATGGCCTGCAGTGTCTCAGCGCCAGGCTGTTCTTCCAGAAAGGACCACAAACCCTGATATGAAAGCCTCGCCCCCAACGTGGCCGAGGTCTCCATGCCAAGCTGTCCCTCCACAGCCTGCAGCAAAGGAAGGTCGGCCTGCATCCTGTCCAGCAGGGCCACAACCACGTCTGTGGCTCGGACCGGCCTCGGCAGACTCTGGCTGCACTCCCTCTCCAGGTCCCTCAAGAAAGCCCGTGCATCCTTCTGACGGCCCAGCTCCCGCTCTTGCTCCATTGTCAGGAGCGGCGTGGTCCCTATCTCCGCCAGATAGGCGCGGACTGAGTCGTCAACTACTTCAAGGGACTTCTGCGGCTGTTCCGCGTCTGGGGTAATCTCGGCGACCAGCGGCTCGGTGTCCAGACTGGCGTCCTCCGGCTCGTCTGGAGAGCTTGCAGCTACTGGCGCATGTCGATCCCAGTAGTTGCCCTGCCCCCCTCCCTGATCAGGCGAGGCCTGCATGTCTGGGCTACGTGAAGCCCGTACGCGGTCTGGCCGCGTCAACATAGGGCGGTGGAAGCGCCCATAGGAGGAAGTTTGAGACAAACCGCATTCCCATTCCATCTTCCGTCTCCACATTCCGTTGCCCTTACTTCGCTCATTCTCTTCTCCATTATTGGGCCAGGGGGTGGCGGGAAGCAAGACCTGCAGTGCCCTGCTCAACGCTGCTTGTCAGCTCTCCTTCTTTTTCTTTTTGGCCGAAACGCCGATCTTTTTCGGCTGGACTCCGGCCGCCTTGGGAAGCGTCACCTCCAGGACCCCGTCCGAGTAATCAGCCTCAATCTTGTCGGCGTCGACGTTGGAGGGTAGTGCCACGCTGCGACTGAAGCTGCCGTAGGAGCGCTCACAGCAGTAGTAGTCTTCCTCCTTTACCTCGCTCTCCTCCTTGCGCTCACCCTTGATGACCAGGGCGTCGCCCACTACAGACACGTCCACGTCTTCCTCTTTCATACCAGGGAGGTCCGCCTTCACGATGTACTTGTCGTCCTTCTCCATCACATCGATGGTCGGGACCCACCCGAAGGCCGCACGCTCTCGCCTCCACGCAGGCAGCCAGCCCAGGCCGAAAGTGTCACCGAAGCGCCTTTGCATGCCTTTGGGCCGTGGTGCATCATCCATTCGCGGGTGGACTCCGGCATGAGCCGTGGTGAGCTAGGTTGCCGCCGCGGTGTCCGCGGTTGCCTGCGTCCTTGTCAGCCCGTGCTCCACGGCCCAGGCGGCCAGTGCCTGCTTGTTGGGCAGCTCCAGCTTCTCCAGGATGTTCCTGACATGGACCTTGGCAGTGTTCTCGGTCATGATCAAGCGTTCGGCGATCTCCTTGTTGGTCGCCCCGAGGGCCACATGCCGGGCTACCTCCCGTTCTCTTTGGGATAGCGGGCAGTCGCCCACCGGGGCCTTTGCCTCTTCCTGCAATTCTGAAGCGGCGAGCAGCTCCTTTACGAGACCGCCAGCAAGCGAACGTGACACAAACACCCCACCATCAGCCACCAAATCCACCGCCTCCAGGAGCTCCTCCACCCCGGCGCTGCTGAGGATATAGCCGGTCACCCCGGCCCGCAGGGCGGGAAGCAGCTTGTCCCCGTCGCGGGCAAGCAGCATCACCCTGGTACCATCCAGGGATTCAACTACACGCTCCGCGATCTCCACGCTGTCCCCTGACGTACCCTGGCCCAGCACCATTACGTCGGGCCTCGTTGCTCTGGCTGTCTCCAAGGCTTCCCTGCTTCGCCCGCACTGGGCCACCACGCGGATATGCGGCCTGCTGCCCAGGAGCGAAGCCAGACCTCGCCGGAACAGCTCCTCGTCGTCTGCCAGGACTATCCTTATCTCCGCTGTCGCCGTAGTCATCTCTTCTGCCTCCTATCAGCCCCGCTCCACTACGTGGAGCCGGCCAGCGCCATTTCCCTGTTCTGGGACATTGGTGGTTCAGCCTCTCCATGCAGGTCCTTGAGCTGTCTCCAGAACCAGTGCGCAATGTCCTCCTGACGCATAGTCTCTTTGAGAGCCTGGGCCCGCCGTCTCCTCTCATCACTCGGCATGATCAGCGCCTCATGCATGGCCCGCGCCGTGCCCGCGATGTCTTCCGGGGCTACAGACAGGGCATTTCCCCGAAGTTGCTCGTGGGCCCCGGCCCCCTTTGAGAGGACCAGCACTCCGTTCCTCCTGTTCACCACAGGCCCCTCTTTGGCCACCAGGTTCATGCCATCGGCGTTCGTGTTTACCAGCAGGACGTCGTACAGCCCCATGGCGGCAATGGCCTGTGTATAGTTGTTCTCGTAGAAGACCTTCACCGGTTCCCAACCCCCCTGCCCGTGCCTGCCGTTTATCTCCTCGACCTTCCGGAACACCTCCCGTCCGTACTCCTGGTACTCCCTGAGACCGGTGCGCGATGGCACCAGAAAGGCCAGGAAGCGCACCTGACCTGTGAGCTCCGGATGGCGGCTCAACAGCAGGTCGTAGGCCTCGAAGCCCCTCAGGATGTTCTTGGTAGGCTCCAGCCGGTCCACCCGCATTATGGTCTGCCGGCCCAGCAGCGGTCGCAACATCTCCTCGTACCGAGCCGCTTCATCTGACCCGGCAAGCTCCCCCAGATGATGCACGTCCACGGATATGGGATAGGCCCCCACCCTGGTCCGGCGTCCATCCAGTTGCACCGTACATGCCTCGTGGTCGATGCCTGCGCCGCGAAGGAAATGCCTGCAGGTGTTCAGGAAGTTGTGCACGTCCCGCATGGTCTGCATGCCCAGCATGTCGCAGCAGCAGAGGCTGCGAAGTATCCTCACCGTCACCGGCTTGGGCAGCAGGGCCCAGGCCAGCGTCGGCGGCCAGGGTATATGGGTGAAGTGATGGATGCGCGCCTTGGGAAGCCGCTGTCTCAAGTACCCCGGGGCGAGGTACAGATGATAGTCGTGGAGCATGACATAGGGAGACCCTTCCACCCGGTACTGGGCGGCCACAGCCTCGGCAAAGGCCCGATTGGCCGGGACATAACCCTCCTCCCAGGCATGCCACAGCTCACCATCCTTCTTCGGACTGTAGGAAGGTTCGCACATGCCGTGCTGGAAGAACCAGAGGAAGGGGTTGCAGAAGACGCTGTAGTGTTTGTGGTACATCCCCTGGGGCATATCGACGAAGCGGAGGCGGAACCTCTGTCCGTCCAGGTCCGCTGTCAGCATGCCACCCTTGGCGTCACGGCAGGCACGCCGGTCCCCATCGCCCATGGCCGCGGCCACCCAGGTGAATCCCAGGTACCGGTTCAGGGCGCTCAGAGCCACGGCGACCCCACCACCACCCCTGGCAGCGGTCAGACCTCCATCCCCCTCTGTCTCATAGGTAACCGGGCCCCGGTTGCTGGCCACCACCAATCCCTGGGAGACAGCTATCTCCTGGCATAGCTGCGCCAGCCGGTGCCCGTTGCCGCCGTCCTGTTCCAGAGTATCCATTATTCACCTCCCACCTCACCGCCACTGTCTAAGAGGGCAGCCTCGCTTTGGCGCTCCATGGGATCGCCCGCCCCAAGATATGTGAGCGCTGCCAGGAAGAGCTCCATGGGGTCCACTCCCTCCAGCAGGTTCTCCAGGCGGAACAGGCCCAGCAGCCTGCCGTTCTGGGCCACCGGCAGCATGTCCACGCCCCTCCTCACCATCAACCTGATGGCCTGGATAATGTCGGCCCCCGGTTGTATGATGGGCAGGCCCTTGTCCGCCAGCTTCCTCATCTCCGTCGATTCCGGGGCCTCGCCCTCCTCAAGAGAGACCATGGCCAGCCGCCGGGCAGTGACTATTCCCCGGAACTTGCCCCTCTCGCACACCGCCACGATGTCGGACCCTGCCGCCTCCATGACGGCCAAAGCATCCCGTCGCCTCGCCGCCGGCGGCACTGAGACGATTCCTTTCGTCATCACGTCCCTGACTTTCACCATTGAATGCCTCCTGGAATCTGAGCTACTAGTGGATACAAGCTTAAGAAACAATAGGGGTCGCAGCCGGCTCCTCGATTGGCTCTCCTGCCATTCGAGCTACCTCCTGGCTGTCCATCACCCGGCTGATTGCCAGCACCGTGGCGCTGCACCTGGGGCACCTCCCCTTGCTCAGGAGCTTGTTGGTTATGGAAAGAGAGACCTCGGGGTCTTCGATGTCTACCCTGGACCTGCACCTGAAGCAGTACGCCTGTGCCATTTCTGTTTTTTCGTCCCGAGGCTTCTGCCGCAGCCACGGCGACCAGCGTTGACTGACTATGAGGAGGTTAGACGAAGAGACACTAACCGTAGCTCGTCGGCAGAACTGGAACGATTCTGCCATGGTGGAGGAAGCCAGGGGTATCCGCGTTGTAGGCTAGTTTGCTCTGTCACAGCCCATAATCGGGGCTAGGTAATCTGCGAAGGACGGTAGCTCACAGTGTGACGGCAAGGTCACAGCGGAGCGATAGTGGGTCCTTGGGGCCGGAAGGTTATCAGAGGCTGGGAGCCTTCCGCCTTTCGTTACCTGGAGAATGACCTCGTCGGGGCCGGTGTCCCAAGGCGTCATGAAGAATTTCCTGGAATTTGGAGCCTCTCTGCTGTCCTCCCTCCCCTGGCGGACTGGTCATTACCCACACTTGGCACAGGGGGTGTCAGGGTCCGGACTTCGTAGGGTGGGTAGAGTCCCGAGGCCGTAGGCAAGCGATACGACCGCGACTACCGCTTGGGACGAAACCCACCCTACGGATTCTGAAAGAGTTGCCATAGGAGACCTCTACGATCGCCGTAGGAGATCTCTCCGAGTTGCCTGTCCTCCGAACTCGATACCCCCTGTGTCAAGTGTGTGCCAGGCTCATCCCCTGGCGGGAGGAGCTAGAGGGAGGGGGGTCAGAGAACCGTCACAGGGGAGAGGCGAACGGAGACACGGGAGGGAATTCTGCCGCCACGGTACTCGTTTGGTATTTGGAGCTTGTGATTTGAGATTTCCGCCGCGGGGATCACCCTAACCCTCTCCCGTCGAGGGAGAGGGAATGGTGAATCGAGGCACGAACGGATGGCCCACGCCGTCCCTCCTCTTAGTGATTCAGGCTTCAATATACGTAGCAAATGACCTCGTCAGGGCTGGTGTCCCAAGGCGTCATGAAGAATTTCCTGGGATTTGGAGCTTCTTTGCTGTCCTCCCTCCCCTGGCGGGAGGGAGTTAGAGGGAGGGGGACCGGCCCATACCTACCGGCACTCTGATGTTCGAGAAGAGATTGGTCGTGGAAGTGGACACTGGACAGCATGGCGAGGAGGCGATTGCCAGGAGGGACGAAGAACGTACCAGATGGTCGAAGACTCGTCTGCGGAGAGCGGAAGCCCTGCATGGGGACAGCGGCACACCCTCACCTACGGACTTGGCAGGTGTGGACCTCTGGCTCCAGGAGGTGACTTTTCGGGAAACTAGGGCAGGTCAGCCTGGGTCGAGGACAGCCTGGCGGCGATGTTCCTGCGATGGGCCTTGACTGAGCGTTCGCTGATCCCCAGGCGACAGGCTATGCGCTCTTCGTCCCATCCCTGGCTGACCAGACGCAGGATCTCACGCTGTCGCGGTGTCAACAGGGCGTGGTGCCCTTCCCCCGCCATCCCAGCCCTGGCTGCGTAGCAGGACAGCTCCTGCCGGGATATCGACGAGTCCACGTAGGTGAGTCCCATATCTGCGTGGCGGATACCACTAACCAGTTCCTCAGAAGACGAGCCCTTCACCACAAAGGCATTGACTCCCGCCGCCAGCCAGGCCAGGACCACGCTCGGATTATTGAACAATGACAGGGCGACAAGGCCAACCCCGCCGCTAACGTCTCGCAACTGCAGCACGCAGGATGGCCCGTCCAACTGCGTATCGATCACCAACACGTCAGGACTACGGTCCCTCACCATGTTGGCCATTCCAGCCCCGTTATCAGCCTCCGCCTCCACGCGGAAGCCCGGCTCGCTATCCAGGAAAGACCTCAGCGCTCCTCTCAAGGCTTTGCTGCCACTTAACAGCCCAATCGCTATCTGTCCCATAATTCATGAACAAGCCCCCAATGGGCTTTCGCTCCATCCAACCGATTACAGCATACACACAGCGAGAAATTGTGACCCTTTAGGTCCCGTGACTCAATCGCGCGGATTACGTAATTATTCTGAGCAGAGCCCCTATTTGACAGCAATGGACTGTGCAATCCCTGGGTCTGGGATCGAGCGCAGACCCGGCTCAGCACTGCAGGCACTGGCGGCCTCTGCCGATGACCGTCATCCCGCGCACACCCGCGCCCTCGTCGAGCCTGGAAAGGCCCCCCTACCCCATCTTCGCCATTTGGGAGTCGGGAAGGGGTGAAATCGAAGCTGTAGTAGACATAAGTCATGAAAGTATGGGCACTACTTCTTTTCTCAATCGCCTGCTCTTCAGGGGCCGGCATGACAACCCCACGGCCCTGTATATGTGCCCACGGAAGGCCTCAACTAAAGGCATAGCCCTGCTTCACCTCCTGTACAGATTGCCACGGGGATTGTGCACCAAGCAGCATCGAGACACAGCAGTCGATGGTTCGAACCGCCAGAGACAGCCACCGCTTCCTCGATGCCCCTTCCTTGTCTGCGTCAGCACATTGCACAGATGCGTCTGCCATCGTCACCTCAGTCGGGCATCTTTCTCTCCCCCGTCCAGCGTTCGAAGATGTCAATCTCCCTCTGAACGGTTTCGGCAAGATTGCACCCGTGTGAATACAGCAGGGCCTGGTACATCTTCAGAGTAGGGAGGGCCAGCTTGTCCTGAGCACGCAGGACGAAGACGGGTTCGTCGGGGTCGACCTTCGGAATGTCAAGCTTACCGTACTTGCCTGAGATTGCCATGACAGTCTCCTTTGAGTCCGTGATGAGGTGCTTTCTCGCCAGAAGTAGCTACAGGCGACGCTATTGAGGGGCTATGGTCACTTGGACCAGATGTACAATTCCGGCTATGGCCACGCCCAGAATCGCCATTTTGCATGCCGAAATCCATATGTTACGTTTCGACACGTGCCCAAGGTAGAGTCCGACAACAAATACCAGTGCCACCACCACCACAAACGCGGCAAGACCAGCCTGAGATGACCGCATGACCACATACGGCAAGACAGGGACACAACCTCCCACTACCGTGGCCAGTCCGTCAACGAGCCCAGCCAGGATGGTTTCCCTGTGCATCCTGTCCTCCAGTCGGGACTCCTTCAAGTCCCTGTCAACCATTGCAGATGCGGTCCGGCGTAACTCTCCATACTGGGTGATCCTCTCTGCAGACAGCGCACTGACGGTGTTCGAAATGCCATTCGCCAGGGTTCCCCCTAGAGCGGCGGCGATGATGACTGACGAAGAGGCGGCAGAGGCGCCCACGACTATGCCCAGGGTTGACAGGGACCCATCCAGGAAACCCCTGAAGAACTTGCCTATCATGCCATTCCTCGGTCCTTCCTAGGAGAGGACACTACTCTCGTCCCTGCGGACACCTCATCGACTGAGTGTATGGAGCCCCCAGCTTTTTCTATCGATTCTCTGATGCTTTCAAAATCAATGGCCTTGCCTTCGATGGTTATCTCAAGGGTCTTGGTCCGGTCGTCGACCTCGCCCACTCGAATAGTCAGGCCATCCACGCTAGCCAAGTCACAGATGCTTTCCGCGCAAGCGAGGACCCCCAGTTCATGTGGTATAAGCACGTCGATTACCAGTCTCCAGACCTGCATTCTCCCCTTTTCCACGCCCTGAGGAGGGCATGAGAGGCACCCGCCCGCTGTCAGTAGCGCAGTATGGCTGCTACGCAACCGCCGTCCGGCATCTCGTCAGGCTCCATGGCGTGAACCGACCCACCATGCAGCAGGGTCTCAACCGCTACGAGGTCTAACAGGTCCTCGTTGGCCGGCCCTGGCCCTTCGGAAAGACTGAGGCTCCCGGTATCGGGATGGTAGTCTCCCCAGACATGTGCGCCCATGGCAAGGAAAGCTACTTCGACCCGGCCCTGGAAGGCCGCCGGGAGGATTCCAGCCACATCTTTGCCAGTCCTGCCGGTCCCTGTAAGGTCTCCGTACCTCTCCAGTGCTTCGTTCTTGGCCCGGGCAAGAACAGGTTCAACAATAGGCCAGGCCCGATCGCGTAGCACATCTGCCGAGACCTCTTCAGGGTTGCCTGGAACACATTGATCCAGAGAGTATTTGTAGCTATTCGCCTTTGCGTAGATTGGCATAAGGTATTCCACGCAGGCCAGAATCAACGGGGCCCGCTCGCCGTGCAGCAGCCGAGCCAACCCGCGGTCGATTGCCTGGAAATAACGCAGGAGGTTTGCCTTCTCGTCATCTATGCCTACTCCTTGCCCATGAAATGTGGCCGCCTGACGCCCCGGCCCTGTAGGAGATGGGGTATGGAATTGGAGTTGTCTTTCAGGATCGTCGTATTGGAGCGCCTCTCCCAGGCTCCGGGGCACATCGTCGCCAAGCTCTATGTCCCTTGCAGAGAACCGGCTACACTGGAGAAGTCTCACCTCGTTCTGACTCACAGCCATCACGTAGAACCGACCGTTTTCCGTCAAGAGGGGGAGAAGCGGTTTCACATGGAAGCGCTTCCCCACTACTGCCAGTTCCTCAAGCCGCATGGGTACTCTATAGGACCTGAAGAATCCCGTAGATGAGTACAGGGCAAGCCCGTCAGCCTGGTAGCTCCAGAAGAGGTCATCCTTCAGCAGCGCCTCCATGGGCGATAGCAGTTCCTGGCGCACAGCTTGGGCGATATCCAATTCAGCCAGTTGACCCTCAGCCTGATGAAGCAGGTTCTTCAGCCTGATCGGGTCCTGGCGGGTCTCCACGCCAGTACGATGCGTGGGCATGAACAGTGACACGAACTGCCCATCTGATTGTCGGACGATGGATTCCAGTTCCTTCATAGACCAAAGTGACATGCTGGTTACCTTTACCACAATGAGAGCGGTGCTGCACCCCACAAGGTGTCATTGTCGCCTGCCTGGTCCATACACCTCTTGCTCAGAGTCTGTTGTCAATTCTAGGCCTGATCGGCAGCTATGGGGAATACCACCAAGTAGCTATTGCGGGCACAGCGGGAAAAGACCCGGCATTGACACTCGCATTACTGCTAGCATGCCTTCATCAACCCCGATCTCCTGGACATGGCTTGACAGCAGGGTAGTAACCAAGTCTACCAGGACCTCCCTTGGCGGACGGCAACCGCCCTCAGCCAAGCACAGGCTTCTTGTATCGCTGCCTGCCTATTTCAGCCTTATCTTGGCATCTGCCACGAAGTAGCCTTCACCTCGGGGCATGGCCATTACCGGGTTGAGGTCGACCTCGGCGATCTCTCTCACATCTTCGATCAAAGCCGAAAGCCGGAGCAGCATCTCCTGCAACGCTTGGATGTCCGAAGGTGGTGTGTCGCGCCACCCTTTGAGCAAAGCCGACATTCGCAGTGAGTCGATCATCTCCCCAACCTGTACGTCGGTCAGTGGATGCAGCCTTACGGATACGTCCTGCAGCAGCTCGGTGTACACCCCTCCCATCCCGAACATGAACAATGGCCCGAAAGTAGGGTCTTCAGTTACCCCTGATATCACCTCCACACCCCCTTCGACCATGCACTGAACCACCACCCCATCCATTTCACCGGCACGGTTGTCAGCAGAGAGCCTTTTCTTGATGCTGTGGAAAGCCTGCTTCACCTCTTTCTTCGTTTTCAAGTCGAGGGCCACACCACCCACCTCCGTTTTATGAGCGATAGTGCCAGAGGCGAGCTTGACTGCTACCGGAAAGCCGATATCCACAGCTTTGTCCCCGGCCTCGGTAGCACTCTTGGCGAAGGCCGTGTGCAGCACCCGTATGCCATAGCAGTCCAGCAATTCGCTTGCCTCCATGGTAGAGAGCCAGAACGGCCTCAGCGAGGTGCTGGTCATTGCCTTTTCAATGAGGTTCAGGGCCCTCTCACGCCGGATATCTGGGAACTCCGGGATGCTGCCCTTCGGCTTCCCAAGCCAGGTGCCGTATTCCACTGCATGCGCCAGGGCCGAGACAGCCTCCTCCGGAAAGGTGTACACCGGCACGCCTTCGCTTTCCGGCCCCCGCCAGGCGTCCGGCTGTCCCACAAAACAGGCAATCAGAGGCTTGCCCTGTTTCCTGAAAGACGGCATCGCCTTCCCTATAGCTTCGGTTATGGCATGCGGATCAAGCGTTATGGGGGGAATCGAGATCACTATGACAGCGTCGTTCCCCTCATCGCGCCCCAATATCTGTAGCGCCTCCTGGAACTCCTTCTTGCCGGCGGAGGCTGTTAGGTCAAGAGGGTTGTTCACGGCGATCCTCCTCTTGCTGGCCGACTTGAGGCGCTCCGCCGCTTCCGAAGAGAACTCCGGCAGGGTCAGCCCGTGATTCGCACAGGCATCGGCGGCAAGTATGCCGGGACCACCCCCATTGGTCAGTATCGCTACCCGGCTTCCACTTGGGACCGGCTGCTTTGACAGCAGGCTTATTACCCCGAAAGCTTCTTCCATCGTATCGACCGGCAGGATTCCTGCCTGCTGAAACAGAGCCCGTACGGCCGTACTGGAGGCTGTCATCGCTCCGGTATGTGTAGCGGCGGCCCTGGAGCCTGCGGAAGTACGCCCCCCCTTTATAGCGACAATCGGCTTGCCGGCCGAGACCCTCCGGGCAATACGGCCGAACTTGCGTGCGTTACCAAAAGACTCCAGGTAGAGCAGGATAGCCCTGGTCCTCTCATCCTCTTCCCAGTAGTCCAGCAGGTCGTTGGAGGAGACGTCTGCCCTGTTGCCTATGCTCACGAAGCTGGAGAGCCCTATACTCAACCGGCTGGCGTACTCCAGCATTGCCAGGCCAAGTGCCCCGCTTTGGGACAGGAAGGCAATATTCCCGGCCGATGGATAACTGCGGGAAAAGGTGCCATTCAGCTTCACTTCAGGGTCCGTGTTGATTATCCCCATGCAGTTCGGCCCTACCACTCGCATGCCATATCCCAGCGAGATATCCCGTAGCCTCTGTTCCCGCTCGGCCCCTTCCTCGCCTGATTCCTTGAATCCATCGGAAATCACCACAACGGCGCGGATGCCTTTTCGTCCACATTCGTCAACTACTTTCGGAACAGCCGGCGCAGGCACAGCAATGATGGCCAGGTCAACCTGATCGGCAATGTCGAGTACGGACGGGCAGGCTTTCACGGTCAATACCGACCCGGCTTTGGGATTGACTGGATAGACAGTGCCGGAGAACCTCCCTTCCATTATGCGCTGTAGAAGGAGCTGGCCAACGCTGCCCTCTCTCCTGGAAGCTCCAACTACTGCTATAGAGCGGGGCGAGAGCACCGACCGGAGGGAGGCAATCGCTGCCTGCCGTTCTCTGTCCATTTCTTTCTCCGCAACTTCGCCGGTAGGGGCAATAGGGACCGTGACACGGTATTCCCCATCCTCAAATTCCCGGTCCACATGAAACCCGTAGTTGGTGAAGACCTCCATCATTTCCTTGTTCTGACCTAGTACGTCAGCCTCAAAAGCAGAGATGCCGTTGTCTCTAGCGGCGCGAACAAGTTGCTCCATGAGCTTGGTGCCGACGCCTTTGTTCTGAAAGGGTTCTTCGACCAGAAAGCCTACTTCAGCGGATTCCTTGTGTGGCAGTCTGTAGTACCGCCCTGTTGCTACGATGTCTTTTCTGCCACCCCTCATAGCTTCAGCTACGAAGGCGAATGAAGCATGATAGTCAACATCGCAGTACCTGGCGGCATCCTCTTCGGTCATTTCTTTGGGCACATGGTGAAAGCGAAGGTACTTGGCGTGCGTACCTAGCCGGGACATGAAGTCCAGCCATTTGCCGGCATCACCCTTCTTGATCGGTCTCAGCAGAATCCTTGAGCCGTCCTTGAGCACGGCATCGGTCTCGTACCGAGACGGGTACTCTTGTTCTTCCATTGTCAAACTTCCGGCTTCTACGGTTAGTAGAACTCGCTGAGCAGTCCTTTCGCCAGCTCCGGCGAGATACTCTGTCGTGCCAGGGGCACTGTATCCTCTCCCAGAATGTGGTGCTCAAAGATCGGCCTTTCCTCCCGGTAGATGACCCCGATGGGAATCCTCTCGCCCCACTCGCCGGCCTTGTCCAGGGCTGCCTTCTTGTCCGCCGGATCGTATTCATCGTCTTCGTCCAGGCGGTACACTCGCTCTCGGAACCACTTGAAGGTGTTCTTGAAATTGAAGGAGACACAGGGCTGCAGAATATCAACAAGGGCGAAACCCCGAAAGTCAATCGCCTGCTGGATGAGCACCGTCAGGTGTTCACTATCTCCGGCGAATCCCCTGCCAAGAAAGCTGGCGCCGCTCCCTATCGCCAGGGCAATCGGGTTAATCGCCGGTCCCGCCCCCTGTGGTGTGGTTGTTGTCTCAAACCCGGGATCACTGGTCGGCGAAGCCTGGCCCTTGGTCAGCCCGTACACCTGGTTGTTATGCACCAGGCAGGTGATATCAAAGTTGCGGCGCAGGGCATGAACCAGGTGGTTGCCTCCTTCCCCATAGGTATCGCCGTCACCGCCTATGGCAAGCACCTTCAGTTCGGGGAAGGCTATGCGGGCTCCGATCGCCACCGGGATGTGACGGCCGTGCAGTGCGTGAAAGATGTTCCCCTTAGAATAATGTGGAAGCTTACCGGCGTCCCCGATTCCGGAGACCATAAGCACCTGGTATGGTTCAAGGCCGAGATTCACCAGTGCCTGATTCAACGATTTCAATATCTGGAAGTTGCCACACCCCTTGCACCAGGTAGGTTCCAGGCCAACGTAGTCCTCAACTGTCACCATGCTATCTCACCTCCTTGCCGATCTCCCCTGCTATGAATGTGGGAGTGAAGGGTCGACCATCATACTTCAGGACTTCACCATCCACCCCGATCCCCGCAGAATCCTTGATTAGTCGTGCGAAATGGCCGGAGAAGTTATTCTCCACGGCGTAGACCTTGCCTGCGTTTCGGAGATAACCCCGGACCGGTTCAGCGGGGAACGGATACAGCTCATTAAACAGCAGACAGTTGACGCCGGCCCGTTCATTCTCAAGAACATCAACCGCTTCTTTCACAGCGCCGCATGTGCTTCCCCATGCCAGGAGCGTTATCTCCCCCTTCTCAGAGCCGTAGCGCTGAGGAGCGGCTACCTCCTTTCCAAGTGCTTCCAGCTTACGCATCCGCTTCTGCATCATGGCTGTACGGGTGCCTGCGTCTTCGCTCCGATGTCCTTCCTCGTTATGTTCACAGGAGTTGGTGACCACCAGCGCCTTGCTCTGTCCCGGAAATGCCCGGGGCGAGACGCCGGACTCCGTTATCCTGTGCCTTTGGTATTCCTCTGCCTTACCCCTGTAGACCTCACCCCGCTCTATGCTTATCTTTGAGAAGTCCAGTTCCCCAACCGTAGCAAATGACGTTGCCAGATGGGCGTCGGTAAGCACTATTACCGGCAGCTGGTACTTCTCGGACAGGTTGAAGGCTCGCACTGCAGTCCAGAAAGCATCTTCTACGCTCCTGGGTGCCAGCACGGCTTTGGGGAAGTCATCGTGGTGTGCATTGAGCACAAACTGCAGGTCTCCCTGCCCTGTCCTGGTGGCCAGACCTACCGCCGGGCCCGGTCGCTGCGCGTCTACAATTACCACCGGCGTCTCTGTAAGGCCGGCAAGCCCCAAGCCTTCAACCATAAGACAGAGCCCGCTTCCCGAGGTGGCTGTCATAGCCCTGACACCGGCATAGCCGGCGCCGACAGCGACATTGATCGCAGCTATCTCGTCCTCGGGCTGGTATACGGCTATGCCGAGTTCCCCTCCCCTGGATGCCATGTACTCCATGATGGACGTAGCTGGAGTCATGGGATAAGCTGCGATCAGCTTGCAGCCTGCAGCTATGGCCCCCAGGCCCAGTGCCTCGTTGCCGTTGAGAACCATGCGCTTGGCGATGTCTGTAGTCTCCAGGCGCGAAGCATAGCCCTTGCTGTTCCTCAGTGCATACTCATATCCACTCCTGGCCGCCTCGATATTAGGCTGAGCTTGTTCGTCGCTGAAGTGGTCTCGAAAGACCCCCTCCAGCAGTTGCAGGTTATAACCCAGCAAGCCCAGCGCGGCTCCCAGGCCGACAGAGTTCGACATGGCTTTGCTTCCGGCTTTGTCTCGAGCCATTTGTTCCAGGGGTACGCTGAAGAGATGATCGCCATTTTCTTCTCCAACCCGGTTACCGTCGTAGACGATCAATCCTCCTGATTTCAGTTGTTCCTTGTGGAGCCCGATGGACTCCTGGTTCATTGCCACTACTATGTCGAGGGAATCAGATACCGCATTCACTTCAGTGTCCCTTACCCGAACCCGGCAGAAACTATGGCCTCCCTGGATTCTGGACTCATAGTCCCGGTCGGCGAAGACATGGTGTCCCCCGCGGGCAAAGGCTTTCGCCAGAATGTGCCCCAAGGTCTTGATTCCCTGTCCCGCCTCACCAGCTATCATAAGATTGATCTCAGCGCCCATCTTGGGTCACCCCCTTGTGAACAGAATGCTTGGAAAGCTCTCTATCGGAGCAGGCCCCTGGGACTGCTGATGCTTGTATTCTGCCAAGACCGGTATCAACAAGGTGATATCCTGGCCTGGATCAATAGCTACAAGCTGACAGCATGCGGGTTCCCTTGCTTGCCCGAACCGACCGCTGCCTGGCCGCGTGGTCCCGCCCCGGCCGCCGTTGCTGGGTCACGTCAGGCATTGAGCCGGGGCCTGGTGCTTGACCGCATTTCAATTCTGTGCAAGGCGGGCCCAAGTCGCAATAGCACACTGGGGTTATTCCACCCTGGCCCGTCTATGTTGGCAAACACGTTTTGGGGAGGAGTCGATACCTAAAAGAGGTTATTCCTCAGGCCGTGGACACCCACGAACCACAGATCGACCTCGACAGGGCTGCACGGACGCAGGTAGAAATGCTCCTCTCTGAACGTGAGTGTGTCGCCAAGAAGGTATGCTGGGTGGCGCAATGTCTGGGTGCCGGACGATGGGATGCCCCCGGAAACAGGTGTTACCCGGCTACGGGCGTTGCACAACGTGACTAATCGTTAGCAAAGAGAATGTGCATGTCCGAGGCGAACCCGCTGTCTCAGCCTGGGTGGCGCGCTGAGAGCGGGGCATGGCGGGGGTCTCCGTCGAACAGGCAGCCATGTTGGTCCCTTCTCACAAGCCGTCCGCCCAAACCGTCCAGGCCCATGGCCTTTCAAGTCTTCGAGGATATGATCCCCTGCTGCACAGCGTAGGCAAAGAGCTCGGGCCTGTTCTTAAGCCCCAGCTTTTGCATGAGGTTGGCCCGGTGCACCTGCACCGTCCTCCGGCTGATGAACAGGCGTTCGGCGGTCTCAATGTCGGTGCATCCCTGCACCGTAAGGTGCAGTATCTCCCTCTCCCTGGAGGTGAGCCTGTCATAGGGGTCCGTCGGTCTATCCGCCTTTTCGCCCATGAAGCCCTCGATGGCCATCTCCGACAGCGTTGAGCTGAGGAAGCGCTTGCCCGCCACCGCCGCCCTTACCGCCTGGGCAAGCTCCGTTGCCGAGGCGTCCTTGAGGACGTAAGCCATGGCTCCGCACCGAAGGGCGTCCAGTACGTACCTCTCCTCCCCGTACATCGAGAGAACAACCACCTTCACACCCCTGTAACGCTCTGCCACCTGCCGGGCGACCTCGATACCGCTGATATCGCCCATAACCACGTCTGTGATCAACACATCCGGATGCAGCTCCCCCGCCAATCGCACCGCCTCGAGCCCGTCGGCAACCTCTCCAACAACGTCGAAGTCAGGCTCATCTTCCAGCAGGTGCCGCAAGCCGCTCCTCATCACATTGTGGTCATCAGCAAGCAGAATTCTAATCATACGTATCCTTTGGCCTGTGCCGGGACGGTTGAGGCCGTCTCACTCTTCCTACCTGTCCAGAGGCAACCGCGCCAGTACGGTGGTGCCAGCGCCTGGACTGCTCCTGACGGTGAACTTGCCGCCCACCAGGCGGGCACGTTCTTCCATCCCGCTCAGCCCGGCGGCATGCGTCATGGAGGAGGCAAAACCGGTGCCCCTGTCACTGACGCGCACACAGAGGTTGCCCTTGTCCATGCGAAGGCTGACTGATACCCGATTCACGCCGGCGTGCCGCGCCGCGTTGCCCGCGGCCTCTTGGACGATGCGATATGCCGCCGTGCTCACCCTGGAACCAAGCATTGCCTCAGTGAAGTTGTGCCTGAAATCCACTCTTACGCCTGTCTGAGCCGTGTAGCGCTTGAAGAAAGTCTTCAGGGTCTCCAGCAGACCGAGGTCGTCCAGAATCGTGGGTCGCAGGTCCAGAGAAAGATTGCGGACGCTCTCCAGCAGGTCCGCCAGCACCGCGGGCGAATCGCCCAAAATGGAATGGATATCCGGCTTTTCTGCTTTCAGCGCCCTCTCTACAGAAAGCTTGACGAAGTTGAGCGACTGGCCAAGCTGATCATGCAACTCCCTGCCAATCCTGCGACGCTCCTCTTCCTGTATCTCAATCAATCGCTCTGACAGGCTTCTCAGTCGCCCCTCGACCACTTTCCGCTTGGTGACGTCCCTGAAAGTGGCAAGGTGCGCCTGCTCGCCTCCCCACTGCACCTCCACCACCCTCATCTCTGCTATGATGCGCTCGCTGTCCTCCCCGCGCGGAAGCTCCACCTCGGCGCTCCCCGCAACAACAGGAAAGCCGAGCATCTGATCTGTGACGTCCTTCCCAAAAAGCTCCTGTGCTGCCGGGTTGGCAAACAGGACCGCTCCATCCAGGCCGATAACAACCATACCATCCGCGCTGCTCCGTACGATCTGCCCGAGGTTACTTTCAGCTTCAGCGAGCTGCTGAGATCGGTCCTGAGCCAAGCTCTCCAGGTGCTCCCTGTACCTGGCGGCTTCCTCTTCTGCCTGCTTGCGCTCGGTGTCATCCAGCACGAAGCAGACCCAGTCCGGAGTGTCAGAGCCAGGGGACATATCCCAGAGTGCGCCGCCAATCAGTACGGGCACCCGGCTTCCATCACTGCGGAGGTACTCCTTGCGAAAAGCGGGACAACTGCCAGTGGCAAAAAGATTCTCTACTCCTTCCTGGTCCAAGTGCCTGTACTCCGCAGGTGTCATCTCCTCCCAATTCACTGCTCCTGCAGCCAGCTCTTCCCGGCTGTACCCCACCAGCCTCAAGAAGTAGTCATTTGCGTCGATGATTTGACCGTCTATTCCGGCCAGCACAATGCCTATGATGTCCGACTGGAAAAGCCTTAGGAGTCGTTCGTCTCTTAGGTCTGCTACCTTGTAGCCATCTGGGCCAGTAGACTCCTCTAGCTTGCCGGGGACTATGTCAGCCCCCTGCCTTCTCGAGTTCTTCTCCTGCCTCATGTTCCCCATCGTCGTAGTCGCCATTCGCCAAGCCAAGTGCCCTCAGGACTTTGGCAAAGTCGGACAGGTCTCCGATCAAGCGTCTTTCCGGTGGAGGGGCCTTCCTTACCACCATGGGCAGGGCCAGTATCTGCTCCCTGGTAACAGCCTCGGGTTGGCTGCCCACGTCTATGACCTCAATGGAATGCCGGTCGGCCAGGTATTTCCCACAGACATGTCTGAGGTTATTCACAGCCACCTGGCATGTCGGTGTCTGTCCAGCAACATACACCACGAAATGGTGGTTTTCCGGGGCCTGTTCACCCGGGACCATCGGAGGATACCTCCCGCCCAAGGTCTTGTGGCATCATCTTCGTCTGGGTACTGACCTTTCGCTGTTCCAACTGCAACCTCTCCATGGCCATCTTCAACGCCTGCTCTTCAGTCTCGATCTCCGCACGAAGCGATGCAATCTTTGCCTCCAGTGATCGCCGCTTGGTTTCGAACTCACGGCTTCTGTTCTCCATCTCCACACCTATTCCCTGGACGGCCAGCGAGTCGGCCATCTCCTGGAGCTCACGCTTCTTTCCTGTCACGGCGCCCTCAGGCCCGATGTATACTTCAACTAGCTGTACCCCTTTGTCTGTGAACAGGAACTCCCGCACTTCGTTGGAATGGGCCATCCCCCGGGACTTGAGGATGTGGAGCAGCCGTGTCTTTTCACCGGCATATTCCATGTTCCGGAGGACTATCCACGTATCCATTAGTGTGCTGATGCCGATTTCAGCAGTGTCTTCTTGTACCATGCTGGTGAAAAGGGCCGTGATAGACCGGGATTTCAAGAAGTCGACCAGGCGGGACGTCATTGACTTGACCAGATGCAAAGAGGGCCCATCACGCAGGGCCGACAAAGGATCAACCACAACCACCAGGGGCTGGAAAGCGGCGAGTACCCTCTCCATGCCCAGCAGATGCCCCTCCAGTCCGTACTTGGAGGGCCTCAACGCCCGAATCTTCAACAGGCCCTGATGCGCCCAGGGCTCGAGGTCTATCCCTATGGAGCGCATGTTGCGAATGACCTGCCCCGGAGACTCCTCGAAGGCAAAGTACACACAGCGTTCCTCTCTGGCACAGGCGCGGTCAACAAAATGCGCAGCAAGCGAACTCTTCCCGGTACCAGGTTCCCCTGTTACCAGGATAGCGCTACCCTGGTAGTAGCCCCCTCCCAGCATGATATCTAGCTGCTGGACGCCGGTGGATATTCGCTCGCTGGGGACAGAATAGTCCAGATCAACAGCCGATAAGGGCAGCACCGATATACCGCTCTCGCCAATGAGGAAGGGGTGCTCATCCAATTGATGGTCAGAACCGCGCAGCTTGAGTATCTGCAAGTACCGGGTGGTAATGCCGTCCTCCGCTTCCTGTCGCAGGCGAATGATGCAGTCCGACAAAGTCCTCCCCAGCCCAAGCCGCACAAACTCGGTGTCAGCCTCAGCAGTCACCACAATGGAGAGACCCTTGCCCTTCAACCATCTTACCAGTTTGAGCAACGCACGCCTCACCGCCGAGGCGTTGGTGAAGCCGGTGAAGAGCGCTGCAAGACCGTCAAGGACCACCCTTCTGGCCCCGGTTCTGCCCACATGACCGTCCAGCCTGATCAGCAGACCTTCGAGGTCATATTCCCCGATCTCTATTACATCGGGGGGGATCGCCACGTGGTCAACTGTAAGCTTCCCGCTTTCCACCAGGCTGCCGAGGTCAAACCCCATTGTGGCGAAGTCGCCGGCGAGTTCCTCCGGGGTCTCCTCCAGCCCGATGAAAAGCCCGGGCTCATCATAGTCGACAGCACCATGAACCAGGAACTCCATGGCCAGGACCGTCTTGCCCGTGCCTGTGGCCCCCAGGAGAAGCGTGGTGCGCCCCCTGAGCAGCCCACCGTTGGTGATGTCGTCCAGCCCTGGTATACCGGTAGGGGCCTTGTCCGAAGCGTGTCCGGCAGACTCAGCTTGATGTTGCATAGGCTATATCCTCCGGCCGATGACTACTCGCAGGCGAAGAGTATCGCGCATTGCAGCTTGATCGGCAACACCCTTGACAGCAACTGGCCCCGCATATCCGCGGGTACGGCGTCGGTGTTGGGAACAGACCGTGAAGGGAAGCGGTGCTCAACGCGGCGGGGGCAGTATTCCCCGCTGCGCAGCATAGGCGAAAAGCTCGGCCTTGTTCTTGAGATCCAGCTTCCGCATGAGGTTGGCCCGGTGTACCTCCACCGTCCGCCGGCTGATGAACAACCTTTTGGCCGTCTCCACGCCGGTGCATCCCTGGGCTATGAGGTGCAAGACCTCCCTCTCCCTGGGAGTAAGCGTGTCGTAGGGGTCGGGGGCCGCAGCCTGCTCTCTGCTGATATAGCCTTCAATGGCCATCTCCGACAGCGCCGAGCTAAGGTAACGCCTGCCGCTCGCTGCAGCACGCACCGCCTGGCTCAACTCCTCCGAAGTGGACTCCTTCAGAACGTAGGCCCTGGCCCCCGAGCGCAGTGCGTCCAGGACGTAGCTCTCATTACCGTACATCGACAGGACCACCACGCGGGACCTAGGCACTCGTTCCGTTACCTGCCGGGTAACCTCGACGCCGCTGACACCGCCCATCACCAGGTCGGTAATCACCACGTCGGGCTCGAGTTCCTCGGCCATACGGATAGCCTCCAACCCATCCGCCGCCTCACCTACCACCTCGAGGTCGGGCTCCTCCTCCAGCAGCCGTCGCAGCCCGCTCCGCATCACGTTGTGGTCATCAGCCAGGAGTATCCTGATCATCTCTCTTCGTTCCTGTAGTGCTCCTTCCCCGGCCGGTTGCCAGGGGCAGTTCCACCAATAGCCGCGTGCCCACGCCGACCGCCGAGTCCAGGGTGAACGACCCGCCCAGGGCGATGGCGCGCTCTTCCATGCTGCTGAGCCCGGCACCGGGGCCGTCATAGCTGTCGGGCTCAAAGCCTCTGCCACGGTCCTCCACGCGCAGGGTAAGCTTGTTTCGAGCGGCCCGCACACTTACCTCGACTCGCGGGGCTTCCGCATGCCGGGCCACGTTATTCAGCGCCTCTTGCACGATCCGGTAGGTGGCCGTGACGACCTCGGGAGCTATCGGCCCGTCCAATCCCTGGTGCTTGAAGTCCACTAATATCCCCGTCCGCTGGGCAAACCGGTCGGTGTTCCACAGAAGCGCGGGCAGCAGGCCCTGGTCGTCCAGCATCTTTGGACGCAGTGTCAGAGACAGGTCTCGTACCTGGCTTATCAGCTCAGCCATCAGGGCCTGCGCCTCCGCGAGATAGTTGCTTGCCTCCGGCCCAGCCCGCTTGGCCCCCCTGTCTATCGCCAGTTTAAGGGCCGTCAGCGACTGGCCGACCTCGTCATGGAGCTCCCGGGCCAGGTCACGCCGTTCCTCTTCCTGTATTTCGACCAGGCGTTGGGCCATGGACCGCAGCCGCTGCTGCACACGCCTTTGCTCTGTGACGTCAAAGGCGGTTCCCACCACGCCAGCGATGCTCCCATCCTCCACCCTGAGCGGCCTCACGCGGCACTCGAACTGCTGCTTTCCCCAAGCGAACTCGAACCCGCTGGGCGTGCCCCCCAGCGCCTGCCTGTGAGCGGCAACTGCTGCCCCCCTGTGCTCTGCTTCCATGCTGTGGTGCACCTGTTGGCCCAGCAGGTCGTCGCGAGCTTGCAGCCCCGAGCCGGACCATGAGGTGATCCTGAGGTCATGGTCTGTGGTCCAACACAGGCAGGGGATCTGGTTCAAGATCATGGCCAGCCAGGCCTCGCTTTCCCGGAGATCCGCTGTGCGCTCCGCCACCAGCGCCTCCAGCCCATCATGGGCCTTCTGCAAATCACGTCTTACAGCGATGCGCTCCGAGATATCCCGCAAGATCTCGAGCTTGGATATGCTGCCGTCTAGGTTCTTCAACGGGGTTGCGATGGCGTCGTATGTCCTGCCCGTTCGAACGGAATATCGTTCATGGCGAAGCATCTCCTCCTTGAGGACTTCCTCGAGACTGCAATCAGGGCAAGGCACATCGAGGCCGTAAAGGTACTCGTAGCACCGCATCTCTCCAGGGCTGCCGAAGTCAGCCCTCGCTGCGGGATTCGTGTACTGTATATCATGCTGGGCCCCAATCACCACCAGGCAATCGTCCATGGCGTTGAAAACGGAGGTCAATCTCTCCCAGGCGGCTTCCAGTGCCTGTTCATACCGCCTTCTCTCACTCACGTCACGGATGACTGCCAGAAGTGCCTCGATGGCTCCTCCCTTCCCCTCGATGGCGCTGACCGACGACTCCACGTGTATCCTCTCACCATACCTTTTCTCATGGGTAGTCTGACGTCGCCACTCTCGGCCCCTCTGCAGCATATCCCATGCTTCCCGTTCCTGTTCGGGGGTCAGTTCAGAGAACCGGTAGCATTCGTGGAGTGGACGGCCCAGCGCCTCTTCCGCCGTGAGGCCGTACAGGTTTTCGGCTCCTTTGTTCCAGTAGGTGACTCGCCCTTCGCGGTCGATAGCCACAACCGCCTCGCTGATCTCCGCAAGCACACGCGCTTGAAACTCAAGCTGCTGGCTGGACCCGAGCGCCACCTTTGCCATCTTCGAGCGGCTCGACTTCTGATTGCTCCTTAGCTCGCCTTTTCGTTCTTGACCTCGTCCCATTCTCTGCCCTTTATCTCACAGTGATTGCTGCTCGGATACAGGCAAAGGTCCGGAGCGACACTTTGCCTGGACGCCTCAAAGAAGAGACAACACGCTGGCCATCTCCCAGCCCCTGCACTGCCATAACTAGCATCACAGGCTCTGGTATGAGTCGCCGCAGCCCCGAGGCATCACGCAACGCAAGGGTCAAGGTGCCGCAAGACAGCACGTCCTAGCTTAACTTGGGCAGGCGACTGAACGCCGCCCAAGGGTTCCGGTAAAACTGCACCAGTATCGCAGCACCTTTCTATCATTTCTTCGGCAGATCGTCAACGTGCCTTCTGGGCCTGGTTTGTACGATACCCTTCATTGCCCGGACAAATACCTACATCGGGTTATTCACTTGTCGGGGCGCGGTGTTCTATCATACCAAGGTGAATGCAGGCAGTGGCGGCTTTACTGCTGTTGACAAGAGCG
>Ga0180432_10000599_pt1 | contig 60167 bp, 91 predicted proteins | sample SS_ome_10_FD_132414 | JGI IMG/M metagenome (GOLD analysis project Ga0180432, IMG submission 132414) | Hypersaline lake sediment archaeal communities from the Salton Sea, California, USA - SS_1_MS_2 metaG | ecosystem: Environmental > Aquatic > Non-marine Saline and Alkaline > Hypersaline >... | reverse complement strand
GCAGATGTAACGGCAGACGACAGCGACAAAACGATCGCTGTAACGGCTTCCAAGGTTTGGCAATTATTGTCGATACAGGTGTCATTGGCGACGACGGCGGCTGTCGGAGATCGTCAGATGACGGTGGATGTAACTGATGCCTCGGACAATCTGCTCGCGAGGATGCGAGCGGGTGTGACCCAAGCGGCAAGTCTTACATATACCTATACATTCGGCGTTGGCTTGTCTGATCAGCCAGCGGTCTTGTCCTTACACCTGACCACGCCATTGCTGCCGCTGATTCTGCCTGCTGGTTACAAAATTCGTGTCTATGACTCGGCGGCAATTGCGGCGGCTGCTGACGACATGACGGTGCGCGTAACCGTTATGGAGCGTGCCGCATGATAGGCGCATTGCCATTGAGCCAAATCCGAGCGCCTGACAATGCCGTCCTGCACCTAACCGCCACAACGACGGGCGCAGGACAAACCGTAACGCTGCAACAAATCACGCATTCCGTTCCAACCGCCATCGACTGGGGGGACGGGAGCCGGGAGCAGGTCGCGGCGGGCCATGTAGCCGCGTTATCGCACGTCTACGCGGCGACGGGAGAATACGCCATCGTCGTGTACAAGGCCAGCGCCATCACGACGCTAGACCTGCGCGATGACAAGCTCGGCGGACTGAATACCCGCGACCTGCGCGGATGCCGCAGCATGGAAACATTCTATCTGAACGGATTGTCCAAAGCACAGACGGTCCATTCGGCAGATATGGTCGGCTGGGGACTGTCGTATCAGTTTTTCCTATACAATTGCCCGAGTGTAACGGGGCAATTGGACAGTGCCGACATGACCAGCTGGGGCCTGTCGTACCGGTTTTCCCTATACAACTGCTCGTTGATGACTGGCCAATTGGATTCGGCAGACATGACCGGCTGGGGACTGTCGTACCGGTTTTCCCTTTACAATTGCCCGTTGATGACTGGCCAATTGGATTCGGCAGACATGACCGGCTGGGGCCTGTCGCACTGGTTTTACCTATACAATTGCCCGAGTGTAACGGGGCAATTGGACAGTGCCGACATGGTCGGCTGGGGCCTGTCGTACCGGTTTCTCCTATACAATTGCCCGAGTGTAACGGGGCAATTGGACAGTGCCGACATGGTCGGCTGGGGACTGTCGTCCTGGTTTTCCCTATCCGATTGCCCGCTGATAACTGTCGCTTGCGCTAATTCGGCAGACATCGTTTGGACAGGGATAGAGGAGTTTACGGCCAACGATTGCAATATGACCCAGGCCAGCGCTGAGAACATCATCGCTGGATTCCTCGCGCTAAAAGCCACCATGACGGACGCGACGCCAGAGTTAGATCTTGGTGGCGCGGGCAACGCTACGCCAGGTGGCACCTATCAGGCGGTATGCCCGCCAACGACGGCGCTAGAAGAGGTCTATGATCTGGTCAATGGCAACTGCACACCAGCAGGGCCGGAATTTGCCAGCGTCGTTTGGAACGGCGGGAGTGCTCCATGAGGATAACAACAGATGAGCGCGGTAAGCGATACGCGATATTTGCTGACGGCGAGATCGTAACGTCGGGCGTCCTGCGAAGTGGCGACTATTTGGCGACGGGATTGACCGTCGTAACGGCGGAGGACGAGAACGCCTACGTCGGGGCTTTGGCCGAGCACGTGGCCGAACTGCCAGAGCTACCGAGCACAGGTTGGCTAGAGGCGGGCGCGGTCTACGCCTGGAACGACACGGCGGTAATGGTGAGGCAATCACACTGGCGCACGATCTATCCACCTGATGAGACGCTGAACCTGTTTGTGACGTATCGAGAGGACGCGGATAACCTGGAGTGGATACCAGCGGAGAAGGTGGCGGTTGGTATGCGGCGCATCTACGATGGCAAAATGTACGAATGCGTTCAGGCGCACGTGACCGACGCGGCATTTGTCCCTTCGGCGGCCCCTGCATTGTGGAAGGTGGTACAGACAAGCGAAGAGCCGCAGCCTTGGGTGCAGCCGACTGGGGCGCATGATGTGTACCACATAGGCGACAGGGTAACGCATAACGGCTCGACGTGGGAGTGCACCGCTGGCGATGCTTCTGGGGCGAATAGCTGGGAGCCGGGCGTCTATGGATGGACTAAACTATGAGCAAGTTTGACAGGTTCTGGATGGGAAACGGCGGATTGATCTTGGCGATGCTCTTGGCGCTGGCGCTGATCTGGTTCAGGCTGGGGGAATAGTACAAGACCGTGGAGGATAAATATGCCTAATTTGAGCTATCCACAAGGGTCAATGGCCGCACAGATGGGCGTGTGGGGCGTGGCGAATACGAGCAGAGGATCTAGGATTGCAGGCACAGATGGGCGTGTGTTCTACGTGCAGCCCAACTCAACGCTTGCGGTGGACAATGGCAATACGGGCGAAGATTCAGAATGCCCGTTCATCACGATAGCGGCTGCGCTTGCGCAATGCGTGAACAACCGAGGGGACACGATCCTCGTAGGGTCGAATGATGCCTGGCAGTACGGCGGAGGCTCCGCCTGGAACACGCCGATTACTGAGGATGTTACCGTGACCGTGGAAGGCGTGACGATTCTAGGGATTAGCCCAGACCCGCTCGGCGTCCCTTGGCAACCGGCGACTGATGGGGGCACGTGCTTGACGATTACTGCGCTCGGCGTGGAGGTTGGAGGTTTCTGCTTCCAAGACCCTGACTGGGGTGCGGCCAGAGGTATCTATTGCGAGTGGGACGGAACGGCCACCTTTGGAGAGAACGCACGCATTCACCACTGTTTCTTTGACGGCTCTCTGGACGAAGCGATTCAGCTAGAATATAGCTGGAATAATCTCATTGAGGATTGTCAGTTCCAAGAGACGGATTATGGCATCTATTCAGATCCGGGAGGGAGCGGCTTTTCCTACTGCATCATTAGGCGGTGCATCTTCCGCGATGTTGCCACAGGCGCGATCAGCGCGCTAGGCGGCTGTGACGAGAATCTGGTCAAGGATTGTCAAGTTTGGAACGCCAACGCCCAGGGCGCTGCGGCTGCGGCGAATGAGGGATTCAACTTTACAGGCGGAGACGATAACGTGGTAGAGAACTGCTCGTTTTCGTGCTTGCTCCCAGTGCCAGCTAACGGAGACTGGGACGACCTGAACACGGCTGGGGCGACAGACGCCTGGATCAACAACCACTGCATGGACGGCCTAGCCGTGACCAACCCGACGTGATGAGGAGATAAGATGAGCCAGGCACAAGTGGACAAATTGGTTCGGAAGGGTCTAGCACAAGACGTAGCTGAAGACCTGACAAATGCGGGATATGACACGCCTGCCAAGATTCAGGCCGCCTCCAACGTTGATTTGGAAGACGTAGTGGGCAGCGCGAAGCGGGCGACCCTGCGACAGACTCTCCCGTCTCGCAACTAAGGGGGGATTGATGCCGAATGATATTACGATTATGAGGACAGAAGAAGAGGATCGAGGGGCTCCCGTATCCTCACTCGCGGAGAACATTACCCGAGTCAAGGAGCAGTATGGAATCGGCTGGGCGACCTCGATGGGCGATGCCTTGGATGCGAGGAAGGCCGCGGAGCTACAAGAACAGTACAACGAATTGGCGTATTTGTTTATGGATGTAGCGGCTAACATCCTGTGGGCGACTGAGGAAGAGGTGCCTGCCAAGGGTCCAGCCATTATCAACGCCGCCCAAGAGCTGGCCACAATGATCGGCAATGTTCCTGTAGAGGAGGCAAAGATGGACGAAGAGCCTATGGAGATCAATGAGGCGAAAGTGGATGAGGCGGAATTGGAAGAAGTAGAAGAGGCCGAGGTAGCAGAGACGCGCAAGGTTGTACTGCAAGAGGCGCGACCAGCTACTATCGAGGAGCATGCCAATACCGGGGCTATCCTGGAAGCGCAGTCTGTGACAGAGGGAAATCGGCGTGGGCCGCTCAACATTCGCACGGCGCTCATTCGAGCAGGTGCGGGGAATAAGAGAGACCGACATTGGTATCCTCAAGAGACCATCGAGGCGTCGGCTGACCGATTTGTGGGTGCCAAGATGTATATGACAGAGCATGTCCAGGAAGAGAAGGGCGTTCGCTCTGAGGCATCCGTCATCCAATCGATTGAGGGCTATGATCCGGCTCACGGACTGATTGCCAATGTCGTAGCCTATGATCCCGACTTCTGTGAGAAGGTCCGGAACATGAAGGACGCCAGCATTATGAATATGCTCCAGTGTTCGCTTCATGCAGTCGGGTCGGTATCGACTGGCGAGATTGAGGGTGAGGAGTATGAGATTGTTCAGTCGATTGATGAGGTAGGCAGTGTCGATTGGGTCACCTGGGCTGGGGCAGGTGGCCATGCGGTCGAAGTGTCCGAGGTCAATGAATCGGCGGAACCTATGGTAGAACCTGTGGAAGAACCAATAGAGGAGCCATTTGACGGGGCGCCGATCATCGAAGAGCAGCACCTTCCACCGGCCATCAAGCGGACGCTGCTCAAGGCGAACTATGAGAACGAGACGGAGCTGAGGGAAGCGATTGGGCAGATGAAGGAAGACTTGGCTGCCCTCATTCCAGCAGCGAGAGACAATGGTGGGGGCGGGTCAGTTGTAACCGAGCCTGTAACAGAGGCTCAAGTGACGGAGCGGATTCTAGCGGCCAACCGGAAGCATCTGGGCGGCGGCACTAGGTAGGAGGAGATAACAATGGCTGAAGAGATCAGAAACGATTACGAGGTTTCTAGCGAGGGGGCAGTACGGCATTGGCCGGTGCCTTACGCCAGAATGACGGACGTGACGCCAACGCCGACCCAGCCTGCTCGACTGACTGGGATCACGGCGGGCTCTAACGTCTGTGGCACAGTGCTTTCCATTGACCCTTCGGACAGCATCGCGGTCGTGGACTTTACCTGCGGCATGGTCTACCTGCACGAGGTTCGGAACGTGCTGACCTATGCTGCGGCAGTAGAGGACACTTGGGGCGTCATCAATATCGGCCAACGGATTTACTATGATGGGTCGGCCACCATGCCTGCTGGCACGAAGCTGAGCCTATCGCCGCTGGACAATACGGGAGCGGCAAACGACTTGTATGGTACGGCGGTTTATAGCGGACGCGTGACCTACCCGCTCGGCACAGCTGGTGTGGCGTCTACTCAGGAAGTGCCCGTGATGCAACGCGGCGCTGGTGCATAGGAGGACAAAATGTATAGAACCATTCGATGGATTGAGGATGTCGCCATCGCTTCTCGGACGCCTCTCAACGAGGCTGCTGTAGATACGCATGTAGCGGCACTGAGAGACCTGTCCCGGGACTACCGGACTATGACCGGTGAGCAGTTTCAGGAGGCCATGACCACAGCGCATTTCCAATACTACTTTGCAGACGCGCTGAGCAAAGAGTTTCTGGCCGACTACCAGTACAAGATCGGATCGTGGCCTGCCTATGTCTATCTGGACAGGGCTCCCGACTTCCGAGACGTTGATCGGCTCCGCATGACCGAGCCCGGTACTCTCTATAAGAGGGGCGAGAAGGGTGAGGCTGAGACGGATTCGATTGTGGATAGTGTGATCTACTACGGTGTCGAAGAGTGGAGCCGTCAGATGGACTTCTCCTGGCGAACCTTGCTCAATGACGACCTGGCTAAGATTCAAGACACGCCGATGCGTATGGCGAGCGCTGCTGGACGATGGCTGAACAGCTATGTCTCGGCTCTCTATGACAACGCGACGACTCAGGCTACACTGGCCGCCCTCGGTGCGCCTTGGGCTGGTACCGGACGACTGACAGCCGCGAATCTGGCTATCGGTATCAATGCTATGATGCAGCGTACCGACGCTTTGGGGAACCCGATTGAGTGGAGCCGGCTTCACCTGGTGATTCCGCCCATTCTCCAGATCCAGGCTGCGTCGATCCTGCAAGACCTCATCAATTATGGCGGCGCAGGCGGGAATGTGCTGGGGCAGTTCCTGACCGGCAACGACGTTCACGTTGATCCTTACATCACGACCGCTGGTGCAAATGTGCCCTGGTATCTATTCGCTGATGTGAGCGAGGCGCGAGCGGTCACGCTGGTTCGCCTCCAGGGAGTCGATGGCCCTGCCGTGATGCAGAAGACGAGTGACATCAGCATTCTGACGGGCACCATGCCTGCCGCAATGCGAATGGGCTCCTTCGCTACCGGAGACATCGAGTTCATGGTCGAGGATATTGTAGGCGCGTGGGACGATGCCTCATACGTGGGCGTAACTGACTTCCGGGCAGTTTATTTTAGTTCGGGTACAACGCCCTAACAGCGGAGTCTTTGATGTGAGTGAGCGGTAGATAAGGGAGACAGATAATGGTTAGATCAGATCATGTGACTGTACAATTCAAGCCAGGCTCAAAAGAGATGGCAGCGTTCCTTGAGGCGGGGTATGGGATAAGTATTCAGAAGGCTCAGACCATCATTAAGGAACGCGAAGAGAACCCCGCCGCCTGGCCCTACGATGTCTACGAGAATGCGCTGGCGATGCTTGAGGCTTGGAAGGCCAAGCCTGAGGTAGTCAGCACTCGGAAGGCGTGGCGGGTGGGGAATAGGAGATAGCTATGAAGCAATATCCAGGGCCGATCATTCCGTCTCTGGCTCGAACGTGCCCATCACGATAGGAGGAGTTATGCTTTATCCGCAGAATGTGGCAGTGCCGCAGCTCGTTACAGACGGCCGGCACTTCATATGGGGTGTAGATAACACTGGGGCAGAGCCTCAGGTCACGAATTGCAACAGCAAGGCGTGGTTCGTGTCTCCCGCGACAGGCGCTGTAGGGGGCAATGGAGAGACCCCCTTGTCAGCCTTTTCCACCATGCAAGAAGCTGTGGATAATTCGCTGATGACCAGCTATGACGTGATCTACGTGCTAGACTCTCTGAGCGAAACCGTAGTAACGCCCGATTATACCGAGGCGCCCAGTTATATCTCGATAATCGGCGTAGGCCCATCGGGGTATTCACCTTCTTGGGAGAGCGGTGCGGCAGCCAGTCCTTGCCTGGATATGCGAGCTGTTGGATGGCGAGTGAGCGGATTCCGCTTTCTTGCTCCAACGACGGAAGCATGTATTCAGCTAAGGCACACCGATACGGGAGCCAACGACATTGCAATCCGGACGCAGATTTCAGACAACCTGTTTGACGGGTTGACGACCGGGCGCTACGGCATCGCTACGCATGGGTGCTATGACGTTTGGATCGTCAATAACGTATTCCAGTTGTTCCATAACGCAGTGGCGGGCGGAGCTATTGCCGTATGGCTACAGACGTCGCCGCTGGCTATCCCGTATCGTCAGCATATCAATGGCAATGTGTTCTGGGATAACGACAACCACGTGATATGCCCCATGAACGGGTCGGAGGTCGTGGGCAACCGATTCCAGCAGAACGGGTACGCCTATGCGGCTACCCAGGTGCTTCAGACGAGCGTCGGTGGCAATCCAGGCGATGATAACATCGTGACGGAAAACATCTTTGAGGGCGACTACAGCATTGCCGGAGGATTCACTGCAGGCGCGGCAGACTACTGGATGGGCAATCGCTCAGACGACGTTGCTGAGGCTGAGGTGACCGCTGACGGCTGGACAGTGGCACGGCCAGCGTAGAGGGGGGAACATGCCTAGTCAGCAAGAGAGTATCAAGAAGGCTCTCGCAAAGATCGACGAGATGAATACGATGATAGACCTGTCCGCCTTTGCCGCCTCTCTGGAAGATTCAGTGAGGAAGAATCGCAGAGTAGCTATGGCTATATACGGGCGGATGCAGGCTATTTCTGCTCAGGGGCGTCGATAGATGTCCTGCGACCTGCGCTATGCCGAGGCGTTCGATTACAGTCTAATATGGCAATGCGCGTCCATCATTTCTGGCATAGACACCGCTGGCGCTGGAACGACCTTGACGGATGCGACGGCTACCTTCTTGACGGGCGACCGGCTAGAGGTAGGAATGCCTCTGTATAACGCTACGGCTAACACGTACGGCAAGATCACGAGTGTCGCAGACACGACACTAGGCACGACGATCACTTGGACTCTGGGAGACTCTTACCAGATAGCCAGGGTCGAGGCGGATACGGTGGCAATGATCGAGTCCTATCTGCGCATAGCAGCGGGCGACATCAACGCTGCCAGGGAATCCGCAGCCGCTTGTGACTGTACGATTAGTCCGGCGATGGATATGTACATGCGCAAGCTCAACGTGATTGACGCGGCCATCTGGCACAATTGCCCTTGCGCCCGACCGAACCTGAGCGACACACAGAGGCAAGGGTATCTATTCTGGATCACCGAGCAGCTAGACAACATCAGGACAGGCGCGATGGAGCTTTGCTCAGGATATGGCGGATCTTCAGTGCCCGCAGTGGGCTTTGCTCAGATGGCATGGACGGATTGGAGAGCGGCAGAGATCATTGTTGACAGGCTGCTCAGAGAATCCTCATAATGGGTTGATGCAGAGCAGCGAGAAGCCGTCCAGTTGCGACGGCACCGGTGGTACCGAGGTTGGGCGAGGCGCCCTTGATTCTGGTCATGATCGGAGAGGGTACGCGCAAGTTCAAGGGGCCTATCACTGGAATCTGGTACAGGCGAACAGGTGACAGGTTATACGTTGATCTGCGAGACTGGGACGCTCTGGGAATGCGACAACGGTTCCTGAGATTGGAGATGGCAGATGGTTCTCCTGATGAAGGAGATCAAGATGAAGCGGTTCGAGGACAAGGACTTCAGGAGGGTTATTCGTAATGCCTCTCGACGTACTGGCCGAACCGTCATCCGCGAGGATTATGGAGCCATTCTCAAGAATTGGTCTGAGAAGAACAAGCCGGAGATCACGCTTCATACGCACGTCTGGGCAACCAAGGAGCCGTCGCCTTGGATCGAGATCGATGTAGAAGGCGAGATCTTCTCCTATGTCGAAGGGGGTACAAAGCCTCACGAGATTTGGGCGGGAGCCTATACCGGCAAGAGCAACAAGAAGGCGTTGGCCTTCCCGAGTATATTTTCACCGAAGACGAGGCCAGGCGTGATCGGCTCGACGAAGGGCAAGAGGGGTGGGGATACAGTATTTAGAATCTATGTGAACCATCCGGGAACTAAGCCGCGTCGTTTCGGTGTAGCGATAATGAAAAAGAGGATACCATGGTTCAAGAGACAGATCGAGGACGCGATGAGCGAGTACATACAGACGACAGGCCACGCCGCAAAGTGAAGAAGGTGGCTGTCAAAATAGTGGGCCGAGTCGAGGGTGCGGCGCTGATCCAATGGCCTGACGGAGAGGACTACAAGCGAGCATTCGTGCCGCCTGAGACCCTCCAGGAGGGACAGGTAGATGAGACAGTCCTTGAGGCGGCGATCCCTTATGGCGTTCCTTGGGAAGATTTCTTGGACATCAAGGCACTTACTCCCAAGCGGATCGCCAGGGAGATGCGACGCATAGGCATTTGGACAATCGACGACTTGCGAGCCAAGGGGCCTATTGCGAAGCAGGCAGTTTGGGGGGCCATTCAATTCGATCTCGGGGCGCTCATTCGAGCGGTAGAGGAGGAGGCATAACATGCCACGAACGAGTTTTGCAGAGGTGTTGGACAACGACATGGGGGCTATCTTCATTCAGCCTGACGGGCCGAACGGGGATACCTACTGGCTAGGCTGCCATGATATGGGAGATGACAGCGGCCAGTCGAGGGATACGACGAGAACATTCTGTCCTGACCCATCTGGGCGAGGCCGTCACCTGGTTGCCTTGCGCACACAGGGACAGCGAGCAGAGGGTACGTTTGACATCACCTTCCCAGTTGGGAAGACGGCTGACTGGCTGGAGGTTCTGGACCGGCGCAATTGTACTGTGCCCGTCTACGTCCAGCAGTCAGAATGCGGCGAGCGTAACGTATTTAACAACTATGACCGAGGAATCGTATATGAGGATACGCTGATCTCGGCAGGGACTAGGACCGGACTAGCATCACGTAACCCAGATGGCGCTCCGGCTGGCGAGTCGATGCGCACCTTCACGTTCACCTATATGACCGCGGTGGACTACTTCTCGTTGGTCGAGACACGATGGGCTCATGCTGCGACTACGGCGCTGTTGGGAGTCGCTACGGTTGGTCGAGACCGGTGCAGAGGCGCTTGCGGGCCTGCTCAAGAGGTTTGTGAGCATCTGATTTGTTCAGATACCTCGGCAGTGGCTCAGGAGACGATCATCTATTGGAGTACTGATTTTGGTCACACCTGGACAGCCTCAGCTGCAGACCCGTTTGCGGTCGCTGAGGATGCAGGCCCACTGGCCGCAGTACCGATTGATAAATCGACCATGCGAGCCTTCGCAGCCTGCTCTATAACCGTTGCTGGGACGCCTGCTCGAGTCGCCTATACAGATGATGAAGGCGCGAGCTGGACGCTCGTAAACGTCGGCTCGACGAATACTGAGTGGATCAACGATATTGCTGCCTGGAGTAATGAGGCGATTTGGGTCTGCACAGATACGGGCGCTGGCGCTGGTGGGAATGTATACTTCTCTGCTGATGCGGGCGCGACCTGGACGATTCAGCTAACTGGCGCGACGGACTCACTGAATGCGCTAGACGCTGCGAGCCGCTACCAGGTGCTAACCGTAGGAGATACGAACGAGATCCAATGGACGGCTGATGGTGGCGCTCACTGGTCGGTCATTACGGGACCTGCTGCACAAGCGGCTGCGGATGCGCTTTCCTGCGGGGTCTTGGACGAGCATAACTGGTGGGTAGGCTACGATGATGGTGAGGTTTGGTACACGCAGGATGGCGGCGACACCTGGGCCGAGCGGGATCTTCCACTGCCAGAGGGCGCGACGGCCATCACCGACATCAGGGACATCGCCGTAATCGACTCTTACTGTTTCTGGATTTGTGGTACCGCTACAGTTGGTGGTAACCCGTTCGGAGTGGTTGGTCGCACGATCAACGGCGGGCGGAACTGGGAGTATTGGCTGGCTCCTGCTACAGGAGCGGTCGTAGGCATGAATAGCATGATCGCCTGTGACTATAACCGCGCATTTGCAGTAGGCGATGTCGTCGCCGGTACTGGCCTGGTTATGGAAGTTGCTGAGATCGTCGGCTAAACAACCGAATAGATCCTCTAATATCCTCGATGCTTTCTCCTCTGGCGGCCCTTCCCGTCTCCCTGGGTAGCCGTCAGAGGAGGGCATAAATCCTCTAAGGGAGACCTCACATGCAATTTGAAACAGAACAAGGCGTAACCCTCGAACTCAAGGCGGTATCGCCCGCTTTGCTTGAGCGTATTGCTATCGAAGTAGAAAGACAATTCCGCGAACGGGGAGAACCTGTAGATGTTCCGACCTATTCTTTGCCCAATGCGCTAGGCGACGTGCAGCAATTTGTGCTGACCGAGGACGTTCTGCAGTCAGCAGACCCGGAGCAGACCGAGATGCGCAAGAGCCTCTGGGCCGCACACAAGGCCGCTCTCGTGGACCTAGCTCTTGCTCAAGAAGAGGCCAAACAGAAATACCTCCTGACCTATGGTATCTCATTTGACCTACCTGAAGATGACTCCTGGATTGAGCAGTTAGAAGGAGCGTTCATAGACGTACCCGATAAGACATCGGAGCGCCGGTGGATGTATCTCCTCTACTATGGCCTAACGCCTATCGAATTACAGCGAATCATGGTCGAGCTACAGGTAGCGTCCTATGGGAAGGCGGTTGATCCTGAAACGGTGGCCAGCTTTCGCAAGGGCGCTGAGAGTGCGGCAAGGGGCGTCGCAGAACAAAGACTTGGATCAGCTATACGCCTCTTCAATCGCTCGACTGGGCAAGAAGAAGCTAAGCAGTTGGCAGACGAGCTACAGGTTCAAGGAGCTGAAGACGGCGAAGGCGTGGGGCCTGACGCCAAATCAGTGGGATGACCTAGAGCCTGATGACAAGGCGCAGATGATCGCATTTGTAGACGTCGAATCTAAGATGGCCCTAGTGGACGCAGAGCAAAGGCTATAGCATGGCATATGAGAAGTTTGGTCTCCAAGCCATACTCGACCTGAGCCAGTATATCAAGGCTCAGAGCGAGTATGTCAAAAAGAACGAACAGATGGACGCAAGCAATCAGCAACTTGCCGCGGCCACAAAAAACCTATTCTCCACGGTGGGGAAGGTTCTCGGCGTGGCTGGAACGGCGTTATCTGCTGCTGGCGCTGGCATGGTCAAGCTCGCTCTGGACGCTAAAGAGATTCCTGTCATCGCGCAAACATTCGATAACCTGGGTGGGTCCATTGACGTGATGGTCGAGGCAACTCAGGGCATGGTGGGCAGTACCGAGTTGATGAAGACATTCAACCAGGCTGCCCAGCTTGTCGGCGTGGATTTCGCTCAGAAGCTCCCGGACGCAATGGGCTATCTAGGTAAGGTTTCCCGGGCTACGGGCGAGTCTATGGAGTATATGCTCAACGCGCTCGTCCTGGGTGTGGGCCGTCTCTCGCCTATGATCCTGGACAACTTGGGCGTCCAAGTGAACCTAACCGAGGCGAACGAAGCCTATGCTCAATCGCTAGGGAGAGAAGTCGATTCGCTGACGAAGGCCGAACAGCAGACCGCTCTGATGAATGTCGTAATGGAGAAGCTTGCCACCAATACTGCCTCGATGCCTGATGCGATGGGGTCTGTAGATCAGATTTGGGGCAGCTTCAAGAACACGCTCCAAGACGTGAAGGATAGTATCGGCGTCGCCCTCTTGCCAGCCCTCCAAGAGGTTATGAAGGTGCTTGCTGATTTGGCGGGGACCTATGGGCCACAGGTGATCGCCTGGGCTGAGGACTTTGGGCCTAAATTGCAGGCGGGAATTATCCCTGCTCTGGGTAAAATGCTAGAGCTTGGGGATGCCCTACTTTCTGTGGCTGATTTCCTAGGACAATTCGATCTGAAGGTGCTGGCGGTCACGGGCGTTCTGCTTACAATGACGCCTTCTATCGTAGGGGTAGTGTCTGCGATCTCTGGTGCTGGCGGTCTTATAGGTGCCCTTGGCGCGTTGACTACGGCAATGATGGCGAATCCGGTCATTCTAGTGGCAACGGCGATTGCTGCCGCCGGGTTAGCCATCGCAAAATCTGTAAAGCGCATCCGGGAAGAAGAGGCTCAGTTTATCCAACAGCAGGACGATATGTCGCGCAGCATTGCTAGTACATCGGAGTCCTATGCCGAGTACAAGGAACGAATGCTAGAGGCGTTACGTGTCTCTATGGACGTTGGAGAACACTATCCAGAGCAGTTGATTCTACAAGAGGCCGAGGCCAAGGGCCTGATGGTCTCCGAGCAGCACTGGTCATCCTACGCCCAGATTATAGAGGGCGAAGTGGGGCCAGCTCTTCAAGGGCTCAAAGACGGCATGATGGATACGCAGACGGCAATGGAGGCCCAGGTTGGTGCGGCCAGCGAGTTCTATCAAGGATTGGTAGACCATGCGCGGAAAGTGGAAGAGATAGACGGGATTCTGGCTGAGGCATTTGATAGTGATGAGTTCGCTGAGGCCCTGGAGGACATGCAGGACACCGCTGAGACACAGTTTGATGCCATGAATGAGAGCCTGGCGGACATTATGCAGGGAGCGCGTGACGCAGAGATCGACGCTCAGTTCAACTTCAACCTGGAGCGACAACAGGCAGAGCAGGCATTCCAGGCGGAATACAATGCGCTCATCGCGGCGGGTCGAGAGCAGGAAGCAGCTGACCTTGCCGCTAAGTTTGCAGATCAAGAGAGCAAGGCGTCCGCAGCCTATAGCGTCCAGGAGCAACTTCGTCAGAGGACGATTCTCAAGCAGCAGCTTGATCAGGCGCGAGCCTATGTTGAAGAGCTACAGAAACAGCGTCAGTTCCTCATAGATCGAATCATGAATCAGCTCGAAGGCTCTGAGAAGTTCATGGCGCTGAATCGTGCAGAGAAGGCGCTAATGCTCTCCGAGCTGGGCATCGATCTAGCGGAGCAGGAAAAGATCGAGCTACAGCACGGCATCAATCGCGTACAGATTGCCCATGATAGCGGCGTTGGCGTTCTGAATCAGATGGAGACAACTGCCGAGGCTGCGCTGAAGATTCTGAACTTCGAGCTAGACGCGGCAAGAGGAATCCGAGATCAGCTACAATCGGACTGGGACAATTTCAGTATCACCTTACCTGAGCTGAGTGGTGGAGACTATGGCGGGGGAGATACTGGGAAGGGATTCTCTGGGACGGCGGCCAAAACAAAGGCTGCGGCCAAGCCTCTTACCGCGACTCTCGATGAAGTTGCAAGAGACCTCGATTCAAGCATCAAGGCTGTTCAGGATGCGCTTGATGCCTTGCCTGACATAGAGGTAGACGAGGCGGCATATGCTGGACTAGAACGGATGGGCGAGTTCGTGAAGAGGGCCATGACCTCTATCTATGGCTGGTTCGACGATCCGCAATACAATCTGAAAGCCATGATCGACGATGTGAAGGATTACATTGCACCGCTTACCGAAGTATTCAGGCTATTAGACGTGGGCCTGAATAAGGCTGTGCCGGCCTCATCGGAATCATATGCGTCCGACGTTGACGCATACTTCGGGCAGGTCGAGTTCACAGGCCGGCACATCCTGGATTATCTGCGAACGATTGCGGATAATCCTGTCTGGACACAAGCACTGGAGGAGGCGGCTGCGATTGTCGATAATGTCGTTGAGGTCTTCAAGGTTCTGGGGATTACCCTCACTGAGGAAATGACCCAGCCCTATCGGGGAGAGGGAGCCTTTGAGGACTTGAGCATAGGCGGCATCAAGGAGAAGCTGGGTCAGATTGACATGGCGGGTAGGCAGATTCTGGACTACCTGCGGCAGATTGCAAGCAATCCCGTTTGGACGCAGGCTCTGGCTGAATCAGCGGCTATTGCTGATAACATTGTCAAAGTGTTCAAGGTGCTTGGGGTTACGCTGACTGAGCAAATGACCCAACCCTATAAAGGCGTAGGCGCTTTTGAGGACTTGAGTATTGGCGGGATCGACGAGAAGTTGGGACAGGTCGACATAGCCGGTCGGCAGATCATGGATTATCTGCGCACTATTGCCAGTAATCCGGTCTGGGTTCAGGCGCTCGACGAAGCCTCAGCTATCGCTGATAACGTGGTCAAGGTATTCAAGATTCTGGATATTGGGCTTACCAACCTAGAGCCGATAAAATCGTTTGATCGGCGAGGGCTTCAGGTAAAAATGGGCCAGATCGAGGTAGTTGGCGTCTACATCATGGATTACCTGCGCAAGATTGCGGATAATCCTGTCTGGACGCAGGCACTAGCCGAGGCTGCGGATGTGGCTGAGAATGTGACCAAAGTGTTCAAGGTCATTGAGCTTGAGTTCGCTGATCTAAAGCCGGTAGCCTCTCTGGATCGGAGAGGTCTTCAGGTGAAGATGGGCCAGGTTGAGTTAGTCGGTATCTATATCATGGACTATCTCAAGAAGATCAGCAGTAACCCTGTTTGGACGCAGGCACTGGCCGAGGCTGCTGGGATTGCCGATAACGTCACAAAAGTGTTCGCCGTGCTGGACATCAATCTTGCCGTGACATCTCCGGGCGTGGGCTTTATCACTAGATTGACGGGATTCTTCGAGGCGCTGAAACAGGGAGCGCCTATCGTTCGTGAGGGCATCAAGGCAGTCAAGGAAGAATGGGAAAAGGCAGGCGCGGACATCGAGGCGGACGCTGGTCTGACCGAAACGATCAAGAAGGTATTCTCTATCCTCGATCTTGCAGGCATGATAAACGACCTCCAGGTACAGACGCCGCTCAAGCCGGGACAGCATTACACCTCCTTCTCGAATGTGGTAGTAGAACTGTTCACGGATCTGGAGATGAACGCCGCCTACATTCAGGAGCATCTCAAGATCGTTGATGACCTGTTTACGAACGGCTTTGATTATAGCATCCAGGTCTCTGAGAATATCGCAGCCGTGTTCAGCAATATCGGCAACGCAATCTCAGCCGGTATGGAAATCATGAATATGAGCGATGAGGACAACATCTGGAACATCAACTTGCTACTGAACCGTATTGCGGACTTGGAGCTGGCCATCAATGCCATCAACAACCTGACGCCTATAGCGTCAGGGCTTGGGTCTATTGGAATTGAGGACGTTCCGGCTACAACCAAGACAGTAGGGACAGACGGCGTCTCTATCGTTCAAGAGGGCGTTATCAAGGCTCTTCAAGCGGAATCAGACAATCTCATGGGAGGCGCGGCCTGGGCAGATCAAATACGGACAGCGGTTAGATCCGCTTTCGAGGGAACGAGAATGGAGATGGAGCTGAACATCGTCCAGGATCAGGCAGAACGGCGTATGGTAACATTCCGGATTGGTCGGATTGAGCGGTCGCTACAGACGATCTCGATGCGCCTAGATACGGCGGGAGTGTAGCATGTATATCAAGTTTGACTCGGAGACAATCTGGGCGAACGACGGCTCATGGGAACACGCCTACATCGAATCAGAGATTGACCTGAACGGACGTCTGAATGCCATCGAGGAGCAGGGCGACCGTCAGATGAACCTTTACCGGGACAGCAAGGCGCTGAACAGAGAATACACGCTTGTGATGAGGCTAGGCGCGAGCCGAACCAAATCCATTCCTGAGCTGATGAACTGGTGGGAAGACCTGCACACGAAGAACGGAGGGGAGAGGACGGTCGAGCGCGTGATGACCTCTGGGCGAGTTCTTCAGTTGACGGCTGTTCCAGAGACACCACAGTGGAGCGAAGTAGGTATTCGTTATGCAACCGTGACACAGGTTTACACGGCAGCACTCCCGCTCTGGAAGGAATCGGCAGAGCAGAGCGATTCTGTGGCCTATACCGCAGCAGTGCCTACGACGATCGCCTTCGATAATCAAGGCACGGTTCCTACCTGGGTACGGCTCAACTTTGCCGGGGCGGTAACAGATCCAAAGGTCAGTTATTCTACAGAATGGGAGATCGAGTTCGACCTGGATATTCCGCTCAACGATGAGCTGGACGTAAATACGCGCACACCGGCCACTGTCTGGTATCGTCCCAACGTTGGGGCTGATTCCAAGGCGTATGGGTATCGCACAAGCGCAACGAGTTTCAGGAAGGCAAAGCTCCCTGTCGGAAGTGGGACGCTCGACATGGTAGCCGCAGCGGGGACAGGCGTATTGACGCTATACTGGTACAACTATTTTGAGGCGTTTATCTAATGCCATATGAATCTGGAATCTGGCGACCGCATAGATGGGAAGATTGGGAGTTAGAGCTGATTGACTCCTCACTAGATACAGTCGGCCTACTGGACGAAGCCGTAGGCTGGGCTGTCAAGTGGGGCATTTACGGATACGGTGATGGCTCGCTCTCTATTCATATCGAATCTACCGTTGCGGAGGACTTTCTTGCCGCGGGGAATTGGTACATTCGCTCTTTCCGAGATGGCGTTCAGATTCGCGACTTTATGCTGGCAAAGGATGACCGCGGCTATACTATCACTAGCCAGTATCTAGATGAGTATATTATGTTCAATCTGGTACCCTTGGACCAGATATTCCTGGGCAAGTTCGGCTATCCTGATGGCGGGACGGATAAGCTCACGACGCCGGCAGGTACGATAGACGATAACATAAAATGGATGGTCGATCATGTGTGTGGCCCGAACGCCTACGATGGGCCTGGCGCTAGTTCACGGGCCATTCCAGGCCTCACGATTGCTGCAGACACGAGTTCTCACCCAGTCTCTCAGGCCCTCGACCAAGGAAGCGGCGTTGACCTCTATCAGTTTTTACAGAAGTATGGCGTCAATTGGGATGTGGACTGGCGCGTCCGGCTAGAGAAGACGGGCGGCATCGCAAATCAGATGGTGTTCGAGACGTTCTATCCGTCGCGAGGCGTAGATAAGACGGAGGGAAACGGGGTCAGAGCGCCCATCATCATCAACGATGCCAGTGGTGAGATTACCGCTGCCAGGCGCTATCGCCCGGCAATTGGATTTGCCAACGTCGTATTCTCGAAAGACCTGCAAACCGAGGTCAAAGACGCTGCCAGCATCGCCCTTTATGGAAGGCATGAGATTCAGGCCCAGACAGATGATACAGACGCATTGGATATGTTGCTCAAGGCGCGAGCGCAGCGCATCGGATTCGAGTTCGACTTTGCAGAGTCAGAAATGATGTCGGTGGGACAGACCGAGGATTGGGAGTTTGAGCCAGGAGATGAGGTCACGATAGCCAGCCAATATCTCTCGATCCCGGCTGAGAATAGCGAGGTTCAGAGCATTCAGTTCACCCTGGATATCAATGGGGAAGAGACAATCGGACTAACGTTCGGGCGATATGAGAAGACGCTCTCCAATAACATTGAGGAATCGAGTGGAGGAGGTGGGCTGGCAAATGATGGAACGCCACCGAGCCCGGTCGAGCTGGCGTTATATGCTGAACTGACAAGGGTGCCATTTACCAATACCAATCCTTCTTATGTCACGTTCGAGAGCGCGGATCTATCTACAGTCATTACTGGCGATGTGCCCACGAATACGATTGACTTATCTGTTCCAGGCGCATTGCTTTGGGACCGCGACACGGCGGGAGACCCGTTCTTGTATCCCGCCAACGCCGGCGACGATGTCAAGGTCGGCGCAAACATCTGGCTCGATAGCAGCACGGCTTATGTGTACCTGCTGAGAGCGGTGGGCACAACGGAAACAGATGCGTGGATGCAATTTGGATCATACATAACGTACGACGCGCCATTAGGGCAACGGTTTTTTGTGGGCGGCGTCGAGCAAATGCGACTCGTGACAACAACGCTGCAGTCCAGGACGGGAGCGCTGAGGTTGGGCGACGCGACCTATCAGTGGAACGGCGCGTATTTCAACAACGACGTGCGGATTACCGCCGCTAATAAGGGCGTGATCCTAAACGACAACACGCTCGATTACGTGCTCAAGTCCGATGGGACGCGCTACATTGGCGCGGAGCTTTCCATGGACGACCTGAGCGACGGCCACGACGCGGTGACACTGAGCGCAACGCTCAACAGCAATCTTTTGTCGTTGACCGGCCAGGAGCTGGGTCTGGACACGCAAAGCGCCAACACGATTTTCGCGGGACCAACATCGGGCGGGGCGGCTGCGCCAACATTCCGAGCGATGGTGCTGGCGGACCTGGCAGACCACAAACACGCGATAAACGGGAATACGAATCCTGGGACTGCGTCGGGTACGACGAGCGACTGGACAGCGGGGTCTGAGGGCGATAGGGGGTGGATCGATGTATATGATACCGACCAGAGTACAAAAATAGGATACATCAAATCGACCAGTCATACGCACACCTTTTCCAGCTCGCACACACATGCGTTGGCGCTCAACACGGGCACACAAATAGCACCATAGGGAGGAACAATGCACGTCAAGCTCAACGTGTTCGAATCCGCGATATTGTTTCAGGCCGCGCAGATGGCGCAGTCGGGTCAATCATACGCCGAGGCCATGGCCTCTCGCGACCTGGCGCGGCGGCTCCAGGCCATTGCGCCGGAAGGAAGCACCAGGCTCGATCCGAGAGGAGAACGTAGCCTCAGCATTGACTTGAACGTCAACGAGTTGGCCCAGTTGCACTGGCACTTGGAGAACGGCCAGCACTGGTCATTCTCCAAGTGGACAGATCAGATCATGGCCGCATTCGGGGAGCTGATCGAGCGGATGGCGGGACTAATCAAGGACGCGCAGGCGAAGGACGCTTTTGACGCGCTACCAGAAGACGAAAAGCGAAAAGCATTGGCGCAAGCCAACAAGGAGCGAGATGGCTGAACAAATGGAGCAGATGACGGTGGACTATAGGAGCATGGGGTTTCTATCCGAGCGATTCCAGCAGATTGAAAACCAGTTGATGTCGATTTGCGGCCGAGACCTGGACGATGGTGACGGAAATATCCGTCACCAGGACGGCACCATCGACCGCATAGAGGAGCAAGTGCGACGGGCATATACCGCACAGTTGGAAGCGGCGGGGCAGGAGGTTCCTGATCCGCTGGCGGTATCCCTGCCTGGGTTGCGAGAACTGAATACCGCTGTCGAAATCTCCCTGGCGCGTATTCAGGCGCTGCGGGAGCAGTTGGACGGGCTGACTTTCACTGTACCGGTGAGGGTAGTGACTCAGGAAGAGTCGTCATGAAACTGAGACTCACGGCGGTGCTGGCGCTGATTGTGGCGATCCTTTGTGGGTGTCATCCCACGCCTGCGCCCAGGCCGACATATGTCCCGACTTCTTATCCGGGGTCTGTCGGAGTGCTGGCTGACTACGCCTATCCATTGATCTGTTTCGAGCCACCAGTGATTGACCAGTTCGAGTTTGGACGAGGAGGTGGGATCAGATACACGACAAATACGACGAATGGCTGCGGAACAGCGTGGGGAGTCATAGGAGAGGAGTACACTATATGGGCAGAGGCGGAAGGCTACGAGCCGGTGACGTATCCGTTTACCATGTCTCATGCGAAGGAGGTGATCCACGTCTCGTCGTTGGGAACGCCCACGACGCCGCCTACTCCTACAGAGACTACTCGGCCTACGAAGACAATTTCACCTATTCCTACGGATACCCAGACATCTGTGCCAACTGTTCCTATCGCTACGGCCACGCCGTGGGCAAGTTTGCCTGCCCGATACGCTGTTGCTATTGCCCGTGAAGCACAGGAACGGCTAGGTATTGACTGGCATACCGATAGGGACATATGGTTGAGCATGAGCGGTGGAGGCGATTCTGAATCCAAAGCCGCTCCGCTCAACTATGTGATGCAGATCGAGATTGACAGCGAGACGTTCTGCTGGACTGTGGGTACCAATGCAATCGTCTACATCTACGCTAGGGGGTGCGTATATGAGGAAAGTCTGTGGGCTTATATCCCGACACCAGTCCCGACCGCCACGCAGACTCTCAAACCTACATCCACACGTACAATTGCCCCCACCCGCACCTATACGCCGAGACCGACGGTTCCGCCAGCGACGGCCACGATAACGCCGACGCCTGGTCCGAATCAGACGCCTCTGCCGATCATCTATAAGATGTTCGACTATGGCACGGACTATCAGACAACGTATCCCGAATACGGGCCGATTGGCAGCGATCAGTGGATAGATACGTGCAGGACGAATCCCTCGCCAGGTATCTATAATTGGGACGCGATGGAGGCGAACCTTGCCAAAGAGGACGGGCTGATGGTCACGCTTTGGGACGGCTCAGAGGTGGCCAAGCCGGTTGTGTTCGCTGGCGTGATTGGGTATACCAGCGACATCCCAGGAGAGGACGGCCATGACTTTATCTACTGGGGCGCTCCTCATTGGCCAGCTCCATACGTGATGACCTACCTGGACAGAACAGCAGTGATTCCTCCCTACGACAACGCCCAGTGGCGAGAAATTCAGTACGACATCGCTAGGGCATTTGGAGCGAGGTACAACAACGACGACCGCGTAAAGGCAGTCGTCATCCCTACGGGCATAGATGGGGAGAGCCAGGCGACGAAGGACGCTGGCGCTTACGCCTGGAAGACAAAGGCTATGAATGAGCAGTATCCAGGACTGGAAAAGACATTTGAGGAGTTCGTGCTGGAATTGATGGGCGTCTACCGAGAGGCTTTGCCGAGCAAGACCATCTTTATCAATAACGCACCAAAAGAGTTACGAGAGGTAACGGCTAACGCGGCGGCGACCTATGATCCGCCCATCGGACTCAAGCATTCAGGGATGGTTGTTGATCTGGATAGCCATCAGGGATACGGCACCTTCTGGCCGGGCTCATGGGACATGGAGAGAGTTTACTCCAGGACGCTGCCCATTTGGGTAGAATCTCCAACAGGCTTGGGCAATGAGGAGAAGCGCTACTGGGCCTACCTAGCGGGGCTCCACTACTGGCCCGACGTGATCAGTGTTCATCCGGAATACCTAACCATCGAGAGCGAATGGACTCGCTGGGTAGGCCAGCATATCGGCGTATCTATTGAGGACACGCCTAGCATCTGGGCAGTGCTACGCGACCGAGAGTTCGAGAAGCAGAGTTGGGGGACAGGCGGCGTCTCAGGCTACATGGGTAACTGGACCCAGGGACTGCAGACGGAAGGCCCTGCAGAGCGGGTATGGCGAGACGAGCTACCAAGAGGTGGCGGCGGCGTTTATGGTAGACAGTGCCGAGACATCATCGAGGAACAGACGTTCCAGGCCGAGGCGCCCTTTGTGGTGCGCAGGGTAGAGGTCACAGTGTTCCCGGTCGGCCAGACGGTGACAGTCATCGCTGGAGGCGAGGCGTTTGGCCAGGAAGTGGGATCGACCGGCGACTGGGTAACGCTCGGGTTCGACGTACCTGATTGTACCGAGTTCTCAGTGATCGGCTCGCGCTATACGCACAAGGTCGAAGCGTTTCGTGAGCCGAGCGTGACGCCGAAGGAAAAGAAGACCTGGACGATGATGATCTACATGGCTGGCGACAACAATCTGGCCTACTACTTTGGCAGGGCTATCGGCTACCTGGAAATGCTGTTGCCACTGAATAACACGCATGTTATATTGTTTGTTGACGGGCCATACGAGGCGCTGGCCTACTATGTCGAGCCACAAAGCGACGGCCCGTATACCGACCTGGTGAACAGTTGGGACTTGGGCGAGGTCAATACCGGCGAAACGGCCACGCTCAGGGATTTCGTCGTTTGGGCCACGGCGCGGTATCCCAGCGAGTACACCTATCTGGCGGTTTCGGATCACGGTCGTGGCACGCATGGCATCGCCTATGATGATACGAGTTACAAGGATAATCTGAGCCCCAGCGAATTGCGGGCGGCGCTTACAGGCCAGCATATCGACGTATTGCACGCCGACGCCTGCCTGATGGCCATGCTGGAGAACGGCTACCAGGTCAGGGACGTGGCAGATTATTATGTCGCCTATGAGAACCTAGGCTGGAGTGTGTTCGCCTATGACGAATACGCCAAGATCGCGGACACGGGCGTGACGCCAAGAGAGTTGGCAATCGGCATCGCCGACGCCTATCACGCGCACGAAAAGCTCAAAGGCGATCCGCGCACCTCCTCAGCGGTTGACCTGTCGAAAATCGGACCAGTTATGGACAGATTGAACGATCTTGTCGATGTGTTGCGTAAAACCGATAGAGCGATGGTGCTGGCAGGCCGCAAATGGGCGCAGCGGTTCGATACGTTGGACTATTTCTACCTGACACCTGCGGATGAATACATCGACCTGGGCGACTTTGCGCTAGAGCTATTACGGAAAGCAGAGGATGAATCGCTCAAGACGGCGTGTCAGGCTCTGATCGCGGCAATAGACGATTATGTGTTGGTCTCACACGCAGTGGGCGGCATGATGTACGGGCCAGGCTATAGCGCCTATGTGGAGCTGCGAGACGCAAAGGGTGTGGCCATCTACTTCCCACAAACAAGCAGCGCACTAGAGTTTGACGAATACGTCGGTGGGACGCTGTTCACGTTCACTGAGGCGAGCCAGTGGGATGATTTTTTGGCCGAGTTCTACTTTAGCAGTGTAGAGGGCAGCAGGTTGGTGGTGATTGAGGATCGAGAGCCGCCGCCGATGTTGGAGACAGAATGAGCGATCAACTCCTTGGCCATATCAAGCTCTCTATTGTGCGAGATGAACGTGGGCAGATTGTCGTCAGCGATGATACGACGTTCTGCTTCGGCTTTGGCAGTGATGCCCAAGAAGCGCTTCGAGGCTGGGCGGAAGATTGTTACTTTCGACCAGCGAGCCAAGCGACTGATAACGACGCGAGCCCATTGCACAAGCTGGGGTTTAGTGAGCAAGATCGGATGACCATGGACTAGCGGAGAGACGAGGGGGAGAGGATGGACTTTGCACTGATTCAGCAACTGCTAGCAGGCGGAACCCCTGCGATTCTCCTGGTGGGGATAATCATAGTGGGGAGGCTATGGCTGAAAGACCGAGAGATTCACAAGAAAGAGCGTACGAAGGACAAGGAGGAGCAACTGGAGGCGTATCGACTGTTAGTCCAGGATATCCAGACCTGTCAGGCAGAGATATTGGAGAAAGTAGCAGCTGCGCTGGATAGAAACTCTACGGCATTCGAGCGACTTGGAAACGAAGAGCGCGCTGCCGAGAGGCAGGAGCGGATAATCGCCCTTCTCCAGGAACGGCCCAAATGAATATGTTGACGGCAATCCGCTTCGGATACGTTGTCCTGGGTATGATCGGCATTCCGCCAGCGGGAGTTCTCTTATCGGTTACGTTTGATACGATGAGACGATCTCGCAGGAAAGCGGAACGTCAAACTGCCAGCCTGTTCTTCGGGCTTGCACTCGCGTTGGCGATTCTGTTAGTTGGGAACTCTTCGGTTGCGCTATGGCTGATTATGATACGAGCGAGCGTAACGCTATGGCCGGCGCTAATCCAAATATTGAGCATGATCATCATAGACATTGGGCTAATAGCGATGTGTATAGTGAGCATTCGCATAAGCCAAGAGCGAAAGGGGAAGTAGCATGACATTCGAAGAATTGCTGATCGGATGGGGGCTCTCAGGAGCGGGAATCGGGATCGTGACGGCGTACCTATGGAAGAAAATGGAGGAAGCGTTCTATTGGGCAGCGCAACTTGAGATCACGCTCAAGCGCATAGCGGTGGCTGTCCTGGCCTTCGTCGTCGTCCAGGCGTTCTATTGGGCAGCCATTGGGATGCTGTTCATGCCTGCGCCTGCTACATGGCGAGAATGGCTCGTCGCCACGGTGGGCTATACGATAGCGGCCTTTGCTGGAAGTACGCTAGCGCATGGCAAGGTCGATAAAGGAGAGAACCCTGTAGAACGCTACCACCTGCGGGAAGCTCTCGACAGGCGGTAGGTTTGGCCGGGGCCTGCGACGCCTCGGGTTCCTCCGTGACCCCCCTCTCGCCATTGAGAGGGGGGTCTGCTATAAATTGCCTCTTGACATGTCGCTGAACCTATGTTATAATGTCCATAGAGTTGAGACACGAAAACAAGGGAGGCATGAAATGTCTAAAAGTAGAGCAATCAAGAGAGCGAATATCAAGGCGGAGATGACGGGCGACCAGTGGCTCGTTTACTGGGATCGTTCACTAGGCGGGTATTGCCTAGCGAGCAAGGACTGGTCTGAGAGCGCAGAGGGCCAGCGCAAGGTGAAGAAGGTCGCTTATATCGCAGGAGGGCTCGCATGAGCAAGGGCAAAGTGGCGAGTCTAATCCAGCAGGCAAAGAAGGGTGCGGCACTAGCCGCCTCCGATACTGAGAAGTGGGAGAGCTGGTTATCCTTCTATAGCCGGTTCCACCGTTACTCGTTCCAGAACCTGATGCTGATTATGCTCCAGAGCCCAGACGCTACCAGAGTCGCAGGATACCGAACCTGGCAATCTCTGGGCCGGCAGGTTCGCAAAGGAGAGCAGGGCCTATCCATTCTGGCTCCCTGCTTCTACAAAAAGAAGACGGATGACGAAAAAGAGCAAGTGGCCTATTACCGATCAGTCGCGGTATTCGACATCAGTCAGACAGACGGCGATGACCTGCCTGAGATAGCAGACGAGAGCCTGATCCAAGCGACAGAGGTTCCTGAGAAGTTGGCCGCACTGAAGGAGATTGCCGAGGCTGAGGGTTATACGGTGACCGAGCAAGTCACTGATACAGCATACCACCCTGGCGTGAGAGGCTGGGCAGATCATACGACGAAGGCCATTGTCCTAGATGAGACAGGTTCGACGGGAATGAGAATGAAGACGCTCATCCACGAGCTGGCTCATATGCGCCTCCACTCTGACGGGAATACCGAGCATGAGGCGAGAGAATTGGAAGCCGAGTCGGTGGCCTATGTGGTCTCCAACCTACTAGGCGTCGAGACTGAGGGATATTCTTTCGCCTACCTCGCCTTCTGGTCACATCAAGATGAGGATAAGCTGGAGCAGTTCTTCAAGACCTCGATGAGCCGGATTCAAGAAACTGCGGAGCAGATGGTCGCCGAGGTCGAGATGGCGCTATGTAGAACAAAAATAGAACACAGTATTACAGTTTTGTCATATTGATAAAACAGCCTTGACATATCGCTGAACCTGTGTTATAATGGATTCAGAGTTGAGAGACACACAGACAGAGGAGGACACGAAATGGCATGGGTAATCATTCGGAAGGCAACAATAGAGGACGGGGATCGGTTGGCAGCAGCAAAGGCGCGATTCGCCGAGCGGCACGACCTACAGGACGACCTGGACTGGGCTATTGCGATTGAGGACAACACAGCGCCCAGCGACGAACAGCGCCGATTGCGCGAGCTATGGCGGGCATGTACACGCCGCGCCTTGCGCGAACCAGCGGCGGATGGGATTGCCTGGGAGACAGTGGGTTATCACGTCGATTAGGAAGTAGGGGGCCGCAAGGCCCCCATTACACAAGCAAGGGAGGACACGATGAAGCAGGAAAAGTTGAACGTGGTATTGAAGGCGCATAAAGTCTGGCTAGAGACTGATGGACAGCAAGGCCGCAGAGCTGAACTGGGTTGGGCGGACCTGCGCGGGGTGGACCTGGGGGGGGCTGAACTGCGCGGGGCATACCTGGAGGGGGCTGAACTGGGCGGAGACAGAGACAGACACGATGAATTTCAGAGTTGAGACAGACGAGGGGGCCGCAAGGCCCCCACTATACAAGCAAGGCGGAGGAATAGATGGCAAAGGTCACAGGATTGGGAGCCGACTGGGAGCAGAGCATCAGTGATTCGCACGACGAAATAGATGCGCGATGGCGCGCCGAGAGCGGGTACGCTGATCTAGAAGATCGCAAGGAAGAGGTCGACTCCCTGATCGAAGAGGGCGAAGGCTTGCTGAGGGAGATGAGTCCGCTGGAGCTTATCGACCCAGCATACGTAGATGCGATGCTCCGCCTGGCGCAGATTGCAGAAGAATTGGATAACGAAGCGTTGTGGCTGGCGTGTGACGAGGATGCAGGTACCTCGAAAGACAATTTGATCGAGCTGTTCGGGCAGTGCTACGACAAGGTTGCCGATATTGAGTCCGAGATGGAAGAATTGCGCGGGTGGTAAGAATGGGTGGCACGGAATAGATATATCCCGGTACGGTTGACCGGTACGGCAAGATTGGGATATATCTAGATTCATACCACGTACCGTACCAGTTATAAGGAGTATGAGCGGTTCCAGGATGGGACGTATCATCGAGCGACCGGGCTGGTAGATGTATTCGTGACGGTAGCTGAGGCAGGTGAAGAGGCTGGGCTAGTCTATGAGGAGGCAATATGCAATTGCAGCAGGTAATGGATAAGCAGCTGGCCGCGAAGAAGGCCGTGAATGAAGAGGAACGGAAGGCTCGTCAGGCGCGAGAGCTGGTGGTGATTAGAGATGTATTTGAAAAGGTTCTACTCTGGACCAAGGAGACGGACGAGGGACGGGCGTTCGCTGAGGAGTATGAGCTGACGACAAAATCTGGCAATCCGGTGATTCGGTTCCGGCCTCACAGCGGTGACGGGCCTGATGTCGAGTTCCGGAATGCGCAGGTATCGCCGCCTGCTTTCTGGGCCGACGTTTGGCTAGTCGGGTGGATCTCTGAACACACAAAGCTGAATCCTAGCGATGAGAAGGAAGAGCTCCGGAAGCAGGCGAGCAGCTACACATTCGACCTGGCGATGTTTCTGGCGACGCGATCCGTTTGGATTGAGGAGGCTCGTGATACGCGGAGAAGCCTGCTCCAGCAGAACGCGGTCGCGATGATGAATGAGGCATTCCGTACACTTAAGGCTGAGGGCAAGTGGAGGGCCGCTGAGATTGAGTATTTGCAGCAGCAGTGGCTTGCCCTAGCAGAACCCGCTGAGGCCAAGACGATCCGCCAGTACACTCAACAGAAGATCGCGACGCTTCTCGTTCAAGAAGAATGGACCGAGAAGCGTGCTAGAATCGCCAAGGCATGTGAGGAGATCCAGGCGGCGGCATTCGAGGGCGGGCATCAGAAGCACCTGCTGAGGGTTCCCGGAATAGATCGGTGCTACCATGTGGATCAGGCGACCCAAGACGGCCCATGGTTCACTATCACTGGCGTCGATAAGGATGGCGAGATCGAGGGCCACTTGGTAACGATCAATGGGCCGTATGTAATAGAGTCCTCGTATCTCTATGAGCCGCAGGACTCGCCCTGGTTTACTGAGGTCGAGATCGAGGGTGAGACCTGCACAATCTATCGGGTTCCTGGGCTTGCCATTATATGATAATAATGTTATAATGCTATTATTGAAAGGAGGGAAGTATGAACAAAATTACTGACAAGCAGTTCGAGCGATTGGCGACCATCTCTCGTCTGTATAATCGAGACCCGCATCTGGCCGAACTAGCAACGACGATCGGCAGAAGCTGGAGCACCGTGAGATACTGGGCGATTACTGGGAAGATCCCATTCTATCGAGAGGGCAGATTTATGTACGTACCATTGGACAAGATACGAGATTGGAGGCAGCCAACATTCACCCACGGCGCGAAATTGCGACGGTCTGACGTAAAGACCATTAGAGCGAGAAAGCGCAAGGGCGAGACGTTGGAGGAGGTCTACCAGGATTACCTAGCCAAGGTCAGCGAGAGAGCTTTTCGGCGCGTGTGGCGAGGCGAGTCGTATCAAGACATAGCATAAAAAAGAGACGGAGGTGACCGGTCTCCGTCTACAGTTCAGATGGGCGGATAAGCCCTTCTTCATATTCATAATAGCACATCGTGAGCGCGATAGCAAGGAGCAACATGACAGGCTGGTTAGTGTCGAAGGATAAGCTATTTACACTGACTCCGGTCTCACTTACAATGAGAGAAGGCGTATCCTTTGAAGAGTGGGAAACAACGTTCCAGCAGGTGCGCCGGATTCAGAACGCCCTACCCTACTATGTGGGAGATCTCTTGAACTACGGCGAGGCGCACTATGGAGAGACCTACGCCCAGGCGGTTGAGGACACCGGATATAGTGTGCAGACATTGACGAATTATAAGAGCGTATGTTCCAAGGTCGCGCCAGAGCGGAGACGGGAAGGCCTCAATTGGACGCATCACGTCCTGGTAGCAAAGTTCGAGCCAGAGGAACAGGAGTGTTGGCTAGATCGTGCTGAGGTCAATCAGTGGGACACCGGCGAGCTGAGGGTAGCTATCAGGTCCCTAGAGCAGATCGAGGCACCAAAGGCAGAAGCAAAGCCCATAGAAGTCGTAGAGGTAGAGCCCATCATCGAACCTGTCGTAGAAGTAGCTGGCGCGTTCCCGTCTAGTTATCCTCCGTTACCCTGGGCGCGGGAGTTTACGCTGACCCTATCAACGAGTGAGGTAGGGATTTTGTGGACGTTCTTTGCCCGTCGTGAGGAGGAGATGGCGCCTAGCGAGCAGGCAGTCTTCGAGAAGATCGAGACACTGTGGCTCTCAATATAGAACAAACGTTCGCATCGCGTGCGATAGGATGATGAAGAGGGCCAGGAATCTACATCGGGACGGAGATTGCTGAGATGAGGATTGAGATACTCGAAAAGGAGGTGTGTTATGTAACCGGGCCTAAAGAGCCTACGAGCGAAGCGGAGCGGATTCTATTGTGTCCAATTATGTGCCCAAAAGCTGCACGACGTGGGACTCGTCACACAGCCCGCGTCGTTTGATCCGAGAAAAGGGTTTACATTTAGCCACACATGTGGTATAATGTGGGTGTGAGCAGATCACAGCCTTTAAGATGGTAACTTGAGGGATAGAAAAACTAGGCAACACTACCAGCAAGAGCCCTTGATTTCTCTAGGGCGGCAGAGACGGATCTATGTCTAACCAACATAGAAATGCTGGTATGTGCCGCCGGGTCGCCGCCCTAGAGAAGCAAAGGGCTTTTTATATTTTCGTGGCTATGACTTGCCTGAGAGCGTGTTCGACGAAGAGGTAGAAATATGATGAGCGTGCCATTAAAGGAGCATAGCCATGCCGCGAGAGGACAGTTTGCCAGCAGTATTCAACGCCTATCTTGGTAAGGTCTCCTATATTCAGCGCGAGAGCGACACGACCTGGACGTCAAGCTGTCCTCAGTGTGGTGGTGACGTTCACCCAGGCGGCGAATGGCCAGACCGTTGTGTGTGGTTCGCTGATAGCAAGCCTCTCGGCTATTGTCGAAGGTGTGGTGGCGTCTTCTGGTCCGATGCGGATGGCTATGAGCCAGACCCGGAAGCGCTGGAAAAGTGGCGGCAGCGTCAAGAGAAGCGCGAGCAGGAGCGCAAACGATCCGCCGAGAGAGCCCTAGAGCATCTACGGCGAGACCGATTCTGGGAGCGATACCACGATCAGATGGGCGACGTAGGTGAACGATACTGGGAGCAGCGCGGTATACCAAAAACGTATCGTATGTGGTGGCAACTAGGCTATGACCCGGATCATAGGTTCTTTGTGCGTGGCGAGCCGTGGCACACAGCGACGGCGACTATCCCGATCATGGGCAAGGATTGGGCGCCGCTGAATATAAAGCATCGGCTGATAAAGGTGCCCCCAAATGGCGGAAAGTATCGTTACGAGTTAGCTGGTCAAGGCCAAGGGCTGTTCCGGTGCAATCCTGATCTGGACCTATCTGAGCATGTGATAGCCGTTGAGGGAGAGGTCAAGGCCATGGTGGTGATGGTAACGCTGGACAATGCAAACGCCAAAGTGGTAGGACTGCCAGGCACCAATCCGAGCGATGACGTGATTACGGAGCTGGCCCAGGCGGATAGCGTAACGCTGATTATGGACCCTGGCGCAAGGCGCGAGACCTGGCGGATGACGGGCAAGCTGGGCCGCCAGCGGTGCAGAGTGCTGATACCAAGCATGAAGATAGACGACGGGATTATGGCCTCTGGGATGAGCAAGCGCGATCTGGAGACCATGATCAGAACAGCGGTACCCGCAGGTTGACATTTAGAGATATCTATGATAAAATGTTTTTGCTGTAAGGTATGAAAGCAGAGGTATAATAACATGGCAATTAGCCCAGGCCCGGCGGAAGACATCGCCTCTGCGATTATCTTACAGCACCGCCGGACCTGGGCTTTGCATTTACTGGAGCCGGAACACATGAAGCGACTTAGGGCCTACAAAAAGTGCGCCCCACGTACGCGTGGGATGATTGGAGATCCGAGATGAGTGAGCAAGAGCAAGAGTATAGCGTTGAGGATATAGTCATTCCTGACGATACAAAGGGCACCACATCTGGGATCATCCGGGTAGAGCATAACCGCAAGAATCCCTATACCATGATAAGCCAAGCCGTGTTGGAAGATGCCGAGTTATCCTGGGAAGCTCGCGGGATGCTGGGCTACCTTCTGAGCAAGCCCAATGATTGGACAGTACGATTCACTGACTTAGTGAGACAGTCGCCTGCTGGAGCAACCAAGACAAGGCGCATCTTTAAGGAGATCGAGGCGGCTGGGCATATCGTTAGAACGAGGACATCTAGGAAGGGCCGGTTCATCTGGACGACAACGGTCTATGAGGTTCCCATTACCAGGAAGACCATATATAGAAAACCTATAGATGGTAAATCCATAGATAGTAAATCCATTGATGGAAAACCTGAACATATAATAAGTACTGATTTACTAAGTACTGACTTACCGAGTGTGTCTGTGAGTACCCAGACACACAGCAATACTTCGTCAGCGAGTACGCTGACACGGGCCGAGCCCGCTCCGGCCTCTCCCAAGGCTCCGTCCAAGCGAGCGCAGCAGAACGCGATCAGGAAGGCGGTGGGTGAGCATTTCCAAGAGGTAACACATTTGAAGCCACCCGCTACGAATGCCAAGGCATTAGGGAGACTCTGGTGGTCACCGATTAGGGAGATTTGCGTAATGGCCGAATGGGACGTAAACAGAGCCAAGCAACTTATATCATCTGCGGTGATCAAGCTGGAAGGAATGACGATAAGCGATCCGAACAGTATCTTGAAGACGTGTCGAGCATTGGCGGCTGTGGGATTTAGCCAAACAGGGAGGGCTCAACAATGGTAATGCGTCCAAAGATGGCTTATGCGCCGCAAGAGGTCGGGGCGTTGGCGCTGGCGGAGATTGAGCGATGTATACAACAGGCCAGTCTGGGCATCATCACGCCGTGGCCGCACTGCAACAAGAAGATCAAGCCCTTGAGGCCCGGCAAGCTGGCGGTGATCCAGGCATACACGAGCAACTATAAGACGGGACTGATGACCTTTTGGGCGCGGTGGCTGGCCGAGAAGTTGAGAGACGCCAGCAAGGGCGGGGAGATTGTGGTATTTGTATCGTGGGAGGATACGGTAGAGGATATGGGCATCTATGATCTAGCCAATGCCGCCAAGATCGAGATGGACGCCATTACCGCCGGGACGATCAGTGAGCAGGATATGGAGCGGCTAAAGGCGGCGTCATTTACACGTGGGGCTCTGCCATTGTGGATCGTAGGCAACAGCTCGGCCAGACCGAGAGAGACAAAGCGATTGACCATGACCGAGACGGAGGACGTGCTGACCTGGGTGGCTGATAAAATGGGCGTGACGATCCGGGCGATATTTCTGGACTATGTGCAGAAGATCATGCCCGAGGGCAAGGGGAGCTGGGGCCGCGATGGACGCAGGACAGACGTGATGGAGAACACATTTCGAGCAGAGCAGCTAGGCGGGGCATTAGGCGCGCCGATCATCATGGGAGCGCAGTCTGGGCGGACCAGTAATGAGTCAAAATGGAAAGTGCCGCAACCTTGGCACGCTCAAGAGACAAGCGCCTTGGAGCAATTCGCCACCTTGATGCTGTCGCTATGGATTCCGCACAAGACAGAGGGATTATCAGACCCAGTGAATCAAGCAACCTGGCTCTCTACGCCAGCGGGGACACGGCTTGAGGTCACGGAAAATCTGATGATTATGGCGCTATTGAAACAAAAGAGAGGGCCAGCGGGCGGCTTCTGGCCTATGCACATCGACTATGAGGCTAACGAGATATGGCCGATACAGGAGTGGTAGAGAAGAAGGTACATCCCGACGTAGAATTGGAGGATAAAATGCAACCAGGGAGAGAGATGGATGCGCTCATTGCAGAGCATGTGATGGGCTGGAAGTTTATTCCGTGGAACGGCGGCAAGACGAATTGCCCTCATTGTGGCCGGACGTATCAGGGATATTGTAACTATTATGATCCGATGGTCTACTGCGATAGAGATTGCCACTACTCAACCGACGATGATGCGGCTTGGAATGTTGTGAAGGCGATGTGGGCGAAGGGGTATGAAATCAATCTGTCTCATGACAATGGGCAGATTGATTGTGACTTTCGGACGGGGGGATGCGAGTGGGACTGGGCAAGCGTCCCTTCTTTTCCTCACGCCGTCTGCATGGCGACGCTGCGGGCGATGGGGGTGGTATTATGAATAGGTTTGCTGTGTTTACATTTTGTGCCGCTTGCGGGAAAGCCAGACTCGTCTATGTAGATGATGGCGATATAGACGAACTGATTGAGCTGGGCGCGGCCACACGAAACGAGCTTCATCGACGCGGGTGGGTAGGCGCAGATGATGCGTTGGTCTGCCCAGCCTGCTCCAAAGAGACAGGAGAGGACGATGAGTGACCTAGATCGGCTGGTGGCGGCCAAGCGCGACCTCAAAGAGACGGATGCGTACAAGGAACAGCAATTGGCAAAGGAGCAGGTGAAACTGTACGGCGAAGAGCTGGAGGAGATGTTGGACGAGACGGTGCAACTGGTGCAGTACCGGTTGCTCGATCTGACGCCGGCCGGCGATACGGTGAGCCTGGTGGATCGCGAGACGGGCGAGGTGTTGGGGGCGGCGGCGCGATGACGCCACGATACGACGCGCGCACCGACGCGAATCAGGCCGAGATCGTCGACGTCTGGTCGCGCTGCGGGTTCTGGGTGTTGGACCTGAGCAAGGCGGCGGCGACGTTCTCGTTTGTTCGTCGGGAGAAACGGGTGCACGGCGGGATCAGCGATCTGCTGGTGTGGATGGGGCCGGTGGGCGCGTTCGTTGAGGTCAAGGCCGAGGGGGGACGGATCGAGGGATCGGAAGAGGCGTTTCTGAGCGAATGCGCTGAACATGGGGTGCATGGGTTCATCGAGTTTACCCTGGAGGATGCGCTCAGGGACGCGCTGTGGCTGAGGAACGTGGCGATCGCGGCGCAGCGGGGGATCAGGGGAAGATGATCTGCGTCTACCGCGTGGCGTGGCATTCTCCATACACCGAGCCGCCAGCGGGCTGGCCGCGTGTCCTGGCCGAGAGCCTGGTGCCAGACTGGCACAGCAGCGACAAGCGGTATCCAGACGATCTTGAGCAGCTCAGTCGGTCGCGCTGGGGCTATACGATCTATACATCGCTCTATGATGACAACGGGCCAGATGCGAGGAAGAGCTGGTCACGCGAGCGGAAAGCAAAGGCCAGAAAGCAGAGGCTCGAAAAGCGGCTGGAAAAACAATGCCCGATGTTTTGGCAACAGATGTACCAGGAGGAGTTGTCCAAACGGCCTCTCTACTATGCGGCGCGTGACCCGAACTTTGACATCAGCGCCGAGGCGTGGGCGGCAAAACACGGGATTGAGGGATTCGAGAGCGATCCAGGGGCACCTTACAGAGAGGCGGCCAGACGGCTGAAGGGAGCGTGATGTTGCGGTGGTTGAGGCGTTTGTTTTGCCGGCACGTGTGGGCGAGTGGGCCGGCGGGTTGGTGCGCGTCGCTGGGGGCGTGGGTGATCGAGGATGTGTGCGGGCGATGTGGGAAGGTGCGGAGGAAGGTGAGGCTGTGAGCAGCGGCCAATCGCGCTAAGGGGTGCGCAGAAAAGATGAACCAGGGCCTTCGGCTGTTGTATATCATTCGTTTATGCAGAGAGCGTGGATTTTTGGCGAGGGAGCTCGCCGCGCGGTGTGGGGTATCGCACAGAACGATTAACCGCGATATTGCTGCACTGCAAGGGAGCCCGTTGTTTGTTCCGTTTACGCGAGAGGAGGATCGATGGCGGATTACACGCGAATGGAAACCGTAGCAGACTTGTTGGTCAAGGGCCTCGGTCTGGGGCCATTAGAGGAGCGACCGATAGATGCGCCAGAAGGGGCGCGCTCTTGTATTAGCGGGCAGTCGCTATCATACGGGTATCACGCGGCTGACTTTGCGACCAAATCCACATCAGACCCTCTCACGCAGTTTCACGGGAACCCGGGCGGGTGGATTAGCGAAAACGAGGGTATCTGTTTTCGCAATAACAACCCGCGTGAGGGGATGCCAACGTCACGGCAATGTCTGGTTTTCGCGGACGGGACATATTATTACCCGCTGATCAGCCGCGAATCGGCGGCGAAACAAGCCAGGCCGTGCTGGTCCGACCTCGTGCGCGAGATTTGGCCTGCTCGGGCGGGGCAAACGATGGCGATGTTGTTGACAACGGATCCGAAAAAGCGGCTCTGGCCGATGGCGACCACGGGGCCGCTGGGAAGCAGGACGCCCGTGTATTTGTACGCCAACGGCGCGGCGCAAACGGTGTATTGCGATTGGCCGTCGCTATTGATTTGGTTGCAGGCGATTGAGATCATTTACGAGATGGGGTTTACAAAGAGAGCGATTTCGGAGAGCCTGATGAGCGACTACCGAATCGCAACGGAGGTGGGGCTGGCGGAAACGCGGAGGCTAGATGATTCGTTGGTGTCGGGACGGCAATTGCCGTGGTTTGATGTAGCGCTGCTGATTGCGCAGCGAAAGGGAGAATGATCATGAGTGACGTATTACGTGTAGAGGCGAGGCGCGCGAGATACAGCTTGCTGTTGACGTTTCAGCAACCGGTCAGCCACCACGACCCAGCGACGGCGGACGGGTCGAATCAATCGCTGTTCAATCGGCAGGGGCAGATCATACGCAGCGAGGGCAGTAAAGCCACTGCGAGCAGTGATCAAATGGCGGTCATTGCCCAGGCGCATCTTGTCCCTGCTGATTTGGTGGGGATATTTGAGGACATGCCGTTCCCGGAGTTTGTGGCAGTCGCGCTAACACGATTGTTCATCGAGATGCACGGCGGCCAGGACGGCGAGGGGCTGTTCTCAGGGATGGAGCGCTATCGCTACCTGGAGACGAGGATGCGCACGGCGGCGATTCCCAGCCAGACGCTACGCGCCTACTGGAGCCGGTTGTGCAAACTACTCAACGTGGGGTTGCATAGCGGGAAGCACGACCTGGAGCTGCTCGATTTGCTGTCCGTGCCTAGCGGAACGCAGATGGCTGCCTTGCGTGTTTTGATTTCGCAATCGCATAGCGTGATCCCTATTGCGCGGCGATGGGCAGAGATTCGAAAGCTAGCCAGCGAAGAGTACGCTCAGGCGGTGGGAAAGATGGCGCTTGTGACGCCAATGCACGAAATGGAGTTTGGGGCGAACGATGACCCTAGCGATTGCTCTGCCAGGGTGATCGAGGTGCCGGCGATCAGCAGCAACGCAATTCGCCATTCATTGGTGCGAGAGCCCGGATGGATGCACATGGTGGATCGACTGGGTTTGTTGGCGGCCAAGCCAGGCGAGGGGGAATTGCCGGCAATGGTAGAGGCGCTGTTTGTCAATGGCGGCAATTTGGAGGGAGCAGCCCCGTCTAATGCGTTCGCGTTGGCCGCCGAGATCAAGGATCGATACCCGCTGCTCGATCTGCTGGGCGGGTGTGTAGGCTCGTTCTTTCTGCAAGACAGCCGGTTGCAGGTGAGCGCCTGGCTGGTATGCGCTGAGAACGCCACCGCTTTGCCAGACGGATTGGCGCTGGCGGGGGTGAGCGCGTTTGACCAGCTAGACGACGTGACCCTGACGCGCAGAGCGACGGAGCAGGGTCTGGGGCAGATGATTACGGGATTTGAGGCGCTCAAAACAGGAGCGCAGGTATATGTCGAACTGGACGTGTTGCCCCAAACGCACGCGAGAACGCATGGGGCGCTACTGGCTGCGACCCAATACGCGCTAGAGCAGTTGCCTACATTAGGCGGCCAGGGCGCTAGAGGGTATGGTCGATACGAGGCGCTGTGGATGACGCGCCACGTGGAGGCCAAGGCGTTCGAGACCGAATATGAGAGCTATTTGGATGCCAACCGCGACGAGCTGGTTGCGGGATTGGTGGACGGGACGTTGGGTACGGGCAAGCTGAGGTTCTGATGGATAGATGGCATGTCAAGCCGGGAAAGACGTGGCGCATTCGCGGGCGCGGGCGTCATCTCTTGATTTGCGGCGATTGCGTCGAGGCGATGGCGAGTGGGGTGATTCCCACTCGCCCATCTGCGCTGGTGTATGATCCGCCGTGGCACATTCCGCAGGGGCTGGACGCGAGCGGCCATGCGTCGGTGCTGGCATTTACCAATCCACAGTACATGTACCGAACGATTGAGCGATTCGGCGCGCCTACATGGCTGTTCGTGTGGGACTGTATGAGTGGCCACTATGCTGAGGGCCGTCCACTGATGCAGGTCAAGTTGGCGCTGTGGTATGGCGATGTGTTGCAGTTTAATCCCATAGGCGCTTTTTATGGCAAAGAGGGGAGCGATTTTGCGGGGGTAGCGGATCGGCGCTATGCGGAGCGAGAGTTGCGTGGCACAAAGGCACGCGGCAATCGTCTTGCGGAGATTTATCGCGAGTCGATCTCGGCATTGCACAAGAGGGGGGCGCATCGCCATGAGAAGCCATTGGACTGGATTCGGCTGTTGATTGGCGACTGCTTTGCGCCGGAGCTGATCGTCGTTGACCCGTTTGCAGGGAGCGGTACCACGCTGGCGGCCTGCGACCAACTGGGAAGATCGTGCATTGGGATCGAGAAAGAGCCACGCTATGTGGCGCATATATTGGATCGTATGACGCGGATGGGCGCAGAAGTGGAGACGCTGTGATTGTATTACCAGGATTCTACAAACGGTGGCAGGAATACGAGGCGATGGAAAAGCAGCCGCTAAAGATCACGCTGAAATTGCGACAGGGCGCGCAGATAGCGGGATATGACCCGCTGTTATTGGACGGCGTGCTGGCCTGGTGCATGGTACATGAATTAACGCTGGGGCAAGGCGTCCCCCAGAGCGAGGAAGGATATTTATTGCCTACGCCGTTACAGTGTTTGTGGAGAGACGCGGAAGGGTTCCCTCTGTGGGCCACAACCCCAGCGCATCCAGAAGGCGCGAGCACCAAGGATGTCAGTTATCGTCACAAGAAGCATCCGTCGGGCAGATTTGTCAAAGGGCGGAAAGGGAGATTCAATATCTCGCCATCTGATGGGCGATTCATGGAGCGGCGCGTGCCCGTTCCCACAGAGATCGCGGATCGGTGGACAATTCGATGTGTGGGGAATGCGATTGAAGTTGGGCGGCTATTGGAGTATCTGCGGGCGGTGGGCAAAGAGCGGGCGAGAGGGTTTGGGGCGGTGGATCACTGGCTGATCGAGCCGGATGAGCGGGAATGGCGATTGGTTGAGAACTTCGCCCTGGCGCGCACAATCCCAGAGGGCTGCGTGGCCTCGTTATTGAACGCAGACCAGCCCCAGGGGTATCCGTCTCTCGTGGGATGGACGCCGCCCTATTGGCTGCCTGGGCTGTTCGCGCCTGGATGGAGAGTGGGAACGCAGGTTGAGGTGGATTGGTATGAGGCGGTTTGACGATGACATACTGGACACGCGAACGACTCGATCTGCGGTATGAGGCGTGGCGGCTGCATTATGAAGAGGGGCTTTCGTATGTGGAGATCGGTGAAAGGCAGGGTCGTAGTCGGTCGGCGGCATCGAAGGACGGGCGCGCCTATGCCCTCGCCCACATGAGTCGGGAGGATCGAGAGGCGTTCGAGGCGTTCGACTATCGGCGTCGCAGCGACCGAAAGAAGGAGGGCTTACTGCGCAATTCAAGGGTGGACCCGGCGTTGCGATGCGAGCGGTGCGGGATACCTCGGGACAATGGCCGATTCCCAGAATCTAAGAATGTACATCCTGAGGTACTTTGCGACTATTGCGCCTATGAGCTAACCAAGGGCGAGCGGCACACTGACGGCGAGTTGAGCCAAGAGCGCCTGGTTCATCTTGGCTATGAAATTGCCTCTTGACATATCGTTGAACATATGTTATAATGTCCATAGAGTCAAATGAATCAAACAGGGAGGACGGAAATGAGATCAGCAGCAGAGTTCAAGGTTCTTAGTTCAGAGGCAGCAGAGCGAAGAGAGGTTGAGGCGTCGTCAACGGCCTATGCAGCGGCCTGGTTCGGGGCTCGTTTCGAGGCCGACGTGACGAGAGTGAAAAATCGTCTGGCCGCGATGATCGAGGAGATAGATCGGGACATGGAGCGTGAGGAGAATCCAATCGATGTAGCGGCAAACATCGCCCATATCATTACGTGGGGCGTCTCGAATATGGATCTGCACGTTCTCATCAGGGACGCCAGTGCCTACAAGCAGGCAATGGATGAGGTCAAATGAAGCGATTCAAGGTCGAGTATTACACCGTTGAGGATGGCAAGACGCCAAAACGCGAAGAGGAGGTAGAGGCCGAGAATATGCGTGAGGCAGTGGATAAGCTCCAAGGAGCGGCGAATCAGAGAATCTATGTGACAGAGATCACCAAGGGAGACTAGAATGGAAGATCAGTTGATGGTTCGAGATGAGTTGATGACGATGGCGAACGTGGAGCGTCGACTGGGCATGATTGCCCAGTTCTATGAGAAGGCGATGATGGAGGGCGTGGATTACATGACGATCCCAGGCACGTCTGGCAAGCCCTCTCTGCTCCAGAGCGGAGCGCAGAAGTTGGCGATGCTGTTCCGGCTAGGCGTCGAGATTGAGATCGAAGAGAAGGTGGAGGATTGGACAGGCAAGGATCATGACGGTGAGAGCTTCTTCTACTATCGCGTCCGCTGCAAGGCATCGCGCAACGGGCAACATCTGGGTGAGGGCCTGGGCTCGGCCAATTCTTGGGAGGGCAACTACCGTTACCGTTGGGTGAGTGAGGGAGACATCCCGCCAGGACAGAGGGCGGAAGATCTGCCTTATCGAGAGGTCGAGTATCGCTGTCTAGCCTGGCAGCTCCAGAAGGCCGAGACGACGGGCAAGTATGCCAAGCCCGTAGAATACTGGCGGATGTTTCATGAGGCACTCGCAGCAGGGAAGGCCAAGCAGTACACCGCACCGAATCGGTTCAATCCGAATGAGCAGGACGTCGGGTACATCGTTACCGACCGAGCGTACCGGATCAGCAATCCTGATCTGGCCTCTCAGGTCAACACGATTTTGAAGATGGCCGTAAAGAGAGCCTATGTGAGCTGCATCTTATCGGCTACAGCAGTGGGCGCGTTCTTCACGGTGGACTTCGAAGATCTGCCGGGGTTCGGCTGGAGCGAGAGTGAGGTTATCGATCACGTTGTAATGAGTCAGCACGAGGACAAGCCTGAAGAAACGAAGGCGGAATCAAAAGCAGAACCTAAGCAGGCAGAACCAAAGCAGGACAAGGACAAGCCGTGGCATCGGGACGCAGCGCAGTGGGCGGACTATCTCAAGCAGGGAAGCATCGCCTACAAGATCACCACGCAGCAGGTAGCTTCTGCGATAGACGCCACTCAGTTTGCGACGATGGCCGAGGCGCAGGCTGCGCTAGAGGAGGCTCTGATTCCTTCTCACTGGTCACAGGACCAGGATCAATTGGACGTGCTGATAGCAAATCTGGGAATGACCTATGACGAGGCGCCGGAGGAACTCATCAAGCTGGTTGATCTGACCAAGTACGAGGATTCTGACGCCGCGTTCGACGCGATAGGCGAGAAACTGGATGAGGCGCGATAGATAAGGGGAGCCTTCCGGCTCCCCTAGGAGGGTCATGATGCTAGTCGGTGATGCAGTGGTAGCTGGGAAGACCTTTCTTTATATGAAGCTCCGCGTAATGCAAAAAAAGTCCTATTTGCCTCTTGACATATAGACAAACATGTGTTATAATGTCCATAGAGTTGAGGGAGAGAGACAAGAGGGAGTATCCAAATGAACGCTAACACGATCACAAAAGCAGAACTGAGAATCGGCATGTTGGTACAATTCAAGGCAGACGTGGAGGGCATCGGCGAGATCGTAGAAATGCCCAACCGATACGATCCCAACACATTCGGGGTAAATTGTTCATACCATCCGCAAGCAAGAGCCGGCACGGTCTATACCTACAACGTTTTTTCCGCCAAGGTCGGCGACAAGTGGTTTTGGGTAGAATAGGCACACACGAGGAGGACACAATGAAATTCAGAGAATTATTGGACAGTCAGGAAGAAGTTACGATTTCGGACAGCGAGCTGATGGAGATGGCGTATTCGATTCAATATTATGACCCGGGAGTGGCCGGGTGTAGCCGTGAAGAGTGCGCTCGGATATACAAAGTTTTATGGCCGTTGAAAAAGCGAATCAAAGCGATAGAAACCAGGTTACGGGAAGAGGCAGAGGCGGCGTGGGATTCGGCAGACGATTCGGTACAATGCCCGCATTGCGGGTTATGGGTACAAAGAAACTCGCTGATGTCGGCATCAATGGGGCGCTGTTGTGTAAACTGTTACGATGATGCAAGCTGCTAGTAGCGGAGATAGACACGGGGGCCGCAAGGCCCCTATCATATCTAAGGAGGAGCAGAATGAAGCACGGCATGATCGAGATTATGGATGCCTATGATCGGGACCGAACCGTCTGGGTACCTCGCAACGAGCTGGGAGTGGTCGGCAAGGTCCGACCCTCCTCACGATGCCAGAAATGCCATGGAACGGGCCTCGTATACAGTGGCTCGGACCGCCCTGATGAGGAAGAGGCCGAGTGCGACTGTGTGATCGAGCGCCGTTTCGAGCTGAGAATGATGGCCCACGAGCAGTGGCTGAGGGACAATGCGCGACCGGCAGATTCTGGAAAAGCACAAGCAAGAAGGAGAATTCGCAGATGAGAGATCTACTGGAGGGGTTATGCCAGGAGTGATTTCAAGACGGATTCCATTCGATGGAATAGAGGCGCTGGTAGAGTGGTATTTCTGCGGAGCAGAGACGATCTGCTTCGCCCAGTGGAAAGTGCCGAGCGGCGGCGACATTCCGAATACGATCTTCGGAGCGGCCTATTGTCGCTTCGAAGAAGAATCGAATATCTATCAGGGCATGAAGATTTCCGCGCGTCGGATGACAGGCAACCTTTGGAGCAAGCATGATCGGCGGGTGTTTTACCAGAACATTCGGGAGCGCATCATGATCATGCAGCAAAGCCATATCAAGCCCGACGCCGCGACGAACGTGGTTGAGCAGCAGTGGCGTCCTCGGGGAGAGACATTTGTGCAGGTAGCTGATGTAGGCCGGCAAAAGGATTTCTGCGTGCGTTGGTACAAGAGCCCTCCTGTTACCTACTGTACGGTGACGGGCTGGCTATTTGATGGACCAGACCTCTCGATGGGAGTGAATAAGCGGGAGACAGATGAGATGACAGAGAGGCGCTGGGCGCTGCGCTTTGCGCTGGATATAGCCAAGCCAGCGGATGAACGGTTATGGGGAGAATCGGCGAGCGATCTTTACAGGGCGATTTACGAAGAGATGAAGGAGGAATCATGAAAGCCAGTGACTCGGAGATGATGGCATGTATAGCAGCTCTAGCGGTCCTGGTTATAGCAACGGCGCTGATAGCTGGTTCTGAGATGGCGCTGATTCTGAAGATCATTACCTTCCTGGCGGCTATGCTGGGACAGTTGTTTGCGATAGGCTCAGCCTATAAGGCTGGGAGAGAACGGTATGACTGAGATATTCATGGCGATTCTACCAGGCAGGCACAAGGCCTCGCGCTCCCAAAGCCCGAGCGATCTACAGAAACCTAAGGGGGCGGTGTGAAGTGGAAGTAGGTTTGGTTAGATACACGAAGGGAGGCGTAACGTGTTAGCATATCCAGAAAAGCCTAGGCGTATTTCCGTATGGCGCATGGCGTGGCAGACGGATCAGACGGAAGGTCACGGCTCTTGGTGGGATAGCAGGGGGTGGGTTCGGTGGATTGCCCAATGCTACAAAGGAGAAGAACCCAGGCGGCGCGTCTGGGTGGAGAGCGGGGACGGAACGAAAGAGGAGGTAGAGTGATGGGGTTCTGGGCAGCGCTAGTTGGACTTGGTGATAATGATACGGTGGAGGGGGGCGACGATACCTGGCACAGCGACGAGGAATTGGGGATCGAGCCAACCTACAAGGTGGGCTGGTGGCATGGCAGGAACCACGGCGTGAGTCAGGCGGATTTCGATGAGGCGGAAGCGAATCGTCTCCGCGATCTGCACCGAGCGAACGGCTACCATTCCGTCAAGCACCAGGTAGATGGTGGTGAGCGGCGGCGACGCTGGTTCGAGTAGACTGATGGGGGGCTTCGGTCCCCATCAGAAAGGGAGGACGCTGTAGCGGCGGAGAGGAGGAGTGCAGCATGGCAAAAAAAAGTGAGCTTGAAGACACACTGGACTTTCAGCTCAAGGCTGTTAGTTTGCCGTTTGTACGAGAGCATCGGTTTCACCCGACGCGACGCTGGCGATTTGACTTTGCCAACAAAGAACGCAAGTTGGCCATTGAGGTGCAGGGCGGGTTGTGGCTGAAAAAGGGCGGCCATACCAGCGGCAAGGGCGTCACGCGGGACATTGAAAAATACAATGAAGCACTGCGATTGGGCTGGATGATCTTGTACGCCACGGCGACCACGATCAAGAGCGGCGAAGCGCTGAGCTTGGTAAAGGAAATGTGGAAGCAGCGCGATGAGCAGAATTGAGACGGTTCCTAGGGCAATTATACGTCCGGACGTAGGTTTTAGAAGACAGCCTGAGAGGAGATACTGAATGGAATGTGCTCTATCAATAACATCTAAGGAGAACCGGATTATCGTTAGAGACTCTTGGGTAGGCGTGATGGGCGTGGGCATGGACGTAGAAGAGGCGATAGACGAATGGGCCAGACGATTCAAGCAGCGGGTCAGGTCCATGAGCAAGCAGACCTATCGAGAGGCGTCTCTAGAATGGCGGAAGCAGAATGAAATGGCCGGCTGGTATAAGGAGGCCTAAGTGTGGCTGATGGTGGATGAGCTACGAGCAGTGAATCTGGATAGCGCGGTAGAGGTTGTCATAGAAGAGGATTACGCTATAGTCCAGTTTGCGTATGACTATCTCATATTCGCTGAGGGCTCTATTGAATATGAGGAGGTGCGACGTTGGCTTTTGCTCCAGCAGAGACTCACCAAGAAAGGGATGAGCTCTTGGATGAAGAAAGTAGACGAGGCGCTATTCAATGATCTCATTCCGGCATGGATTCATCTAAAGGATTCTGGGCTGAAGGGGGCAGAACAAAACCGCCACGCCCTAACCGGCTACTTGCTGGGGAAGCAATCCAGTGTTACTAAAGAAAACGTGCCAGGCTGGACGGAAGCCGAGTGTGATGTGCTGCTCAAGTGGTCGCAGACCATCGACGAAAGCGGATCGCATGTACCGCATCCAGATGCGATGGCTGAAGCGGCCAAAGTGGTCAAGGCGTTTCTGGAAGAAAAGGGGCAGCAACAGTTGGTCTAGCAGAACAAAGGGGGAACGCGATGCTAGTCAAGATTTCAGATCATGAATGGCTGAATACTGATAATGTGCTTTTGGTCACAGAGATACGGCAAAAAGATTGTCCGTTAAATCTCGTCATTCATGGGATCGATGGAAGCGCAAGGAATTATTTGTCAAACACAAAGGCGACAGAGGGGATACATCGCTGGTTACGTTTGCAGCAGCGCATGTCTGCCGACGCGGATGCCTCCGATGCGGTCAAGGAGATAGACGGCTATCTCTTTGACGATGTCCTGGGCTCCTGGACAGGAGCTCATCAGTATGACCTGTCGCTCGCGAAATATATGCGCGGGCGGCTGGAGATGGCGTTGATTCTTTGCAATCAGTGGATCGCTGAAGAGGAGGCCACGAGGTGACGTACTATAAATGGTTATCGCCAGACGGGAAGTCGCCGTACGCAAAGTTCGCATGGCCTTTGCCGACAGAGCGATGGGTGGAGTGCCCGCTTTGCCACGGGCAGGGAGGAACAGAGGACAGCGCCTGGTGTGATCGCTGCGACGGCGACGGCGGCTGGGTAGAGTACGAACCTGGCGAGTGGACTGACTCCGTCGATGATTTAGTCGAGTGCGAAAAAGGGTATCACGGCAGCCTTGAAGAAATTGAGTCCCTCCTGGCGTACTGCTGTGAGGAGGGGGTTCTCTATGAGCTCGAGTTTAAGGGCGACGTAGAAGAGTACGGTGACAAAGTAAACGGGCATCAAGGCCGGTTGCCGCGCAAGGTCGGTGGCATGTCCGCGCGCAAGTGGCGGCTATTCGCCTCAGACTGTGCCGAGCGTGTGTTACCGATATTCGAGCGGGCATATCCAGATGATGCCCGGCCACGGAAAGCAATAGAGGTAGCGCGGCGCTACGCCAATGGACATGCGACACAAGAAGAGCTTGCCGCCGTATGGGACGCCGCAAGGGCCGCGGCAAGGGACGCGGCAAGGGACGCGGCAAGGGACGCGGCAAGGGCCGCGGCAAGGGCCGCGGCAAGGGACGCGGCATGGGACGCCGCAAGGGCCGCGGCAAGGGACGCGGCAAGGGCCGTGGAATGGGCCGCGGCAAGGGACGCGGCAAGGGACGCGGCAAGGGCCGCGGCAAGGGGCGTGGCAAGGGCCGCGGCAAGGGACGCGGCATGGGACGCGGCAAGGGACGCGGCAAGGGACGCGGCAAGGGACGCGGCAAGGGACGCGGCATGGGACGCGGCAAAGGCATGGCAGTTGAAGCGGCTGTTCGATTATCTAACAGAGGAGGAGCAAAATGAGTAGGATCATTTGGGGCGTACTAACAATTGGAGCGATGATCTTGGTGGTGTTTCTCCTGTTAATACTAGCTCCCGCCAGTCACGCGCAGGGTGTGGCCACCATGGAGTGGCAAGGGCCTGCTGGTGGCAGTGGTGGGGGTGGCGCAATCACGACAATCGGCACGGGCCTACTCGCGGCGAAGGGACTCACAAGCCCATACGCTCAGATGAACGCGCGCGCCCGCTTGCGAATGGCAACTCAAGCGACCGCCGTGGTACAACGCCCCGAGACATTGAGCCCAGACAGTCACGCTGTAGTCAAGCACGGCCAGGATGCGGTGGGGGCTTGGGCGGATACGGCATCCACCAGTGACCCGCACGTACACGAGGCCCGATGCGCCGACGGGCGCATTCGCCGGTGGAACGACGTGAACAACGCGTTTTCCGTGATGGGCCCGGACGGATCGCCCATCACGTCGTTCTACTATGGCAATTCCCACTCATTGAATCGCGCGCTAACGCGCGACGGCTGCGTGACGCCGACGCGGGAGGCGTGGCGTAAATCTGCTGGCCATGACAATGTTCGGCAAATACCTGGTAGGCCGTATGTCGTAACGACGACAGAGGCTGGCCCAGTGGCCACCGGTACGCGGACGCCGTACCAAAAGATGGTGGCTGAGGCGCAAGCCAAGCGCTTGGCGGCAAGCCAAGCGAGGAGCGAGAAATGAACACAGAGCTAGATCAGATATTCGCCCTGGTGGGCAAGAAGATACGTTACTCAGAGAGCCTTTCTCGGGTATTGTTTGGACCGACAGGAATGGGAAAAGTAGACGCTGTGCTGATGGTGATAGGTTGCGTAAAGCCCGGATTTGAGATCGAGATGATCAACCAGAGTCAGAGCATGACATGGTTTGGGAATACATTGGAAGAGGTGGTGAGCCGCTGCTTGGCGGACATGGAGGAGATTAGATGAGTATTTGGTTGCGGCAAGTGTTCTGTCGGCATCGCTGGGAAGATCGCGTGTGCCAATTCGTCAAGCCGTTGGGCTCGTGGGTCGCTAATCAGGAATGCGTCAAGTGCGGGAAGGTGAGGCGCCGCATCGTATGGCCATAGGGAATGGCAGAGATAGCCGCTCACAGTTTAGGCCAGTGCGACTCTGGCCAGCGGCTTTTGTGGGGGGCAGCAGAGCGCACGGTGCGCTCGACCGCCACGGCGACTAGGGCGAAAAGGATGGCTTGGGCTCGGAGCCCAGAGCCCGGAGATCGAGACCGATAACAGAGACAGCGGGGCACACGGTGGGCCGGGTGGCGAGCAACGTACAAAGCCCGGCCCATTCCCAAGAGGGAGGAAACATGGGCGATAGAACGGTGAGCATACCAACGCCGGTTTCCAATGAGGAAGCCGAGCAGGGTCAGAAAGAGTGGGACAATTATTATGCGGAATTGCGCAGGGCCGAATATGAGGCCAACGGTGGTGGATGTGTGATGACGATTCTGCCCTTTGTATTGGTGGCCATTGGATATGTGGGTAGTATGCTAGGGAGGGCCATATGAATGCGCTAGAAGAGCTGAGAGAATGTCCGTTTTGTGGGAAGAAGGCGTACTACTCGGCCTGGGAACCAGGCCAGGTCACGACGGGATGGCGAGTAGCTTGCAGTGAGTGTCCAGTAATAACGATGCCATGGCGATCAAAGGAGGCGGCAGCGGACGGCTGGAATGCTCGCGCCTATGACGCCGAGATAGAGGAGCTGAGTAGCCGCCTGTCAGAGATAGAGCCGCTGCTGAGCCTTGCCATTGGCCACATTGTCACTGGCGAGCCGGTAGGGGATGATCTTGATCGGCTGGTTGTGCGATCTGAGTTGGCATTGGGTATGTCGATCAAGCCGAAGGGGGCGTGATATGTTCGCGCTGATTGGCGCATTGGCCTCTTTGGTCTCTGCCCTTGTGGGCATTTTCAACCTTTTTGCCGGGGCGACGCTTGAGGACCTTGTAGATTATGACCAGACGGATGCGGACTATGACTATTCCGATTACTGACAAATTGACCACCGCCGAGCGGATCGTGGCGGACCTGGCGCTGGCGCTAACTTGCGACGGGTGGTGCTCTGATTGTGAGCATTGGGAACGAGATCAGAGCGGAGCGCAGGTTGTGGACTGCCCGCGGCGTCGAGCGGTAGAGTATATGGAGGCACGAGATGAGGAGACAGACCCGGCTGAGACTGGCAGCCCTGGAGAGGGATGATAACTGCTGTATTGACTGTGGGGCTTATTCGCAGGAGGTTCATCACATAGTAGGTCGAGGGCATCGCGGAGCCTGGTGCATCGAGAATCTTGTCACGCTCTGTACCGCCTGTCACAGAGAGGCGCACAATCGAGCAGCCAGAGAGCGCCATATAGACATCCTGCGGAGTCGCTACGGCTATGTTTATCAAGGTGAATTATGGGAAGGCGTCATTATGAACCAAGACATATAGCCCAGAATATGCTATAATGAGTCAGGAGGGATTATGCCAAAACAAGTAGACCATATCGGTGATCTCAAGCCGGATCCAACGAACCCACGAATTCACAGCCCCAGAAATATCGGTATGATCTCGGACTCACTACGCAAAGTGGGTGCAGCCAGGTCAATCGTTATTGATGAGAACGACGTCATCCTAGCTGGGAATGGCGTTATAGACGCGGCGGCTGAGGCAGGGATCGAGAAGGTGCGCGTGATCGAGGCAGACGGGGATGAGATCATCGCAGTACGGCGGACGGGCCTGACCGATGAACAGAAACAGATATTGAGTTACTTCGACAATCGCACGGCGGAGCTGGCTTCCTGGGATGCCCAGCAGATTGTAGCCGACCTCGATGCAAAGCTTGATCTTTCTGGAATGTTCTATGAGGAGGAACTATTGGGCATCTTGGATAAGGCCGCTTCCGCGGCGCCTGACTTGGATGATCTAGCAACACAGTATGGAGAGCCCCAGGAGCGCGACTTCTGGCCCTTTATCCGCATCCAGGTCTCTCCGGACACCTTGGATTATTTCTATTCTCTTATGGAGAAGGCGCCGGGCGTGGACGGGGCGGCCAAGGTACAGACGCTTCTGGAGGCGGTCGATGTTTCTCTATTTGACACTGGGCTATCCTGAGGCCTGGGGGGGGGCAGGGCGACTAGTGAATTCGCTAAGGGCTCACGCGGGGATATATTTGGCAAGCTGGCCCGAAGGGCACGGGGAGAGCAAGAATCCTGAGTCTCGCTTCGTAAGCGGGACTCAGCAATGGGAAGGATTTGAAAAAATGGCCAAGATCCATTTGGCAGATAGCGATCCACAGCACCACGGCTGGGCAAGCCGTGGTGCTGTACGAAATGGACTACGCCTTCGTATCTTGCTATCTTACTGGTACTACAAGGACACCGATCTGGACCAATTATTCGCCAAGTATTTTACAGAGCCCTATCCAGACGTATTCGCTGATTCGGGGGCTTTCTCTGCTATGACACAAGGCGTCACGATAACAATTCCCAAGTATGTAGAATGGATCAAGCGATGGAAGCACTTATTCTCGAGCTATGCGAATCTGGACGTCATCAAAGACGCAGAAGCAACCTGGCGAAACCAGCAAATCATGGAAGATATGGGCACGACGCCCTTGCCCTGCTTTCATGTTCTCGAAGAATGGTTATGGTTGGAGCATTATATAGAACGGTATCCCTATATTGCTTTGGGCGTTGCAGGGATGCAGGCCCGACGTGATGAGATCATGGCTTGGATCACCAAGTGCTATCAGATTGCCAAGGGAGAGAGCGTGTTTCATGGCTTTGGGCTTACCTCCTGGAACGTGATGAAGAGCTTTCCCTGGTACTCGGTAGACTCGTCCTCTTGGGGCTCAGGATTTCGATACGGGAGGGTGCCCTTATTCGATGAGAAGCGAGGGCGATTTGTACAGGTAGGGCTGGGGGACGTCAAAAGTGGAGTAAAGCATTCGGCCCTCATTCGATCGTTAGGATTCGAACCAATGGATTTCATAGACCGAGAACGCAACGAAAGGGCGAAGATCTGCGCAATCTCGGCATTATCTTATATGCTAGCAGAACGATGGTTGAGAAAACGACATGGCGAGGTAAGGATTCCAGGACGCGAAGATGAGCCTTCGGGATTGAAGGCTCATCTAGTCACGGGGGCGGATGGAGATGGTACAGGAAGTTCTCGTGGAGGTAATATGAGCGTCGCGGCCCTGGCACAGGCAGGCGTGGGACCACGCCTGCATTTAGCCGACACCTCAAACGGGATCAATTGGAGTGATGCGGATAGAGGAATGAAGTTATTCCTCGTAGATACCACTGACAAGCCTCCCAATGTAGCCTTGGCGATAGGAGAGTTACAAGGTGAGTAAAAAGATTGTCTATAAAGTAGAGCCAGGAATGGACGTGCGCGAGATATTGGCAACGACTTACCAGATGCGCAACTTCTATCGCCAATTCGGGGACGGCTTCTTCTCAGCCCTCGATGTGATGAATTATATACAGCATGAGCAGATTATCCGTTGGGCCAAGAAGGGCACGGCTTTGCTCGATGTCTGCTGTGGGCGCGGCCTCTTGCTCCCTCTCTTGCGCTACCAACGAAAAGACTTGGGGAGTTATACGGGCGTAGACATTGCGCCAAAGAACGCCAAGTTCCTAGAGAAGCGAGTGACGGATGGCAAGCCCATAAAGGATGATTACTACCCATTCCCGGTGAGATTCATAGAGTCAAACGTAGCACAGATGGCTGTTAGTCTGCTCCCCCAACGATTTGACCTCCTTGTCTATACCAGTTCCATCGAGCATATGCACCGTGATCTGGGCATGGCCTCTCTGAGAGAATGTCGTGCGGTTAGCAAGGACGGGGCTATGTTATACCTTACTTGCCCCAATACGCCCGAAGGCCAAGACGGTTATGATACCCAGTATGCTGCCCACGTCTACGAATGGAAGCGCAGCGAATTGGTTACCGGACTCACTGAGGCGGGATTCGAGATCAAGGCCGAATACGGGCTTTTGCATAACGCGAAGGTTTTGCGCGAAGAGCTAGAAAAGGTCGGCCTGGACACATTATACGAACGATGCTCGACCTTCATTCCCTCCAAGTGGCTAGGGCCTATGCTCAGCCCATTATTTCCAAAGTCAGCAAAGGAGATAGGATTCATATGTCAGACAATATAAAGACGATCGCCAACGATAGTTGCGTAGATTTGATCGAGTATACGCCGCCGTTCTCGACACTCTGCTCTATAGGAAAACGGCCCTTCTGGGGAGTCCTAGATATTACCTACCGACCAGGGGACACGCTGTTAGAGTTCGAGTCTTTCGAGGATTGGCTCAACGGGCTAGCTACCGAAGCCATGACCGTAGAAGATATGGCCCGTCGCGTTTTCGATGTGTTGTCGAAGGCGCTTGGTGACATTCCGTTGCGCGTGACTGCACGGGCACGGACAACCGTACATGCGCCGGTGAGCGCAACTATCGAAAGAGGTATGACATGAAGAAAGCGACTATCTGGACCATCATAGTCCTAGTGGGGGGCTATGTGATCTGTCAGGCTATTGCAGACATCGGAGCGACGAAGCTCGTGTTCTACCGAGGGATCACCTTCCCTGCGGGCACCTTCGTCTTTGCCCTGACTTTCACGCTACGAGACTTGCTTCACAAGAGACTGGGGAAAGAATGGGCGCGCGCAGTGATCATCATGTGCGGTATTTTCAATGTGGTCCAAGCAGGCTATCTGGCATGGGTAGCGAATATGCCTTTCCCTCCTTTCTTTGCCCTCGGGGAGCAATGGGGACAGGTCTTCGCGATCGTCCCGGCAGTCACGGCAGGAAGCATCATCTCTGAGGTGATTAGCCAATTGGTAGACACTGAGGTCTACCATGTGTTCAAGGATCGAGGGCCGCAATGGGTCGCCGTACTGTTATCAAACGCGATCAGTCTACCGCTTGATTCGTTTCTATTCGGGGTTCTGGCATTTGTTCTGCTCCCTCCGATCCTAGGAGGAGAACCCATACCTTTCTTGGCGGCCATGAGTATCGTGGCAGGACAAATCCTCTGGAAGGCTGTCGTAACCATCGTTAGCCTACCAACGATCTATCTGGTCAAGGATAAGCCCATTTTGTAAATATATAGGAGGGACGGGCCTCCTATAAAGGACTCCCATATATATGTCCGTACGAGCGATAGATAGACGATGGTCACCTAATATGCACGAGGTACGCAGGCAGCGCATAGCGTCGCTGCTGATTCGTGGTCTCAAGACGCATGAGATTGTGACGGCACTATCTCAGGAGACACGAGCGGGCCGCGACGGATACCAAGAACCAAATCCATCCTATACCGTGAACCCAAGGACAGGCAATCCTTATGATAGGAAGACCATCGAGCGTGACATCGAAGAACTAAAGGGAGAATGGCGGGATCAGTCGGCTGAGAAGATTAAAGAGTACTACGGCCACATGCTCGCCACCGCCTTCGAGGTTCAGCGGGCAGCCTGGGCGAAAGGCGACCTGGATATGGTGCTAGAAGCGAACGGGGAGATTCGCGACATTGTAGGCGAGCCAACCAAGATGGAGAGCTTCAACGTCAACGTAGACTATGCGAGTCTATCAGATGCTCAGATCATTGCCCTGCGAGAAGGGATCAGGATAGGGAAATTAGCATCAGAGATTATGGCTGACGAGAACTGGCCTGAATGAATGCCCTAGCTGAGATGGAGCTAGTGCTCATAGATCGCGAGATTGACCGGCGCAAAGAGGCTGGCACATTCCAGGAACCCAAGACGCCTTTCCAGGAGTTTGGGGAGAAATACTACGACGACCCAGCGGGCTTCTTTCGCGATTGTATTATCTGGCCTGAAGAGAACAGCCAGCAAGGGGCGACGGATTATCAGCTAGAGATCGTCAGCAGTCTGATTACTGAGAGCCGCGTATCAGCAAGAGGGATTCATGGACTCGGCAAGACGAGAATCGCAGCAGGGGTTATTCATTGGTTCGCCTTGACACGAGACGCACTCGGGCTCGACTGGAAGGCGCTTACGACGGCCACCGCCTGGGCGCAGCTCGTCCTCTTTCTATGGCCGGAGATCCATCTGGTAGCAAGGAATCTCAACTGGGATATTATTGCGCGCCCACAGCCCTACCGGATCGGCAAGGAACTGCTGAATCAGCGGCTGAACCTGAAGCATGGGTACGCAGCGGCGTTGACTAGTTCGGACCATCACCGCATGGAGGGCGGTCACGCGAAGGAAGTGCTGGTCATCTTTGATGAGGCCAAGGCCATCCCGGATCCGATGTGGGATGCGATGGAAGGAGTCTTCTCTCAGGCTGGCGTAGGGATGGATAGGCGAGCGTTCGTGTTGGCAATCAGTACGCCAGGCGATCCAGTGGGCAGATTCTACCAGATCCACAGTCAGCAAAGAGGTTACACCGACTGGTGGGTACGCCACGTTACCAAGGAAGAGGCGGTCGCGGCGGGGCGAGTGGCTCAGGAATGGATCGATCAAAGGCGCGAGCAATGGGGCGAAGAGAGTGCCGAGTTTCAAAATCGCGTCGAGGGCCAGTTCTCAGAAGGTAGCGTTCATGGCCTGATGACCCTGCGCTGGATTACCAGGAGCAATGAGTTACATGCAGAATGGGAGGCACGAGGCCGGACGCGGGACCATGGCTCGGCTAGTGTGATGACGCACATAGGCATAGACGTGGGCGGCGGGCTGGCTGGGAATGATAGCTCGACGATTGCCTTTATCTATGATGGGCATATCGTTGGAGACCTAGAAGTGATCAAACACGCGGAAGACCCGAACATCGCCACGATGGAGCTTGCCGCCTATGTGCTGGCTCAGTGGCGGAAGAATCCACAGGCGACGGTGAGCGTTGACGGCATCGGTATTGGCGCAGGTATCCTGCACTGGTTGAGGACGCAGGGCTGTCCGGCGATTGCTTTTATGGCAGGGAATCGCACAGAGCTTATGGACGAAGCGGGCATATTTGGGTTCACGAATTGGCGCTCTGCCGCCTGGTTTGGGCTGGCCGACTTTTTGAGCGGCAAAGGGGACATCGGACTCTGGATTCCACAGAACGAAGAGTTACAGATGGAGCTACTAGCAATGAGGAGTGCCGGCGTCAACCTTCGCAATCAGAAGAGCGTAATTGCCAAGGAGGACGTAAGGTCGGACATAGGCCGCTCGACTGACCTGAGCGATAGCATCCTTCATGGTGTGTTTGGGCCTATTCTACTGAACGCAGAACAAGCCGCGGCGCCGAGGTCGAATATGCGTCAAAGCCAATATCGGATTGGAGACTATTAAGATGGCGAAGCTCACGTTCCATATCCAAAAGCCGGGCATCGAGCCCTGGCTCAAGACGGAGATCGTTCGGTCACGAGTCAACCTTCTAAAGATCATGCATCCCGACCTCTACGATGGGCCACCGCTGGGAGGGATGACCTACATCGGGCGGCTCTGGTTCGGGCAAGGCGAGCCTGACAAGCAGTTGATCTACAAGGGCAAGCAGGGAGCGGATGAGTGGATGGCGATGGCCGAACCGAAGCTAGCAAAGTGCCGATGGTGCCAGATCATCGAAGGGCCGAATGAGCCATACATTGTCACAGAAGAAGAGGCCAATGCTCTTGCGCAATTCGAGAGGTGGCGGACGTACTACCTGAACCAGATAGGACACCAGACGCTCTCCTATTGCTTCAGCGTGGGCAATCCCGAACTGAACCTCTGGCCTATTCTAGGACAAGGGATCGGCGACTACCTGGGCCTGCACGAGTACGGCTATAAGACGATGAACTGGGATACCTACTGGCTGGGCAGATACCGCAGGGTATTGGAGATTCTCGCTCAGTCTGGATACGCAGAGCCTCGCATCATCATCAGCGAGACCGGCATCGACGAGAACGGCAACCCAGAGACAAGCGGTTGGCGCTACCAGCTCAAGGGCGACGAGGCAGAGTATGTGCGCCAGTTACAGGAGACATCAGAGAAGTGGGATAAGGACGAGGCCATTATAGCCGCAACGCCTTTCACCTGGCAGGACGAGACCTGGCCGAGCTTTGCCCATAACGAATCTGTGACCAAGCGAATAGTCGATTGGCTGGCAAGCTCGCCAGCGGACATCGGTAAGGTCATGGCTGAGATTGGGCAGCAGCACATCATCCCTCTCAATTATAATGCGGCATTGCTCAAGGCAGGGACGGCCAGAGGATATTCACCGGTCTCGCCTGAATATCAGCAAGAGATCGGCGGCATTCAGTACGTCGGGCAGATGTTCATCGAGCCGGGGAACGAAGAGATTCAGTGGTGTGCCTACTGCGCCTGCGGAGATTGGGGGAATGTGATATGGACGGCACGAGCCAACTAGACGCCTACATCGCTGAGATCAAGAGGCGAGGATTCAGGGGGGAGATCATGGTCAAGCAGGCTTGTGAGACGATAAGAACGAGCTACTATGAATCGACCATCCGTTGCGTCAACCATACGGAGGGGTGTGCGGCGACGCTGATCGTCTGCGGGGAGAACCTGCTGGATCAGCGGTCTAATCATGCGGATTGTGCTGAGGCTTGCGGCTGGCGCTGGATACTCAGCGAGGATACTTATGGCGCGATGTGCCCTGACTGCGCTGAGGGGGGGAGTAATGGCTAGTCCGCTGGAGCAGTGGGGAGCTGAGTACGAAAAGCAGCATCCGAACGGGCCAAAGCTACAGCGACGGGCAGCGTGTATCTGCGAGCGCGACTTGGCGAAGGAGATCACGATGCAGGTGGTGGTTCACGTCAAGCGCGACTGGCGCGTCCGGCTAGGCATATGGCTACTCAAGGTCGGGTGTTGGGTGTCCGGCATGGGAATAGAGGTGGAAGATGAATAGACGCGGATTTCTGAGGTCGGTAGTGCTAGCGGTAGCAGCCGCGGCCATGCCGAAGAGGGCCTTTGTGCGCGACGTAGAAGAGCCTCTCGTTGCTCATGGCTCACCTTTGATACTAGACGATCTGGGTATGGACATACCTTTGATAGTAGACGATCTGGGTATGGACAGAGATTCGTACTTCGCTCAGTTGGAGGAGACGGGCGAGAAGATAACTCGTTACCTGGCCGAGATCGGGGCGGATGATCCCGACTCCTGTTTCTACGTCTCTCCTGGAAAGGGTAACGGGAACGGCTACTCGGCAGACACACCGCTTGGTAGCCTGGAAGAAGCCTTAGCCAAGTGCCGGGATGAGACAGACACTATCTATATCATTGGGGGGAAGGCATGAGTCGTCTGAGTGAGTGGTGGGCAGAGAAGCGTCCCGTTGTCCAGACGGCATCGGAGGTAACGACGCTAAGGGCCAAGGCAGCAGGCTACGAAGCGGCCTATCGGAAAGCACCCTGGCATATGACGTCACAACATCTGTTGAGCGAGCTTGATCCGCGTATGATCTCATGGCTACAGAGGCTCCAACAGAATGAGGTCATCGTCAGCCCGTTCGGGAGTACCGCTGGGCCGAATGAGAAGGATCGATTGAGGATCGTTCAATGGGCACGGTGGTGGGCAGTGTATGATCCGCTCATCTCGGCCATGACCAAACTGTGGACGGCCTATGGATTCGGGCAAGAGGTCTCACTGAAGGCGGAAGAGCAAGAGCAGGAGATATGGGACGCCTTCTGGACGAGCAAGGCGAACCGGCGCATTCTGGGCGACCGGCATATTCGCAAGCTCTCGAACAGCCTCCTGACAGATGGCGAGCTATTCCTGGTCATCTGGAAGAAGAAGGTCAACGGCGAATGCTCGATTAGGACGATCAAGACAGAAGAGATTACTGAGATTATCTCGATGGAAGGCGACAAGGATCAGCCGCTCTACTACAAGCGCGAGTGGATGGAAGACCGAGGCAACGGGCCGAAGCAGCAGACCCGCTACTATCCTGACTGGCTAGCAGGCCCAGATAACCTCGCCAAGGTCAAGTTGCCGCCTAGTGCTGATAGAGCGGATCAGAATGCCGAGCTGGTGCCGGTGGTCATTCACGTTTCCCTCTATGGGATGGATGGCCGAGGCTGGCCGCTCTGTACCGCTTCTGAGCCCTGGGCCAAAGCATACAAGCAGTTTGCCACTGACCGTGCAGCAGTGGCTCGCAATGTGGCCTCAGTCATTGAGGAGTATGAGGTCAAGGGTGGGCCGCGCATGGTCGATATGCTGAAGAGCCAGCTACAGAGCGGCTTGAATACGGTCGGCCAGAATTATGAGGATAACCCGCCTCCAGGCGCAGGAAGTTACCGCGTCCAGAATGAGGCCGTCAATACCAGGCGGCTGCCGATGTCCACTGGGGCGAGTGATGCTGCACAAGACAGTATGATGCTGATTGGACAAGCGGCGACGGGAACACAGTCGCCTGCCTTCATGTTAGGCAGGACGGACATGGCCCAGAATCGCGCCATCGCTGAGGTCGCCATGAGACCTACTCTTCGAGCGTGGGGTGAATATCAGAACCTATGGCGGTCTGTGTTCGAGGACATCTTTACAATCGTGATGGATGCGGCAGTCGAGCAGGGTCAAATTCCAGAGGACTACAACAGAGAGATCATCGTCAGCCTTGGCTCGGTGGTCGATGTGGACTTTGACGTGATGGTGGCGGCGTTGGGCACATTCTGGGATACGGGGATGATCGATCAGAAGGTGCTGACGACAATCGCACTGCAGCAGCCTCAGCTTGGCCTGACCTCGGATATCATCACAGCGACAATTGAGCAGATGTATCCAGAGGGCGAGGAAGAGGAATCAGAAGAGGCGCCGGAAGAGGAAGAGACGGAAGAAGGGCTAGAGGATGAATTGCGGGCACTACGGGCGCTGGTAGAGCTGACCTACGTGGGGGGCGCTCGATGAATGAGGCATTTAAGGTCGTCATCAAGGAGTTTGAGGAAGGCGGGGAGCTATCCGCTGGTCAGGTAATCTATCTCTGCTGGGACGCTTATGTGAACGGACAGAGAACCAGGCAGGTCGTCTTTGACGAGATGACTGGCTGGGAGCTAGAACGCTGGACGCTGAACCAGAAGGAGATCGAGCGCCGAGTGCTTCTAATGGCAGAGGTGGAGGGTAAGATCAAGGAGCGGGCGCAGTACCTGCGCAAGCTGTTCAGAGAAGCGTATGATGCTGGGCGAGGAGAAGGATGTCTCCTGCTATCCGTTGATTCGCTGGAGGAGTCTGAGCAGGGCGCTCGGGAGAGATTCGGGCGCGACCTACGCCAGGTAGCAAGAGGTCTCTGGCAGGACGTGTTTACGATCAAGGAATTTTTCGACGGGATGCACGACGTATTGGAGACCGGATTGCGCCGAGCTTTTCTGATGGGCCTGACAAAGTGCGGCATTACCAAAGAGGACATGACCGACGTCGAGCGGAACGAGATGCGGAACTTTATTGCCTCTCAGTATGTCTACATCGTCGGATTCGGCGAGTGGATTCTGGAACGGACCAGGGACAAAGGCGGCACGTGGGGAGCGGTCGCTGGACGCTTACGAATGTGGGAGGCCCGGTGGATCGAGGCGTTCGATTTGGGCATGACCTACGGGTGCCGTGACCAAAAGGCCGTGTGGACTTTAGGCGAGGCTGAGCATTGTGCCTCGTGTTTGAAGCTACACGGCAAGGTCAAGCGCATGAGCTACTGGCACGAGAAAGGCATCCTGCCGCAGGTGCCTGGATGTGACTATCTTGAATGCCACGGCTGGGCTTGCGCCTGTACGCTTCAGCTCACTAAGGAACCTTGTTCTAAAGGCCCTTTGCCTAGACTACCATAAGGAGGACGAATGATCGTAGCAGTCATGTTCCCGACCATTAAGCAGTGTTACGTAGTGCGAGGCTGGGCGACACCGCCAAACTCTGACGGCTATAGCCAGTTCGACATCGATGGGATCAAGGAACTCTCAGACAGAACCTACGTGATCGAGCAGGCTACTGAAGAGATGCAGATCAGCGCAGACCTACCGCGCATCGTTTACAAGAGTGCCCGACTACCGAGGGATCTACCTGAGCAGCTCGTCGATGTGGTAGAATGTCCGCACTGTGGCGGAAGCCATGAGCAGTTAGCCGCACAGCCGCTGAGAACGATGCTCCCAGGATTCCCGCCTCAAGCTGAGGCGTATTGTCCCAAGACGGCCCAGAAGCTATTCGTCTATATGAGGATAGAATTGGAGGACGATGAGACCACATAATGAGGAAGGGGACTGGCAAAATCTGCTACATCGTCTCCAGAGAGTAGCAGAGACGCAGAGAGGCAATGGGTTCGTCATTATGAAGGTGACACTCGTTCTGATGGACGGCAACCTGCGCATGTGGCAGACTCCCGAGGTCAAGCGGTTCGAGCCCAAAGGGGGCGGGTACGAGCTACTTGGACATTTGCTTGACGATACCCTTGACAATGAGGGCGATCCGTGATACTATAGAGGCGAGGCGGGACCGGTTTCAATATTCTAGTTGAGGCTTCTGCTTCGTTTCTCACTACAATCGAAGACCCGCCCATCTAAACGGGCTGACACAGAAATGTGTCGGTCCGTTTTTTGTTATTCAAAGGGGGAGCGAATGGGGTTCATACCAGGAGTTGTACCCGTCAGTGTACAGCGAGCAAGTGCGGTACTGGCAGCGGCTGGAGCATGGGACACAGATCCGGAAGAGGTCATTACGCCAGGCTGTAGCCATGTTACGGTCCTATGTCGCTACGTCAGGGGTGGCGCAGCGGGCGCCTTTGACATTCGGATCGAAGTAAGCGAGTACAGCACGGATGCGGGGACGCTGGGCGTAGGCATTTGGCATGACGTCTCCATCGAGCAATTGGGCGCATTTGCCGCCGGAGCTGACGTGGCGAGCGATCTACAACGATCAGGTCATATTACATACACAGCAACGGGAGCAGCCGCAGAATCGGTTGCCTACGAGCTGCAATTATCAGGCATTGAGAGGATACGCATCGGCGCCCGAGAGAGCGGCAACGTAGGGGCTCCTGGGACGTTAGAGATCGTCTGCTCATTGACACCTGCTGACGGCAACGGATGGGGGCAAGCATAATGCCTAGAATCACTCAGGTCGTTTCTAATGTCGCCGCATTCCTCGCAGGGATTTTGCCTGCATCGTTGGGCCAGAAGACAATGGCCAACTCATTTGCTGTTACCATTGCCAGCGACCAGGGCGATTTGCCGGTGGCAGTTACTGATCCTTGGGATACCGTCGTCACGGCAGATGTAACGGCAGACGACAGCGACAAAACGATCGCTGTAACGGCTTCCAAGGTTTGGCAATTATTGTCGATACAGGTGTCATTGGCGACGACGGCGGCTGTCGGAGATCGTCAGATGACG